>OLQX01003152.1_pt1 | contig 9789 bp, 7 predicted proteins | sample 1672581 | NCBI WGS metagenome assembly OLQX01 (sample SAMEA3136701, study PRJEB25190) | human gut metagenome | reverse complement strand
GTGCCATCGGGGAAGAGGAGGAGTTGGAGGAGGAGCGCCGCCTGTGCTACGTGGCCCTCACCCGGGCCAAGGAGCGTTTGTGCCTGACCTGCGCTGCCCAGCGGATGCTCTTTGGCCGCACGGCGGCCAACCTGCCCTCCCGCTTCGTCCAGGAAATCCCCGCCGACCGGGTGGACGCCGGCGGCCGGGTCCGCCGGCCCCAGCGGGATGCCTTCCAGGACGGCGGCTGGTCCAGCGAGGAGCGGATCTCCCAGGTTCGGCCTGCGGCTTCTCCCCGGACCCAAGCTCGTCCCTCTGGGACACGGGTCCCCTCCAGTACCTATCGGAAACCGGCGCCCAAGCCCAGTCAGCCGATGCTCTCCCTGCGGAAGGGAGACATGGTTCGCCATTCTGCCTTTGGGACAGGGATGGTCCTCACCATTCAGCCCATGGGAGGGGACGCGCTCATCGAAGTGGCCTTTGACAACGTAGGCACCAAGCGCATGATGCTGAAAGCGGCGTCTCAGTTTATGAGCAAACTCTAATACAACCGAGAAAAGCCCCCTGGCAAACAACACGGTCTGCCGGGGGGCAATGTTTCCTGTATCCTATATGAGGTGGGATTCAGGTGCGACTTGATAGCGCCAAGGAAAGTCCACGGCCTCTTCGGCATAGTCGATGCCAACCCGGGGACCGGCGGTGATGGAAAAGGGGAAAAGGTCTTCCGGCGGGGTTACCAGGCCAATGTCCTCCAGCCGGTCGCAGACGAAGAGGGTGTCTTCCAGCAGGGAGCATCCATTCTCTGCCCGGGTGAGGGCCAGGGCTTTGCACAGCTTGCCCGGCCCGTCCAGAAAGTGCTTCCGCTGGTAGGGGGAGAGTTGGTCCATGCCCTTCCCATACCGGTTCCAGGCCAGCTGTTCCTGGTTTCCCCGGGCCTGGCCGCCGCGGATCAGCACGGCGCAGGGTTCCTCTTCGGGTTCGGTCACAAAGTTCAGGCAGTGGTACATACCATAGATGAGGTAGATATATGCCGTCCCTGGCGGGGCGAAGAGGGTTTCTGTCCGGGCGGTTCGGCGGTAGTTGTAGGCGTGGCAGGCCTTGTCGATCCGACCGATGTAGGCTTCGGTCTCGGTGATTCTTATGACCAGAGGCCTTCCATCCTGCATCCGTATCAGATAGCGCCCCAAGAGGTCCTGGGCCACCTGGCAGGTATCTCGGTTGTAAAAGGAACGGTTGCATTTCATAGGGCACCGCCCTCCTTCCACAGGATCGCTTCCGGCGGTGGTTCCAACCCGCACACGGAAGCCTGCCAGCCTTCGCCGCAATAGGCTCCGAACGAAAGGCCTGTGGCAGGGATGTCTTGCTTCCACTGGGGTTTGAGGCCTTGGCCGGTGTATTTGCACCAGGCCTCCCGCCGGGTCCATAGGGCATAAAAGGCGGGCCAATCGCCGCCCATCCTTTGGAAGGTGGTATATTCCCCCTCCGTCAGGGCATACCGGGGCAGGGAGGCGCCTCGGGGGCGGATCTGCTCAATGTCCACCCCCACAGGGAGGGTGGAGAGGGCACACACCGTCAGCGGCCCGCTGTGGCTTAGGTTGAAGTGCAGACCGGGGTACTGGGGAAAATAGGGTTTGCCCAACGGGGTGCGGGCCAGCGGGGGGAGGGCAGCAAACCCATGGGTTTGCTGCAGGGCCCACAGAAGGAGTTTTTGGGGATTGCCATCCCGAGAACCGTAAAGTGCAATCAAAAAAAGCCGCCTCCCTTCGGGTGCATTTCCAAAGAACCGGGGAAAAGCGGGCGGAAAGGCTTGCCAATCTCCGGGGGATTGGATTATAATAACGAACTGATCCAGAAATTTTGCAGAGAAGCGCAGGTTTTTGCCGCGCTTGGTCTATATTATAGCGGAAGGGAAAAGGTGTGTAAACCACAATGGCAAACGATCGAATCCATGATTACATTGTACCCGGGAAACGGGCGCATTTGGTGGGGATTGGCGGAGTGTCCATGTCCCCCTTGGCAGAAGTGCTCCACGGAGAAGGCCTGATCATCACCGGCTCTGATATGAAAGAGAGCCCGGCGGTAGACCATCTCCGTTCCCTGGGCATCCCCGTGGTCATCGGCCACCGGGGGGAGAGTGTGGAGGGCAAGGACCTGGTGATCCGCACCGCCGCTGTCCACGATGATAACCTGGAGATCGCTGCAGCCCATGCCCTGGGCATTCCGGTGTTCGAGCGGGCCCAGGCCTGGGGATCCATTATGCGGCGGTATGAGAATGCCCTGTGCATCTCCGGCACCCACGGCAAAACATCCACAACCTCGATGTGTACCCACATTGCCATGGCGGCCCGGATTGACCCCACGGTGATGATTGGCGGTACCCTCCCGATCCTGGGCACCGGCCACCGGGTGGGGAAGGGCAAAACCATCATCTTGGAGTCCTGCGAGTACTGCAACTCCTTCCTGTCCTTTTATCCCACCGTGGCGGTGATCCTGAACATTGAAGCGGACCATCTGGACTTTTTCAAGGACCTGGAGGACGTGGAGCACTCCTTCCGGGCGTTTGCTGACCTGGTGCCCCCAGGGGGTACCGTCCTGGCCAATGGAGAGGACGAGAATACCATGAAGGCCCTGGAGGGGAAGGAAGGCGTGCTCACCTTCGGCCTGGAGACCGGCAACTTCCATGCCAAAAATCTCACCTGGGATCATGGGTTCCCTACCTTCGACCTGGTGTGGGATGAAAAACCGATGGCCCACATCACCCTCCAGGTGCCTGGAGAGCACAACGTGAAGGACGCCATCGCCGCCGCTGCTGCGTCCTTGATCCTGGGGATTCCCGGCAATGCCATTGCCCAGGGGCTGAAGGATTTCCGGGGCGCCGGCCGCCGGTTTGAGTTTAAGGGTAAGGTAAAGGGGGCTGCCGTCTATGATGACTATGCCCACCACCCCGGGGAACTGAAGGCCCTTTTGGACACGGCTGCCACGTTGGGGTATGACCGGGTGATCTGCGCCTTCCAGCCCCATACCTACACCCGCACCAAGGCCCTCTTCCCGGAGTTTGTCCAGGTGCTCCAGCAGCCGGACATCACGTTCTTGGCAGAGATTTTTGCCGCCCGGGAGAAGAACGAAGTGGGCATCACCTCCCAGGATTTGGCCGATGCGGTTCCAGGGGCCAAGGTGGCCAAAGACTTTGAGGAACTCACCAACTGGCTCTACGACTTGGCCCAGCCGGGGGACCTGATCCTCACCGTAGGGGCTGGGGATATTTATACTGTGGGGGAAGCCCTGGTCCGCCGAGGCCAGGAATCCGCCACCTGATGCGTTGTGCGCGGCGGAGGGATGCTCCCTCCGCTGTGCTGATTTTTCTCCCTTTTTGTGGAGGACGGTTTAGAGAGGATACCATATGGAGACAATGAAGATACATGAGATCCCCGGCTTTCGGTTCGGTCAGGTGGAGGACTTGGAAGGCGGCACGGGCTGCACCGTGATCCTCTGCCCGGATGGGGCGGTGACCGGGGTGGATGTCCGGGGGGGCTCCCCCGGCACCCGGGACACGGATGCACTGAACCCGGTGTGTAACCGGGAAGTGGTCCACGGAGTGGTGCTCACCGGGGGCAGTGCCTTCGGGCTAGATGCTGCCGGTGGCGTCATGAAAAAACTGGAGGAAGAGGGCATTGGCCGGGATGTGATGGTCACGGTGGTGCCCAACGTGTGCGCTGCGGTCCTTTTTGATCTGAAGTTTGGGTCTATGGCGGCCCGGCCAGATGTGGCCATGGGGTATGCCGCCTGTGAGGCGGCCCTCCAAGGCAACCCAATCCAAGAGGGAAACGTTGGGGCCGGCACGGGCTGCACCATCGGAAAGATCAGAGGCCCGCAGTATGCCATGAAGGGCGGGCTAGGCACCTGCGCCTACCGTCAGGGTGACCTGATGGTGGGGGCGGTGATGGCCTGCAACGCCATGGGGGACGTGGTGGAGGATGGAACCATCCTGGCCGGGGCCCGCAACGATGACAACACCGGCTTTGCCGGTACAGAGGAGTGGCTCATCCAGCACGGCCAGCGTCAGCGGGACATTTTCAGCGGCAAGCTGGTGGGGGAGAATACCGTCATCGGCTGTGTGGTGACCAATGCCGCCCTGAACAAGGCCCAGGCCGCCAAATTGGCAGCGGTGGCGCAAAACGGCATTGCCCGGGCGGTTCGTCCGGCCAATGCGACCTTTGACGGCGACAGCCTGTTCGCCATGTGCCATGGCACGGTTCCGGCAGACCCCGATGCCGTTGGGATTCTGGCCGCCCGCGCTGTGGAGGAGGCCATCCGCCGGGGGATTCGCGCGGCAGAAACCCTCCACGGCCGCCCCGCCTGGCGGGACCTGCCCTTTGTATCCCAATCTACCTGAACCTAGGAAAGGAGAAGTTATGCAGAAAGTATCTCAATTGCCCTACCAGCGTGTCTCCATGGAGGCGTTTGCCCAGGAGATCCAGGGGATTATCACCCAGGTAAAGGAAGCATCCTCTGCCCAAGCGGTTATGGCAGCCCGGGACCAGTGCAACCAACTGGTGGTCCGTTGGCAGACTGCCGAAGCCCTGTCCTATATGCGCTACAGCATCAACACTGCCGATCCCTTTTACCTGGCGGAGAAGGACTACTATGATGAGGTGGGTCCCCAGGCACAGAACTACCTTTTGGAGTACACCAAGGCCATGCTGACGACTCCGTTCCGACAGGAATTGGAGGAGAGTGGGGCGATCATCCCCCTGGTGTTCCGTTCCTTCGAGGTGGAGCTGAAATCCATTTCCCCGGAAATCATCGAGGATATGGTGGAGGAGAACCGGGTGGTCAGCCAGTACTCCCAGCTGATGGCGGGGATGGAGTTCGAGTTCCGAGGGGAGAAGCTGCCCCGCCCCATGCTGATGAAATACGCTAAGTTCCCGGACCGGGCCACGCGTAAGGAGGCCTATGAGGTTCTGGGCAGAACCCTCCAAGCCCACAGCGACCAGCTGGATGGTCTGTTTGACCAGTTGGTGCACATCCGGGACCGCATGGCCAAGAAGATGGGCTATCAGAATTTCGTGGAGCTGGGGTATTACCGAATGGGCCGCCTGTGCTACGGCCCAGAGGAGGTCAAGCAGTTCCGAGAGAATGTCCGCCGGGATATCGTCCCCCTGGTCGCCAAATTACGCACAGAAGTCGGGGAGCGGTTGGGGGTGGACACCCTCCGCCTGTACGACTACGACCTCATCTTTCCTCAGGGGGACCCCGTTCCCCAGGGAGGGAAGGAGGCCATCTTCGCTGCGGCCCAGGCGATGTACCATGACATGAGCCAGGAAACCGGGAAGTTCATTGACTTTATGCTGGAGACAGAGGCGTTTGACGTGGAGTCTCGGAAGAACAAGTGGGGAGGCGGATACTGCACCAGCTTCCCGGCGTACCATCAGCCCTTCATCCTGGCCAATTTCAACGGCACGGCCGGGGATGTGGACGTGGTCACCCACGAGGCCGGCCATGCCTTCGCCGACTACAAGACGGCGGAGAACCCCTATGTGGTGGAACTGGGGATCGGAGGGATGGAAACTGCCGAGACCCACTCCATGAGCATGGAGTTCTTTGCGTGGCCCTATATGGAGCACTTTTTCGGGGACGATGCCCAGCGCTATCGCTATATGCACCTGCTGGATGCCCTCTCCTTCCTGCCTTACGGTACCATTGTAGATGACTTCCAGCGGCAGGTCTATGAGAACCCAGATTGGACCCCCGAGGAGCGCAAGGCCGCTTGGCGGGCCCTGGAGGCGGATTTCCGTCCCCACATTACCTTCGACGGCATCCCCTATCTGGAGGAGGGGACCCGCTGGCAGTACCAGATGCACATCTACGAAACCCCCTTCTACTATATCGACTACTGCCTGGCCCAGACCGCAGCGCTCCAGTTCCTGCTGGAGTCGCAGAAAGACTATGACGATGCCTTCCGCCGCTACGTCCACTTCCTCTCCCAGGGCGGGGAAAAGGTCTTTACGGATCTGCTCCAGGAGGCCGGCCTGCGTTCCCCCTTCCAGGAAGGGGCGCTGCGCCAGGTGGCCCAGGAGAGCGAAGCCCTTTTGCGGAAACTACAGTCCGACATTGAGAAAAAAGCATAACCCCTCAATAGGAACAAGGCCACTGGCAATCCGCCAGTGGCCTTGCGTTTAAAAGGGGAGGAGACAACTTCTGCACATTTCGACTGGGTCAATTCAGTGAGAGAAATGGGCAACCTCTTGCAATTTGCTTTGGATTTGATACAATAAAGTTGCCACACTTGAGATCCAGCGGGGTTTGGTCGGGTCCCATCTTGACTTTCCGTGGCGGACATGCTACAGTAACAGTACGCACTAAGGGTTTAAAGCTGTAAAGGTTCAACGAACCCAGCGGCCTTTTTGTCCCAACAAAAAGAAAGGACCGTCCCACTATGCCTGTAACTGATTTTTTGGAACGCAATGTTAAGCTCTACGGGAATGAAACTGCCCTGGTGGAGCTCAACCCGGAGATGAAGGAGACCCGCCGCATCACCTGGAAAGAGTATGACCTCATCCAGCCCACCACCGACGAGCCCTACCGCCGGGAAATCACTTGGAATGTCTTTAACGAAAAGGCCAACCGGTTTGCCAACATGCTCCTCTCTCGGGGGGTGAAAAAGGGCGATAAGGTGGCCATTCTCATGTATAACTGCCTGGAGTGGCTGCCTATCTACTTTGGCATCCTCAAAGCAGGGGCTTTGGCAGTGCCCTTTAACTTCCGCTATTCCGCCGAGGAGATCCAGTACTGCGCAGACTTGGCAGAGGTCCAAGTCCTGGTGTTTGGCCCGGAGTTCATCGGGCGCATTGAAAGCGTGGCGGAAAAGCTCAGCAAGGGCCGCCTGCTGATTTACGTAGGGGACAACTGCCCCACCTTCGCGGAAAGCTATCGGGAGCTGGCGGCGGACTGCTCCTCTGCCCCGCCTCAGGTCCTCATCACCGACGATGACGATGGGGCGATCTACTTTTCCTCCGGCACCACGGGCTTTCCCAAGGCCATCCTTCATAAACACCGCAGCCTGACCCAGGCAGCGGAGATGGAGCAGAAGCACCACCAGATCACCCACGAGGACACCTTCCTGTGCATCCCCCCCCTGTATCACACCGGCGCTAAGTTCCACTGGATGGGCAGCCTCTTTGCCGGGAGCAAGGCGGTGCTGCTGAAGGGAACCTCTCCAGAGATTATCTTGAAGGCGGTCTCCGACGAGCAGTGCACTGTGGTGTGGCTGCTGGTGCCCTGGGCCCAGGATATTTTGGATGCCCTGGACCGTGGGGATGTGAAGCTCTCCGACTATAAGCTGGACCAGTGGCGGCTGATGCACATCGGCGCCCAGCCGGTGCCCCCGTCTTTGATCCGGCGGTGGAAGGAATACTTCCCCCACCACCAGTACGACACGAACTATGGTTTGTCCGAGTCCACCGGTCCGGGCTGCGTCCACTTGGGCATGGAGAACATTCACAAAGTGGGCGCCATCGGCGTCCCCGGCTATCGCTGGGAGGTCAAGATTGTGGACGAAAACGGCAACGCTGTACCCCAAGGGGAAGTGGGGGAGCTCTGCGTCAAAGGCCCTGGCCTTATGACCTGTTACTACAACAACCCCGAGGCGACGGCGGAAGTCCTGAAGGATGGGTGGCTCTACACCGGTGACATGGCCATGCAGGATAAAGACGGATTCTACTTCCTGGTGGACCGGAAGAAAGACGTGGTGGTCAGCGGTGGCGAGAATATTTATCCCGTCCAGATTGAGGACTTCCTCCGCACCAACGACAAGATCAAAGATGTGGCTGTCATCGGCTTGCCCGACAAGCGTCTGGGTGAGATTTGCGGCGCTGTCATTGAGCTCAAGACGGGAATGACCTGTACAGAGGAAGAGATCCAGGATTTCTGTATGGACCTGCCCCGTTACAAACGGCCGAGAAAGATTATCTTTGCAGAGATTCCCCGTAATGCTACCGGTAAGATTGAAAAACCCGCCCTGCGCAAGCGGTACGGTGCGGAACATCTGGTGGCGCAACAGAATAGAAGCTAACATCCAAGCACGGTTTGCATCGCAAAGGAGGGTGGCAGCATGCCAAGAGCAAAGAAAAAAGAGCGCAGCATGGATCTGTACGAACACATTGCCTCGCTGAATACGGTGGAGGAGTGCTGCCGTTTCTTCGATGACCTGTGTGCCATCACGGAATTGCGTGCCATGGAGCAGCGCTTTGATGTGGCTAAAATGCTCCACGCAGGGAAGGTGTACACGGCCATCCTGCAGGAGACAGGCGCCAGTTCTGCTACCGTTAGTCGGGTGAACCGTGCCTTAAACTACGGCACGGGCGCCCTGGGCGAAGTGATGGACCGGGTGGAAGCCAGTAAGGCCGGCGCATTACCAGAGAAATCCTAAGAAATTAAGAAAGCAACGACACGGAGGAATGTATGAAGGAACTGATGTTGGGCAACAAAGCCGTTGCCCGTGGACTATATGAGGCTGGGTGCAGTGTGATCTCCAGCTATCCCGGCACCCCCAGTACCGAGATCACGGAGGAAGCGGCCAAGTATCCGGAGATCTACTGCGAGTGGGCCCCCAACGAGAAGGTGGCGCTGGAAGTGGCCCATGGGACCACCGTGGGGGGCAAGCGGGCCGCCTGCTGCATGAAGCATGTGGGCCTCAATGTGGCCGCAGACCCCCTGTTTACCATCTCCTATCAAGGGGTGGAGGCCGGCTTGGTGATCTGTGTGGCCGACGACCCGGGGATGTTCTCCTCCCAGAACGAGCAGGACTCCCGGCACTATGCCATTGCTGCCAAGATCCCCATGCTGGAGCCCTCTGACTCCCAGGAAGCGCTGGACTTTACGAAGGAGGCCTTCCGCCTCTCGGAGGAATACCATACCCCCATCCTTCTGCGGATGTGTACCCGCATCTCCCATTCCCAGAGCATTGTGGAAGTGGGTACCCGGGAGAAAGTCCCCGCGAAAGAATACGTGAAGGACACCCAGCGGGTCATGATGACCACCAACTCCCTGAAGGCCCACTATCGGGTGGAAGAGCGCACCCAGGCGATGACCCAGTTTGCAGAGACGACCCCCCTGAACCGGATGGAGATGGGGGAGGACACCTCCATTGGCATCATCACCTCTTCCACCAGCTACCAGTACGTCCGGGAAGTGTTTGGGGACAAGGCCTGCGTGCTGAAGCTGGGCCTGTCTTGGCCCATGCCTGTGGAGAAGATCCGCACCTTTGCTGCTCAGGTGGACAAGGTTCTGGTGGTGGAGGAGCTGGAGCCCATCATTGAGAACCACTGCCGGCAGATTGGTGTGGCCGTCACCGGGAAGGAAGTCATTCCCATGGTGGACGAGCTCACCCAGGGAAGAATTTCCCGCTGCCTGGGCCGGCCGGAGAAGGCCGCTGTGGCGCTGGAGGATGAGATCCCGGGCCGTCCCCCTGTGATGTGCGCTGGATGTCCCCACCGCGGCGTGTTCTATACCCTCTCAAAGAACAAGTGCATGGTGTATGGCGACATCGGCTGTTATACCCTGGGGGTTATGCCGCCGCTGAACGCCATGGACCTGAACGTCTGTATGGGTGCCTCCTGCTCCGGCCTCCACGGCTTTAACCTGGCCGGCGGGGAGAAGACGGAGAAGCACAGCGTGGCCGTCATCGGGGACTCCACCTTTGTGCACTCCGGCATTACGGGCATCACCGACATTGCCTATAACCAGACAAACTCTACCATCATCATCCTGGACAACTCCATTCCCGGCATGACCGGCCACCAGCAAAACCCC
>OLQX01003143.1_pt1 | contig 9818 bp, 8 predicted proteins | sample 1672581 | NCBI WGS metagenome assembly OLQX01 (sample SAMEA3136701, study PRJEB25190) | human gut metagenome | reverse complement strand
GTGCTGCCCACCATCCGCAGCCGCTGCGTCAGCTTTGCAGTGGCTCCTGTCTCGCCGGAGCAGTGCGCCCACTACTGCGCCGCACAGGGGGTGGACAAAAAGACGGCTGCGCTGTACAGCGAACTGTTCGACGGTCACATTGGCACGGTGCTTGCCGTCGCACAGGACGAAGCCCGCACCGCGCAGGTGGAAAAGGCCCTGCAGCTGGCAAAGGCCGCTGCTGACCGTGACAGCTATGCCGCAGCCTGCCTGCTGGCCGCCTACGAAAAGGACAAGGCCGGCGCCGCCGCCCTGCTGACAGACTTCCGCGCGGTGGCCGCTGCGGGCCTGCGGCAAAGCCCCCACGCACCGGTGCAGGGCATTGCCGCCCAGCGTGCCCTGCGTCTGGCCGAAGCCGCCATCCAGCGCCTTGGCGCGCAGGTGAACCCTAAAATCGTGCTCAGCGTGTTTGCGGCAAAGTTCAGAGCGTTGTAATTTTAAAAAAGATAGAAAAATTCCCGGCAGATCAAATGCATCTGCCGGGAATTTGGTTTATTTGGCTTTAGGAACAGGAGTGTCGCTTGGGCTGGCGTAACTGAAAGTAACACTGTTTTTGTAGGTGACAGTAATGCCGCCAATATGTGTGGTGGGAACGTCAAAATAGGAACCCAAATCGACCCAGAGAGGAATGGTGGAGTTTCCGGTAGAAATGGTTCGCTTAGTAGTGGCTTTATACTTGTTTGTACTGCTGTCTAAAGTATAATTGGCAAGGCTGCTACAGGAGGTTTTGCTGGTAAGAGAAGAATTGGTAAAAGTAAATTTGAAGTCAGAAGCATTAAGAGTGAAAGGGTTTGGAACGTTCTGGAACGAAACAGCGGTATAGAGATAGTAGTGCTGTGTACTGTTGGTTCCAGGCTCACGCTGTGAATTTGAGCGGCAGTCTTCAAAAGAGCCCAGACCAATCATATAACCGGTATCAGCAAAAATATAGCTTTCCGAGCTAACAGAAGGGAGGACGGAAACGCTCAGAAGAGCGTCAGCTCCGTCCCCGCAGCCTGCCAGCATACTGCCGGCGGCAGCGACCAGTGCGGCGGCACCAGTGGCCTTTAAAAAAGTACGGCGGGTGATCAGTTCAGACATAAAAATCTCTCCTTTGATTGCAGGAAATCATAAAATACAAAAGCTGATGCAAACAGAAACTCCCTCCGGCGCTTGCGGTACACCGGAGGGAGTTTCTGTTTGGGGTATTGCTTTGGTGTGAGGAGGAATCATGTGCGGAAAGACGGTTGCGGCCCCGCCTCCCCGCAAGGTATAGTATACCCGATTTTAAGTGAAAAGTCATTACATTTTTGTGAAAAAACATCCCACAATGAACTTTTTACAAAATTCCCCCAATGATAAAAACCAAACAGCGCGGTGTACAAAAATTCTGGTATTCCAGAATGACATAAACTGCCAATTTCACTATAGCAGACAAGACCGCAGGTGTCAATTAAAATGTCGGCTTTTTGGCGGAAAGACGAAAAAATGTGGCAAAAAACTGTAAAATCGGCACAGGGTCAGCCCTTGGCAAGCTCGGCGGCGTGAAGCTTGCCGTGCTCCACGTAGTGGGCGGCGTTGTGCAGGTTGGCCTCGATCTGGGCCGCGCTCACCTGCTTGATGACCCTTGCGGGCACGCCCACGGCCACCGAGTTATCCGGGATTACCATGCCCTCCGGCACCAGCGCACCCGCGCCGATGATGCAGTTTTTGCCCACGACACAGTGGTTGAGCAGGGTGGCGTGCATTCCGATGAGGCTGCCGTCCCCTACCGTGCACCCGTGCACAAGGGCACCGTGGCCCACGGTGACGCTTTTGCCCAGCATTACAGCACCACCCACATCACAGTGCAGCACGGCGTTATCCTGCACGTTGGAGTTTTCGCCAATGGTCAAAGTGCCGTCGTCGCCGCGCAGCACGGCCCCGTACCACACCGTGGAACCGGCTTTCAGGATCACATCGCCCTGCACGGTGGCGTTGGGCGCAACGAACGCAGCCCCCTCGTTGCGGGGAACTTTTCCACAAAAGGACAGAAACATTGTTAAAAACCGCCTTTCTCTCTTTCTCTTTTGGCTGGTTTATGGTATTCTTTAAAGTAGTATAGCAAGCCAGAGCCTTTCCGGCAAGTAGGAGCTGTTTCAAAACAAAAATTTTTGCCGTGCGTCGGCAAGCAGATACAAGGGGGCACGCTCATGTTCAAAAACACCATCTTCCGCCGCATGACGGCGCTGGTGCTCACGCTGGCACTGGCCGCTGCTGCTGCACTGCCGGGCCTTGCGGTATATCCCATGCCCATCCAGACCGCCAGCGAGACCGAGGCGGTGTACCTGTTCAACGCCGACACCGGCAAGACCATCCTGAACCAGAATGCTGACCAGCAGCAGTATGTTGCCAGCCTGACCAAGCTCATGACGGCCCTGCTGCTGCTGGAAAGCGGCAAGGACCTGAATGGTGAAGTGACCGTGCCCACCGCTCTGACGCAGGAGTTCCGGGATATCCAGAACGCCAACGGCACCACTATGGGCCTGCGCATTGGCGAGACGGTGCGCCGCATCGACCTGCTGAACGCCATGCTCATCGTCAGCGCCAACGACGCCGCCAGCGTCATTGCCTACGATGTGGGCGGCAGCGTGCTGGATTTCGTCAAGCAGATGAACGCCCGTGCCCAGGAGCTGGGCTGCACCGGCACGAACTTTACCTGTGCCCACGGCCTGTTTGACTACGGCAACGTGTCCACCGCGCAGGATCTGGCAAAGATCGCCGCCGCCTGTGCGGCAAACCAGACCTTTGCACAGGTGGCGGGCACCGCCAGCTATGTCCTGCCGGCCACGAACCTCCGCAAGGCTGAGCACACCATCAGCAGCTCCAACAGCCTGATGAACAGCGAGAGCGCCAACTACCGGGAGTATGTCCGGTGGGTCAAGGGCGGCTTTACCACGCTGGCAGGCCGCTGCATCGTGGCCTTTGCGGAAAAGGACGGCCACACCTACGGGCTGGTGATCCTTGGCTGCGATACGCCGGACCACCTCTTTGCCGAGTGCGATGATCTGTTCGACTGGGCCTTTGCCAGCTTTGCCGACCGCCCGCTGGTGGACACCCAGACCGTGCTGACCACCGTAGACCTGACCAAGTGCCGCACCGAACCGGCAGTGGAGCTGTATGCTGCCGCACCGGTGAGCGGCTACGGCCACGCGGATGATATCGTCACCTACTCCTTCGACCTGCCGGAGAGCATTGCGGCCACCGTTAAAAGCGGCAGTGTGGTGGGTACAGCCACCGTGTATCTGGACGGCGATGAAGTGGGCACGGTAGACCTTGTGACCCACCGGGAGTACGTCTCCGATTTCCGCACCGACATGAAGGCGACAGTGCTTCTGCTGTGTGCACTGGTGTTCATCCTCGCTGCATTAACGGCGGTCACTCTTGCCGCGGGCGGTGGCTCGCTGAACCTTAAAAGGAGAAAGCACCGCAGATAAAGTGCATGGGCTTGACAATTTTGGAAAATAAGCTATACTGAAAATACAAAGGCGCTGGCCCACAAACGGCTAGTTCCTTACCATACTAGTCAAAAAGAAAAATGACCGGTCGTGTTGGGGAACAAGAGGCGGTCATTTTTTCTTTTTATCATCACTGTGAGAAACAGTCCATGTAATTTCAAACGTAACGTAGATCGCTCCGCCAAGAAGCGTGAGCAGAAGCACGACCTGTTCAAACGTCATGGTGCATCCCCCCTTTCTGCCCTTGGGCAAAACCGGGGGTGCGAAAGATCCAAAGAAAAAATCGCCTTGCCCGGCGCGCCTAGGTGCCGGTAAGGAACAGCCGCCTGCGTTTTGGGACACAGCGCCTTCGTACCGCAAATGCGGCAATTACAGAATATCACAGCAAACTGCAAAAAACAATAAAGAACAGCAAAAAAGCGGCGCTCAGTGCCTTGCAACAGGCTCTGAGCGCCGCTTCTTTTGTGCTTATTGGTTGAGGAACTTGATAAAGTGGTAAGATTCCACGATCTGGAAGTACTTGATGATGCGCGGGTACAGCGGTTCGGCCTTTTCGCCAAACTGCTGCTTCATGCATTCAGCAAGGTCTGCAACGGTCTTCTGGCCGTCGATCAGCGGCCAGAGATAGCTGCCGGTCTCGTCCAGATGCACCTGTGTGGTGCGCGGTTTATGAAACACTTTTTGCGCGATCGTGTTGAACACACCGGTGTTCTCCACCTCAAGGGTGATAAGGCCGGTGGCTTCGTCTGTGTGCCAGCGCAGGGTTTCCGCCCGCTGCGGAATGAGGTCCAGATAGTTGATGGACTGCTTTTTCTTACTCATCAGTTCTTCTTTTTCTTCATGGAGAAGGCCAGCAGGCATGCGATCATCACGATCATCAGGACCACGCCGCCAATGTTGCCCAGATCAATGCTCAGGGCAGTGCTGATGCCGAACACGGCAAACACAGCCAGCAGGATGCCCACAAGGCCCTCGCCTGCGATCATACCGGCACAGAACAGGGTGCCGCGGGTGGTCTGCTCTTCCTTGAGCTTCGCGTCAACATTCTTGCGGCTGTCCATGAACCAGCGCACAACACCGCCGATCATGATGGAGGTGTTCAGGTAGATGGGCAGATACAGGCCGATGGCGAACGGCATCACGGGGATGCGCAGGACCTCCAGAGCAATGGCAAGGAACACACCGGTGAACACCAGGTTCCAGGGCAGGTTGCCGCCCATGATGCCCTCGACGATCATCTTCATCAGGGTAGCCTGCGGTGCGGGGACCTCGGCACCGCCGTAGCCCCATGCGCTGTCCAGCAGGTACAGCACACCGCCGATGGCCAGACCGGCGGCAATCACGCCGATCAGCTCACCGATCTGCTGCTTGACCGGGGTCGCACCCAGCAGGTAGCCGGTCTTCAGGTCCTGAGAGGTATCCGCAGCAATGGCAGCGCAGATGCAGATGACAGAGGCGATGGCCATGGAGCCGATCATGCCCTCGATGCCAACGTTGCCGGTGGCCTTCAGGATCATGGTAGCGATCAGCAGGGTGGCAATGGTCATGCCGGAGACCGGGTTGTTGGAACTGCCGATCATGCCGACCATACGTGCAGAGACGGTGGAGAAGAAGAAGCCGAAGATGACGATCAGCAGAGCACCCAGCGGGCTGACGGGGATGGCCGGAGCCAGCCAGATGATGAGGATGATGAGCAGGATGCCGCCCAGAATAAAGGGCATGGGCAGGTCCTTCTCGGTACGGGAGGTGCCGGAAGCACTGCCGCCCTTCATGCTCTTCATGGCATCACGGAAGGTGGATGCGATCAGAGGCAGGCTCTTGATCAGCGAGATGATACCGCCGGTAGCAATGGCACCTGCGCCGATATACTTGACGTAGTTGGACCAGATAGCGTCTGCACCGCCTGCTGCATACAGATCAGCAATGGTGGTGCCGGCTGCTGCCGGGTACAGGGAGATGTTTGCGCCGAACAGGCAGATCAGCGGGATAATGACCATCCAGCCCACCAGAGAACCGGTGAACATGTAGGAAGCGGTCTTGGGGCCGACGATGTAGCCCACGCCCAGCAGAGCGGGGTACACTTCCATGCCCAGAGCACCCTTGAAGGAGCTGAAGGCCACGGCAATGTCGGCGGGGATCATCTTCAGGCCATCGACGATGAACTTGAAGATGGCTGCCAGACCCATGCCGGAGAACACGGTGGAGGCGTTTGCACCGCCCTCTTCACCGGCCAGCAGAACGTCTGCACAGGCGGTGCCTTCCGGGTACAGCAGGGTGGCGTGCTCCTTGACGATCAGGGCGTTGCGCAGGGGCACCATGAACAGAACGCCCAGAATGCCGCCGCACAGGGCGATCAGGGTGATCTCCAGGATGCTGGGCTTGTTGCACAGGCCCTCTTTTGCCCACAGGAACAGTGCGGGCATGGTGAAGATGGCACCGGCGGCCAGGCTCTCGCCTGCGGAACCGATGGTCTGCACCATGTTGCTCTCCAGAATGGAGTTCTTCTTGAGCAGGACGCGGATCACGCCCATAGAAATGACTGCTGCCGGGATGGAGGCAGAAACAGTCATGCCGACGCGCAGGCCCAGATAAGCGTTTGCAGCGCCGAAGACCACGGACAGGATGATGCCCATGATCACAGAGGTCGCCGTCATTTCTGCGGTGATCTTTTCCGCAGGAATATACGGCTTGAAGGATTCTTGATCTTTCATGCTTGCACTCCTTGCGACAGCACAAGCGCCTTGCTTTTGGGGGCAGGGCGCTTGTGCTGTCCGTTTTCCGATTTCCTAAACACGCGCATCCCATCCAAAAGGACGCGCTGGCACATACTCTATTATACTAAAGTATGACTGAATTGGCAACTGGAAATGTACACAAGAAATTTACAAAAAATTCGTTTATTCAAGCATTTTGCGGGAAATTTGGGCAAAAGCGTGCGAAAAAATTCCATATGATCCAAAAACTGTACGCATATGGAGAACAGCTTTGCGGAAAAGAATGCCTTTTAACAGCGTGCGCGCCTGTCCAGAGGAAGGATGGAAAAGCTTTCCTTTTCCCTGCTTTCGGCGGGCCTTGGACAAAGCTGAAAAAAGCCCCGGGTCTTTCCTCGACTGAACCAGCCGAGGAAAATTCCCGGGACGCTCATATATTATAAAGAGTGCTTTTACACGGCCCCATAGATGCCGTGCACCGATACTTCGCCGGTAAAAACGTGCACTTCGCCGCTGTCGGTGCGCACCACCAGACGGCCCTCTTCGTCCACATCGACGGCTTCGCCTGCACCCTGCCCGCCGTCCGGCAGGTCGAAGGTGACCCGGCGGCCCAGATTGACGCAGGCGGCTTTGTATTCCTCCCGGAAGGGGGCAAAGCCATCGCGGGCAAACACATACATGTTGCGGTCAAAGCCAAAGTCGGTCAGGCCCTCGGCCAGCCATGCGGGGTCGGTGGAAAGATCCACCTTTGCGCCCTGCAGCGCCAGCGAGGTGCCGTTGGGCAGACCGGCGGCATCAAAGTAGCTCTGCGGCTGGGCCAGATTGATGCCGATGCCGCACAAAATGCCCCGGCCCTGCTGCTGGTAGCCGTAGCTCACGCCCTCGCACAGGATGCCCACGATCTTTTTGCCGTTGAGCAAAAGGTCGTTGGGCCACTTGATCTGGCAGTCCACGCCGTAGCGCAGCTTGAGCTGGGTGCGCACGGCAAGGCTTGCCAGCAGCGGCAGGGTGGCAGGCTGGGCCAGCGGTTCCCGGATGGCTACTGTATAATACAGGGCCTTGCCCTCGGCGTTCACCCAGCTGCGGCCCAGACGGCCCCGGCCTGCGGTCTGGTTCTCGGTATACACCGCACCCACCGGGCCAAACTCTTCAAAATGCTCCTTCACGTAAGCGTTGGTGCTGCCGCATTCCGGCAGATAGCGCACCTCATTGATGCTCATTGTTTGGGTACCTCTTTATGTTCATAGGCGGTCACTTTGCCTTCGTCCAGCGTCAGGATGCCGTAGGTGTCCGGCCCGGTGTAACACCGGCCGCAGGAGCCGGGGTTGAACAAAAACACCTTGCTGCGGGTCTCTGCATGGGGGATGTGGGTGTGACCGAACAGCGCCACCTCGGCACCCCGGGCAGATGCGGCATCTGCCAGCGTATCCAGATCGTATTTCACACCGTACATATGACCGTGAGTGTAAAAGATCACCACGCCGTCAAAGGCGGCAAGGCCGTCGGTGGGTTCCAGTGCACCGTAATCGCAGTTGCCCGCCACCGAGTAGGCCCGCAGCTTGGGGTACAGCGTCAGAGCCAGTTCCAGATCCCGCAGGCCGTCGCCCAGAAAGATCAGGGCATCGATGCTTTTGCTCTCTTTCATCAGCACGCGCTCAATGGCGGCACGTCCGCCGTGGCTGTCGCTCAAAACCAGAAGCTTTGTCACAAAAAGGGTCCTCCTCTGTTTACCAGTTACGTATCATTCCGCTGCCTGCTGGCCCTGTTGCAATACCAGCAGCTGCTTGTACACTTCGCTTTTAGAATAAGGTGTGCCCTGTGCCGCCGCCTTGGCTGCGGCGGTGGGGCCAAAGCCCTGCCCGGTCAGCTCCAGCGCCCGATGCGCTGCCTGCTCCAGCGTCAGCTCCTGCTCCGGGTCGGCGGTCTCCGGCGCACCGGCCATCACCAGCACATACTCGCCGCGCGGCTCGTTGGTCTTGTAGTGCTCCACCGCCTCGCCGAGGGTAGTCTTCCAGATATCCTCGTGCAGCTTTGTCAGCTCCCGGCACAGGGTGATGCTGCGGTCTGCGCCAAAGGCATTGGCCAGATCGTCCAGCGTGGTGCGCAGCTTGTGGGGCGCTTCGTAAAAGATGGTGGTGCGCTTTTCCTGCAAAAGCTCAGCCAGCCGCTCTTTTTTCTGCTTGCGGTTCACGGGCAGAAAGCCCTCGAACACCCAGCGGGAGGTGTCCTGCCCGGACACGGCCAGCGCTGTGACGCAGGCGGAAGCCGCCGGTACTGGCACTACCTTGATGCCCCGGGCCAGTGCGTCCCGCACGATCACCTCGCCCGGGTCGGAGACGCAGGGCATGCCCGCATCACTGCACAGGGCACAGCTCTCGCCTGCTTCAATGCGGCGCAGGATGCCCTCACCCTTCTGCAGGGCGTGCTCATAGTAGCTGACCATGGGCTTTTTCAGGCCCAGAAAGTTCAGCAGCTTCATGGTCACACGGGTGTCCTCGGCGGCAATAAAGTCTGCCGCGCCAAAGGTGGCCGCTACGCGCGGCGGCATATCGTCCAGATTGCCGATGGGCGTTGCCACGATATAAAGAGTTCCTGCCATAGTTTACCTCCCATATAACGCCGCACCGGCGCTGATCAACACATCCGGCTCCACCCGCAGGCCGGTCTTGCGGTTCTTCTGCGCTTCCACAAGGAAGAGCCATGGCGCGCCGTCCGCCTTGTTCTTTACAAAGGCCAGCCGCTTCGGCTCCAGCCGGTTGGCCCGCAGCACCGCCAGCACCTCGGCCAGCCGTTCCGGCCGGTGGCACAGCGCAAAGCGCCCGCCGTCCTTCAAAAGGCGGAACGCACACTGGCACACATCGTCCAGTGTGCAGGTGTTCTCGTGCCGGGCAAGGGCGTGGGCTGCATTTTGGCTTTGGGGCCCATCCGTGAAATAGGGCGGATTGCACGCACACACGTCAAAACTGCCCTCGCCCTGCCGGAAAGCGCGCAGGTCGGCACAGACAGGCTCAATGTGCCCGATGTCCTGCTCCTGCACCGCAGCGGAAAGCAGAGCGCTGCCCTCGGGCTGCAGCTCCAGCCCCATGCAGGGGCCGCGGTGGCCGCGGTCGTGCCATTCCAGCGCCACGATGCCGCAGCCGGAGCACAGGTCTGCGGCCTTCTGGGCGCGCTTTGGCTCACAGAAACGGGCCAGCAGCAGCGCGTCGGAGCCAAAACGATGCTCCGGCGAGCAATAAACCATAGTTCTATTATACAAGACTTCGGTAGAATGTTCCATAGATAAGTGTGCCGTACCCTCTCAAAAAAATGCGTGGAATTGCTCGGGGAATTTGTGCGAATTACTGCAAAACAAAAAAGCAGCAGACCTGCTTTGGACAGGCCTGCTGCTTTTGATGCGTTTTTTGTGCAGCTGCTAAAATTATTCAGCAGTGATAGCACCGGTGGGGCAAGCACCCTCGCAAGCGCCGCAGTCGATGCAAGCGTCTGCATTCACAGAAGCAACACCATCAACGGTGATAGCGCCAACCGGGCAAGCGCCCTCGCAAGCGCCGCAGCCAACACATGCGTCAGAAACCTTGTGTGCCATAATAAA
>OLQX01003126.1_pt1 | contig 9849 bp, 10 predicted proteins | sample 1672581 | NCBI WGS metagenome assembly OLQX01 (sample SAMEA3136701, study PRJEB25190) | human gut metagenome | reverse complement strand
ATTCCGATGGAATTTGCTCGAATTTAAATGTTTTATTAATAAAATTTGAACAAAATCTACAGCTGAAATCCCCTGAAAAATTTAGAAAAAACTATTGCAATTTCATTATGTAACCTTTATACTTAGGTTGTCATCAGTGAAGTGGAGGAAAGTGGAGCGAAAGGGCACGCTTAACCACCGCTGAGCCATCACCTGGGGAGGAGGGGAGCGTAATGACCGGCAAATTTGAGCACACCATTGATGCCAAAGGCCGGCTGTTCATCCCCGCCAAACTGCGGGAGGAGCTGGGGACCAGTTTTCAAGTGGCCATCGGCGCCAACCGGGATGAAGGCGGTGAGGCCAGCAAGTACCTGGTGCTCTACCCCAAGGAGGTCTGGCGGCAGCTGGAGGAGAAGATCAACGCCCTCCCCTCGGGCCAGGCAGCCCTGGCCGATGTGCTCCTGGCCTACGCTGCCCCCTGTGAGCCGGACTCCCAGAGCCGCATCCTGATCCCCCAGACCCTGCGGGAGTATGCGGGGCTGCAGCGGGATGTGGTCATCACCGGCAGCAGCAACAAGGCCAAGATCTGGGACCGGGAGACCTGGGAGCGCCGCAGCGCGCCGCAGCTGGACCCGGGCAAGGTGGCCGATATGTTTGACATGCTGGGGCTGTAAACCATGACGGAATTCACCCATCGTCCGGTACTGCTGGACGAGTGTATAGAACATCTGAACATCCGTCCCGACGGCGTCTATATTGACGGCACCCTGGGGCGGGCGGGTCACTCCCGGGAGATTGCCCGGCGCCTCACCACGGGGCGGCTGATCTGCATCGACCGGGACCAGGCGGCCCTGGATGCCGCCCCGGAGCGGCTGGGGGAGTGGATGGACCGGGTCACCCTGGTCCACTGAAACTTCCGGGATCTGGCCGCCGTTATGGATTCCCTGAGCCTGGCCGGAGCCGACGGCATGCTCTTCGATCTGGGGGTTTCCTCCCCCCAGTTGGATGACCCGGAGCGCGGGTTTTCCTACCAGACCGATGCCCCCTTGGACATGCGGATGGACCGGGAGGATGCCTTGACCGCCTGGACGGTGGTGAACCAGTGGCCCCAGGGCGAACTGCGGCGCATCCTCACCCAGTATGGGGAGGAACGCCACGCCGGCGCCATTGCCAGTGCCATCGTCCGAGCCCGGGAACAGGCCCCCATCGCCACCACCGGCCAACTGGTGGAGGTCATCCGGCGGGCCATGCCCGCCGCCGCCCTGCGGGAAAAGCAGCACCCGGCCAAGCGAAGCTTCCAGGCCATCCGCATCGCGGTCAACGATGAGTTGGGTTCGGTCTCCCGGATGCTGCAGCAGGCCATCCCGCGGCTGCGCCCAGGTGGGCGGCTGGCGGTGATCTCCTTCCACTCCTTGGAGGACCGGATCGTCAAAAGTGAACTGGCCGCTGCGGCCAAGGGCTGTGTCTGTCCCCCCTCATTCCCAGTGTGCGTGTGCGGCAGGCAACCCCAGGTGCGTCTGGTCAGCCGGAAGCCCATCCTCCCCAGTCAGAGGGAAATCGACGAGAATCCCCGGGCCAGAAGCGCGAAACTGCGCCTGGCAGAGAAACTGGACCAACCCCAAGGAAACCAACCAGACGAGGTGGAGTAAACCGTGACAGCCAAAGATGCCCGGGGCGCTGTGGCCTATGACGGCACCGCAGCCCTAAAAATGACAGCCCCGGAGGCGCCAACGAAAAAACATCGCTTTCTTCGGCGGAAACCCGCAGGAAAAGTGAAAAAAGCAGAGAAAATAGAGAAAACCGAGACCGCGGAGCGTTCCGGACTCAGCTGGTTGGCGAAGAGCGGCCAGTGGACGGTACCAGGTGCCATTCTGGCCATCGCTGCGGTGGCCATCGTACTGATCCTCACCCTGGCCAGTTATGCCCAACTGGTGGTGGTCAACGACCAGGTGGTGGAACTGCGGGACAGCCTCAGCCAGCTCCAGAGTGAGCAGACCCAGCTGGCAGCCCAGTACGAACTGGCCTACGACTTGCAGGCTATCGAACAGCAGATGCTGGCCAGCGGCGAGATGATCCAAGTGCAGGATTGGCAGACTTACACCCTGGAACTGGCGGAGCCTGACACGGTGGAGTACTACCAGGGCTCGGACGTGTTCCAGCAGATCGCGTCTTTCTTTCAGAACCTGGTAGCCGCGGTGCAGGAATATTTCTGAACGTGGAATCCATAAGATAGGAAGAAAACGGGAGGGCGTGAGAGAGAACTTCTTACGCCCTCCTCTTGCCATTGACAACGACAGAAAGCAGGTGGAAGCATACAATGGCTATGAAACAAAACCCGGGGCGCCGGGGCGGCTTCTTCTCCAACCGCAACTTGGACAGCGGAAGCATGCGCCGGATCCTGATCTTGGGTGGCATTTTCGGTGTGGCGGCCTTTGTCATTCTGTTTGCCAAACTCTGGCAGCTCCAAGTGGTCGAGCATGAAAAGTTAGAGGGGCAGGCTGTCACCCAGCAGACCAGAGAGGTGACCTCCTCGGCCAACCGGGGAACCATCTACGATACCAACGGCGATGTGCTGGCCATCAGTGCCGACGTGCAGAACGTGATCCTCTCCCCCCGGGATGTGGCCTCCTCGGTGGAGGTGGCAGAGGAGGATGAGTTCGGCAATCCACGTTCCGAGGCCATCATCGAGGCCGAACGGGAGACCAAACTCCAGGATACCTATGACCTCATTGCCGATACCCTCTCCGACATCCTCGGCATTGACCGGGAGGAGATCATGACCCGGCTGCAGAAGACCAACTCTGCCTATGAGGTTTTGGCGGAAAAGGTGGAGGATGACGTGGCCGACCAGGTTCGCACCTTCATCGATGAGAATGACCTGGAAAGCTGCATCTACCTCACCGACGATTCCAAGCGCTACTATCCCTACTCCACCCTGGCCGCCCAGGTGGTGGGCTTTGTCAACCGGGCCAACGAAGGGGCGTATGGACTGGAGTCCTTATACAATCTGGAACTGTCCGGGTTGGATGGGCGGATCATCACCGCGAAGAACGCCTCGGGCACGGAACTGCTCACCCCGTATACCAGCTATGAGGATGCGGTGAGCGGCTACGATGTGCACACCACCATCGACTCCACCATCCAGATGTACGCGGAGAAGGCGTTGGAGGAGGGCATCCAGAAGTTCGATGTCATCAACGGCGCGTTCTGCGTGGTGATGGACCCCGACACAGGCGCCGTGCTGGCCATGGCCAGCTCCCCGGACTATGACCTCAACGACCCCAGTACCGTCATTGATTCTGTCCTGCAGCAGAACCTGGCGGAGCTGCAGGAGGATGAGTCGGTCAGCGAGGAGGAATATGCTGCAGCCCTTAGCCAAGCCCAGTTCCAGCAGTGGAGCAACAAGTGTTTGAACACCGAGTACGAGCCCGGTTCCACCTTCAAGCCCATCGTCATGGCTGCCGCTTTGGAGGAGGGGGTCATTGACGACGAGTCTACCTTCTACTGCGGCGGCTCTACGGAGATCGGCGGCTGGACCATCCGCTGCTCCAACCGCAGCGGCCACGGCACCCAGACTACCCGCCGGGCTCTGATGAACTCCTGCAACATGGCCATGATCCAGATTGCCCAAAAACTGGGGGGCGAGAAGTTCTACGAGTACTGGGAAAACTTCGGCTTCACCTCCACCACTGGCATTGAGTTGCCCGGGGAAGTGAAGAGCTACTTCTGGAATAAGGACTACTTCGTCAACGCCGCCACCGAGCAGGCGACCGCCTCCTTCGGCCAGCGGTTTACCACCACTCCCATCCAGATGATCACCGCCCTGTCCGCCGTGGTCAACGGCGGCCACCTGATGGAACCCTACATCGTCCAGTCGGTGACCGATTCCGACGGTAACGTGGTGAGTTACCATGAGCCCCAGGAAGTCCGCCAGGTGATCAGCCAGGAGACCTCTAGCCTGGTCCTTTCCTATATGGAAAGCGTGGTCAATGATGTAGGGGGCACCGGGAAAAACGCGAAGGTAGACGGGTACCGCATCGCCGGGAAAACCGGCTCCTCCCAGACCTTGACCAGTGAGGACCGGATCATCGTCTCCTTCCTGGGCTGCGCTCCGGCGGATGATCCGGAGGTCATTGTCCTGCTGGGCTATGACTGGCCGGAACCTTCGGCCCCCGGGCAGAACACCACCGACGACGGGATTTACATCAGCGGTGGTAATATGGCAGCCCCCATGGCTGGCGAACTCATTGCCAATATCATGGATTACCTGGGCTATGACAAGACCGGCAGTTCCGAGAATGAGAACGGGGTCACCATCCCCTACCTGATTGGCGAGACGGCCGAGTCGGCGCAGGCTACCCTAAACGGGCTGGGCTTGAACGTCCGTTTCAGCGGGGAGGGATCTGTGGTGACCGATCAGATGCCCACCGCAGGCAGCAGTGTTCCCGAGGGCAGCTCTATGGTGCTCTACCTGGGAGAGGAAAAACCCAGCGGAACGGTAGAAATGCCAGATTTGTCGGGTATGACCTATGACCAGGCAGTGGCCGCCCTGGAAGAGGTGGGGCTCTACCTCAACGCCACCGGAACCACAGAGGGAGGCCGGGTCTTCAGCCAGGGTGTCTCCCCCGGCGATACGGTGACCGTGGGCGCCTCCGTAGAGGTGCGGTTTACCGCCGATATAGGCTCCGAGAGCGGTTTGGACACTGGCCAAGACGGCAACTGGGTCCAAACGGACGAAGAGGAGGATACCACCACAGGGGACGGGTGAGTCCCGCCCCCAGGAAGTGAAAAGGACGCCATCCACCCGGCCGCCTGGCCCTTTCTCCCAAGGGCTCAGGCGACCACGGACCCCATGGAGGTGGACCTTTGCAGCTCTCCCGACTGACCCAGGGCCTGACCCTGGAGGACCACATCGGTCAGGACGTAGAAATCACTTCCCTCACCTGTGATACAAGAACCCTCGCCCCCGGTGGCCTGTTTGCCGCCTTTCGGGGGGAGAAAACCGATGGAAACCAGTGGATCCCCGCGGCGCTGGCCAAAGGGGCGGTGGCGGTTCTCTGCGACCACCCCCCAGCGGAACCTGGGCCTTGGCTGGTTTCCCCCAACCCCCGGGCCGCCTTCGGGCAGATGGCGGCCAACTGGTTCGGCCGCCCCGGGGACCGGATGACCCTGGTGGGGGTCACCGGCACCAATGGAAAAACCACCACGACTTACCTTTTAAAAACCGTGTTGGAGGGGGTGCTGGGGGCCAAGGTGGGCCTCATCGGCACCAACCAAAACCTCATTGGCTCCCAGTCCCTTCCAACCCAACGCACCACGCCGGATGCCTACACACTCCACAGCCTGCTGGCAGAGATGGAGGCGGCGGGCTGCACCCATGTGGTGATGGAAGTCTCTTCCCACGCACTGGCCTTGGAGCGGACGGCGGGACTCACCTTTCAGGAGGGGATCTTCACCAACCTCACCCGAGACCATTTGGACTTCCACGGCACCATGGGGGCCTACCGCCAGGCCAAGGCCAAGCTGTTTGCCCAGTGCCGGCGTGGGGTGCTTAACCAGGACGACCCCACGGGACGGCAGTTTGCCCAGGGGGTACCCTGCCCGGTGGTTACCTTCGGCATCCATCCCACCCTAGCCCAGGTGCAGGCGAAGGACTTGCGGCTGTACGCAGACCACGTGACCTTTCAGGTGACAGCCCCTCAGGGGAGCTGCCCGGTGACCCTTCCCATTCCCGGGCGGTTTTCCGTGTCCAACGGGTTGGGGGTCATTGCCTGCTGCTTGGACCTGGGGCTTCCCCTGGAGGGGATTGCCCACGCCTTGGCCGGGGCTGCCGGCGTGAAGGGACGGATGGAGGTGGTTCCGGTGCCTGCCCCCTACACGGTGCTCATCGACTATGCCCATACGCCGGATGCCTTGGAACAGGCCCTCACCGCCGCCCGGAGCGGTGCCCGGTGCCGCCTGCTCTGCCTCTTTGGCTGCGGCGGGGACCGGGATTCCACCAAACGCCCCGTGATGGGGGAGGTGGCCGCCAGCCTGGCTGACGTGGTGATCCTCACCTCCGACAACCCCCGTACTGAGGACCCGGAGGCCATCCTAGACCAGGTGGCTGCGGGGTTTCCCCCGGGATTCTCTGCCTGGGTGCGGGTAGCAGACCGCCGGGCGGCCATCCGCCAGGCCCTGGCCATGGGCCGGGCCGGGGATGTAATCCTGTTGGCCGGGAAAGGGCATGAGACCTATCAGGAAGTGGGGGAGGCTCGCCTGCCCCTGGACGAACGGGAAGAAATTGCTTCCTTTTTCCGAGAAAGTACGTTATAATATGCGTTTGGCGGCGCCGTCCCCCGTTCCAGGGGGCGGTATGCTGCCTGTTTGAGAGAACAGAAGTAGAACATTGCGGAGGTGTAACGGAATGGATCCCATTCTGCTGAAAACCCTGGCTGCGGTGGTGCTGGGCTTTGCCATCAGCGCCATCTTAGGAAAGTTTCTGGTGCCCGCCCTGCGGCGGTGGAAGGCAGGGCAGTCCATCAAGGAGGACGGCCCCACCTGGCACATGTCCAAGCAGGGGACCCCTACCATGGGGGGCCTGATGTTCATCGCGGCGGTGGTTGTGGTGGTGCTGGTGCTCAACGGCCCGGCGATTCTGGCAGGGGATTTGACCAGTGTGTTTGTCCTGCTGCTGGCCCTGGTCTTTGGCCTCATCGGGTTTGTGGATGACTATGCCAAGATCAAGAAGAAGGAGAACACGGGCCTCACCGCCAGCCAGAAGTTTCTCCTCCAGCTGGTGGCAGCCATCCTGTTTATCGTGCTGCTGCGGCAGTTTGGGATTTTGTCCCCCAACCTCTATGTCCCCTTCTTTGGGGTGGAGTGGAAGCTGCCCTGGGTGGTGTACATGATCTTCGCGGCCCTGGTGATCACCGGCACCGTGAACGCGGTGAACATCACCGACGGGCTGGACGGTCTGTCCACCTCGGTGACCTTGCCGGTGTGCGCCTTCTTCGCGGCCTCCTTCGGCTATGCCTATGTCCACTGGGACCAGCCGGGCAGCGCCGGGATGACGGTGTTTGCCGCTGCCCTGTTTGGGGGACTGGTGGGTTTCCTGATCTACAATTTCTATCCGGCCAAGGTGTTCATGGGGGACACGGGCTCCCTGTTCCTGGGGGGCGCCGTGTGCGGCATGGCCTTTGCCCTGGATATGCCCTTGATCCTTGTCCTGGTGGGCATCATCTACATTGTGGAGACCATGTCTGACATCATCCAGGTTCTCTACTTCAAAGCCACCCACGGCAAGCGGATCTTCCGCATGGCTCCCCTCCACCACCACCTGGAAATGGGGGGCTGGAAGGAAACAAAGGTGGTATTTGTCTTCGCCGGCATCTCGCTGGTGTTCTGCATCCTGGCCTTTTTCGGGGTGATGGGGCGCTACCCTGTCCTGTGAGCCCGAGGGCCTGATCCGGGAGGGATCCTTTCGTGCCAAGAACCATTCTGAAAGCCAGAGCCCGGGCCCGGGCCCAAGCACAAACGGAGACCGGTCAAAGCCGGGTCAGCCGCATTCAAGGCGGGGTGGACCTGCCCTTCCTGATGCTGACCATTGTGCTGGTGGCCATCGGCCTGGTGATGCTGCTGTCGGCCTCCTACCCCTCGGCCTACTATGACCTCCGCGGGGGGATCCCCTGTATTACTTCAAGCGGCAAGGGGTGTTTGCCCTGGTGGGCTTTGGGGTGATGTATGTGGTCTCCAAGCTCAATTACCGGGGGCTGAAGGGGCTGGCCATGCCCATCCTCGTGGTGGCCTGCGTACTGATGCTGGCCGTGCACGTCCCTGGGCTGGGCCACAGTTCCGGCGGCGCCACCCGGTGGCTGAACTTTCCCACCCAGTGGCAGCCCTCTGAGGTGGGGAAAATTGCACTGATTATCTTCTTTGCCGCCCGGCTGGCCAAGCGGGACCAGCGGAAACCCTTGAGTTTCCGGCGAAACACCGCAGCAGGCCGGTTTGGCAACTTATTAGAGCGGATCGGCTTCTTCGAGCTGGTGCCTTACTTAATCGTCCTGATTTTGATGATCGGGATTCTTTACCTGCAGCCCCATATGTCGGCTGCCATCCAGATGGTGGTCATCGCCGCAGCCATCCTCTTTGCCGGCGGCATCTCCGCCGGCTGGTTCATCGGCGGCGGCACCGTGGTGGTGGGGGCCCTGGCGGTGCTCATCTTCGGCATGGGCTACTCCTCCGGCCGGATTACCACCTGGCTCAACCCCTGGGACGATCCTCTGGGGGACGGCATGCAGACCGTGCAGTCCCTGCTGGCCATTGGCTCCGGCGGGCTGACCGGCTTGGGTCTGGGCAACGGGCGCCAAAAGTTCCTCTACCTGCCCGAGGCCCAGAATGACTTTATCTTTGCCATCGTGTGTGAGGAGTTGGGCCTCATCGGGGCCTGCCTGATCCTGGCCGTGTTTGCTCTGCTGATCATCCGGGGGTACTGGCTGGGCCTCCACGCCCGGGATAAGTTCGGCGCCCTGATCGTGGTGGGCATCACCACGCTCTTCGCCTTCCAGGTGTTTGCCAACGTGGCTGTGGTGACCAACCTCTTCCCGGTGACGGGCATCTCCATGCCCTTCTTCAGTTACGGCGGCACCGCCCTGATCATCCAGATGGCGGAAATGGGACTGATCCTAGGCATCAGTAGGCAAAACCCGGTGACCTAGCCGGGGAAGAAAGAGAGGACGCTATGAAGATTATTTTCACCTGCGGCGGCACGGCAGGGCACATCAACCCTGCCGTGGCCTTGGCCCGCATGTTTCAGGAGAGAGTGGAGGGCTGTCAGGTTCTGTTCGTCGGGGCCAAAGGCGGCATGGAGGAGCGGCTGGTGCCGAAGGAGGGCTTCCCTCTGGAGACGGTGACCATCAGCTCCTTCTGGCGCAGTTTGCGCCCCTCGGGCATCCAACACAACCTGAGAACCCTCCGCAACCTTTCGGTCTCCAAGCGGGAGGCCGCCCGCATCCTGGATACCTTCCAGCCCGATCTGGTGGTGGGGACGGGGGGGTATGCCTCCTACCCCGTGGTTCACGCCGCGGCCCGCCGGGGCATCCCCACGGCGGTGCATGAGTCCAACGCGGTGCCTGGGCTCACCACCCAGCGGCTGGCCAAGGTGGCAGACCGGGTGATGGTAGGGTATGAGGAGTCCCGCCAACACTACCAGCATCCGGAACGGGTGGTGGTCACCGGCACCCCGGTGCGGGGAGAGTTTTTCCAGATCACCCGCCAGCAGGCGCGGGATGCCCTGGGCATCAAGGATGACCGGCCCTTGGTGCTGTCCTATTGGGGCAGCTTGGGAGCCGAGGTGATGAACGGATACATGGTGGACTTCCTCCGCCAGGCGGCCCGAGATGGGGCGCCGTTCCACCACATCCACGGGGCGGGGCGGAACTTTGCCGCCATGGAACAGGCCCTGGCCGGGGACCACCTACCCCCGGCGCTGCAAATACGGGAGTACATCTATGACATGCCCACCGTGATGGTGGCGGCGGACCTGGTGCTGTGCCGGGGCGGGGCCTCCACCCTGTCGGAGCTTACCGCCATTGGCAAGCCTGCGGTGATTGTCCCGTCCCCCAATGTCACCAACCACCACCAGGAAAGGAATGCCAATGTGCTGGCCCAGGCAGGGGGCGCGGTGGTCCTGCTGGAGCCGGTGTGCAGCGGGGAGACCCTGTACCGCACCACCCAGGACCTGCTGGCCGATGAACCCCGCCGCAAAACCATGGCCCAGGCCATGGCGAACATGGGAATCCCCCAGGCGGGGGAGAAGATCTATGAGACCCTGCTGACCCTGGTAAACCCCTAAGGCTGCCCATTGCGGCACCTTTCCCTCCCCTCCGGCAT
>OLQX01003113.1_pt1 | contig 9886 bp, 9 predicted proteins | sample 1672581 | NCBI WGS metagenome assembly OLQX01 (sample SAMEA3136701, study PRJEB25190) | human gut metagenome | reverse complement strand
CACACGATCAGCTTGGAAGGCTGAAGTTCTACCACTAAACTACATCCGCTTATCTATGTAACATATAGTATTATATCATTACAGATAATATTTGTCAAGCGTTAATTTCAGATTATAAAATTTTTAAGAAAATTTTAACTGTTTTATATTAAACTATAAGTTTAACGATGATTATAATTTTAATATACATCAAGATATATATACAGATTACTTACTTATTATTTTTACCGAAGGATAACTTACTATATCTTTGATAATCAATTATAAAATGTTGGTAACACAGAAAAATAGCAGAAAATGCCAAATATTGAAGTTAGTGAATATTAACTTTGATTTAAAACCACATTTATAAAAAATTTATGATATAATATCTCAAATAGTATTATATATACAAGCGGCTAATTTTTAATAGTAATAATATACTAAAAATACATCTGAATAAATGCATTTATTATGTTAGAATATACAAAGAAATATATCTCAAATTGTGTAAGCGTACAGATGTAAACTTTTCACTCGGTGTAAGTATGATTTCAATGTGGATATTCAGAATAGTTTGCAGTTATATACTTGTTATGGTTCTTGATATGGGCGTTTTAGGTGTATGGATCGGTATGTTTGTTGATTGGTATGCTCGTGCTGCAGCATATCTTGTAAGGTATTTGTCAGGCAGATGGAAAAAGCATAGAATGATTTAAATATTTAAAAATGGAGATAAATTTTGTTTACCCTACCGTCATAATTATAAAAGTTTGACCAAACATTTATAATTGTCTTGCAAAATATTTCGGTAAATCATAATTTATAATCATTACTCCAACACATATAACGAAATATGATTTTAAAAATCAAAGGCCCTCGAATTTTTATCGAGAGCCTTTTATCTTTTATCTTTTTTATAAATTAAATTCAAAGTACGGATTATGGTACAGTGAAAATGTTATAATATGGTAAAGACAAACCTAAATTGCCAAAGTGAAGTTCGGATTTTTGAGGAAAAAACGAGAAATACCACGGGTTCACCTTGACAAAAGAGTATGGTAAAGACAAAATCCAATTTGGATAGATTAAAAAGGTGGTGTAAATAAATATTATTTAAAATCCATTTTGGAAAGATTTATTAAATTATATCATAATTAATTGTAAATATCAAATGTACTAAATTTATAAAAATAAATGTATTTATAAGCTTATTTATAAAAATTTTTCTTAGAAAATATATATTAGGTATTGACAAACAAAATTGTGAACGCTATACTGTAATTAGAGTTGTGAAATATCATAACTCTAATAACAAAATCTAATACTATTAAAATAATAAATGGAGGTAAATATGAAAATCTTATTGCGATTTTATTTGCAAAACAATAAGCTGCCGATTGATTATCGACGAATTATGCTTTCGTTTTTTAAACGGTCACTGTCAGATATTGCCGAGGGAAAATATTATGAAAAATATTATTTTACACCGGAACGCAGAAATTTTACTTTTGCGGTGAATCTGCCTATGCCGAAGTTTTCTAAAACGGAAATTCAACTCGGGAAAAATCAACTAAACATTACTTTTTCAACAGCTGACTATAATACGGGATGTATTTTTATGTCTGCTTTTATAAAGCAAAAGGACAAGCCGATTCCCGCTCCGCTCGGCAACGAAATGAAACTTGTCAGTGTTAATCTTGTGCCGGAAAAAAATGTTACTTCATCATCCGCTGTTGTGAAAATGCTTAGCCCTTTGTGTATCAGATTACATAAAGCCGAGAATAATTCGGATAAGTATATTTCGGTTGCTAATCCGGATTTTACGGAGATTGCAAAACAGGTAATTAAAGAGCAGCTTGTTGAAAGCGGTTTTGATGAAAAGTTAATTTCAAACTTTGAAATTAAACCGTTAAACGCAAAAAAAACAGTGGTTTATCACTACAAAAACTACATTGAATGCAGTTTAGGCAGTTTTAGTATTAATGCCGATAAATCGGTTATTAATTATCTGCTGAAAAGCGGTATAGGTTCACGAAAATCCGCAGGATTTGGCTTTGCCGAGCTTTTATCGGAGGGAGGTGAACCGAATTAATGAAAACAAAGATTGATTACTTTGATTATGACACTTTGCTGCAGCCTACCGATTGGAGGTTTGCAGCAGCCGTTGTCGGTTTATGTAAATATTTTGATTACTTTGGAATTGTTTACAAAGTCCTCTATGATGTTGAAGAAAAGCCCGATAATTATATCCACGGCTTTGACGGTATTATTTACAAAAGTGAAGATATAACAGAAGAAAAATATCTTGAGTTTGCAGAGAACTATTTTGAAAAATATATGACTCACAAAAATATTTTAAACATTCTCGAAAGTCAAAAATTCAGTGAAGAACAAATTAAATTGGTAAACGACCTTGTTAAGAGCAAAACAGTTCTTAAAGGGCTATTTGACAAAATAAAATTTGATGGAACAAATAAAGATATTTTTATTTCAACCATTGAAGAAAACAGGGCGGAAATTATAAAGAATATCTTTAAAAACGGCAATAACCTTTATAAGAATTACTGCAATGAACGACTTATTTTTACCGAAGATAACAGCACTTGCAGACTTAGAGGCTACAATGTTGACAAAGACAGAAAAACAAGTAATCTCGGCTTTTGTTTTTCAAAGGAAAGTTTTGAGAGCAATGATATTTTAGAATTTGATTTTATACCGTTTGCTTTTTCAAATTCAGATATGAGAGAAACTTATTTTGTGAATAACAATTTTTCTGTTAAGTCTTTAACTCAAACAAACTATGCTTTTTCAAATCAACTTAGCAGTACAGAAAATAAAGACGACAAAAACAAACTAATGCTTGTTTTGCAAAATTCAAAGGATTATATAAGCTATGATGTTGAAATTATATCAAAATCTCAAGATAAGGCTTATTACGAAACATTCTTTGTACGACTTGAAAGATTAAAAAAGTTAAGAGAATTATCGGGGAAATCATTAAACTTTGTCAAAAAAATCAATGATGATTATTGGTTTAATCTTGAGAAAGAAGTTTATATGCGTTGTCTTAACAATGTGTTGCTTGACGATGTAATTTTAATGATGCTTAAGTTTTATTTTGATGATAATGCCGTTAAAGGCTATATAAAAAGCAGAACTGATATGCTAATAGACATAAATGTATCTTGGAAAGGAAATGAAATTATGGATGAAATTAAGTCAGCAAAAAGTTGTGGATTTTTAACTTCCAAAAAACTAATTGAAATGAAAAGCAGTAATAAAATTAATTCATATAAGCAAAAAATAATCAGTGCTCTTTGCGCACATGATTACGACAGAGCAAAAGAGATTATACTTAGTTTGTCTGCTTATGTCGGAATGGAATTTTCATTTTTCTATACATTTCTTGAAAATGCGGAAGAAAATAAAGATCTTGCATTTGCTTTTGCAAGCGCATTAATTGAAGTAAGCTCAAAAAATAACTAATATAAAGGAGATTTTATTATGAAAAATAAAGCATTAACATTAACTGTAATCGCAAATATGACAAGCAACTACGGCGAAAGCCTCGGTAATATTTCAAGTGTACAAAAGGTATTCAGAGGCGGAAAAGAGTACGCTACAAGAAGTCGTGAGAGCCTTAAAAACGCTATCTGTGTTCAGTCGGGTTTTTATGATGATTTACAGACATCAAACGACGGAGCAATGCAGAAACTTGTTAATGAAGATGTAAATGCCGCAACCTGCCGTGCGCTTGAGGGTGGATATATGTCAACAAAAGATGTTACATACATCCGTAACAGTTCTTTCTATCTTACAGACGCTGTTGCTACAGAGCCGTTTATTAATGATGCCCGTTTTCACAATAACCTTTACCTTGCAACCAATTATGCTATGGCACATGGTTTAAATGTTCAAAACAATGCAAAGGATTGCGGTCTTATGCCTTATCAGTATGAATATGACAAGTCATCTAAAATTTACAGTCTTACAATTGACCTTGAAAAAATCGGTAAGGACGAAAACTTTGGTGCAGAGGCAGATAACGCAGAAAAGTGCGAAAGAGTAATTGCTCTTATTAACGCAGTAGAAAATCTTTCACTTGTTGTTAAAGGAAATCTTGATAACGCAGAGCCGATTTTTGTGGTAGGCGGTCTTTCACCGAGAAAAACACATATTTTTGAAAATGCGGTTTCTGTTTCAGGCAAAAGACTTATTATAGAGCCGATTAAGGAAAAACTTGCTCAAGGTTACAGTTGTGCACTTATGCGTAACGGCGAGCTTTCAAACGAGGACGAAATTGTAAGAGAACTTAATCCTGTAAGTATGACAGAATTTTTTGAAAATCTCAGAGGTCAGGTTAAAGAGTATTTTTCAGAGTAAGGCGGAATTAATATGAAAGCAATTAGACTTCATATAAAACAAAACAGTGCAAATTACAAAAAAGAAGAAACTGTACAAAACCGTATGACATTTCCTTTACCGCCGTATTCAACTGTTATCGGAGCACTTCATAAGGCTTGCGGTTATACATCTTATCATCCTATGCAAGTAAGCGTACAGGGAAAGTACGGTTCTCTAAAAGCAAAAATGTATAAGGACGATTGTTTTCTTAACAGTCTTAATGATGACAGAAATTTGCTTGTAAAAATGAAAAATCCCGATATGCTTTCAAGTGTATATCAGGTTGTGGCTACTGCACAAAAGGCTCAAGGAAACAGCTTTGAAAAAGGCATTACAATTAATGTAATTAATGAAAAATTGCTTGAAGAATACCGCTTTTTAAAGCGTACAAAACGCAGAATCGACAGGCATAAAAAAATCATTAATAAAATGAAAACTCGGCTCAAAGAAATGAAAGCCGATGAAAATATTTCTGCCGAAGAAGTAAAAGAATTTGATAAGCGTATTAAGCATATAAAGGCTGTGTATGATGAGTACGAAAAGGTAAAGTATACTATTCCGTATTCCCATTTCAGAACGCTTGCAAAAGGCCCTAAGTATTATGAACTTCTCTGCGATATTGAACTTATCATTCATATAGTTGCAGATGAAAATACTATGAATGATATTATGGATAATATCGGAAATCTTACTGCAATCGGCAGAGGAGAGGATTTTGTAGAAGTTCTTGAGTGTGCTCAAACAGAGCTTTTTGATGTTGACGAAGATGTCGATTACGGAGAAACTGATTTTGATGTTTATATGCCTGTCGAGTATCTCGAAATTAATAAAGACGATATGGATATAATCTCTAAAACGGAAGGCGGATACACAGGCGGTACAAAATATTTAATGCCTAAGGATTACAAAACAGTGCAGTTAAAGGGCGGTATGAGAAAACGAGTGTTTAATCGTGTGCCTGTTATTTTCTGTCAGATTAATTACCTTGACAGCGGATGTAAAGGTATAATGCTTGATAAATCAGAGAACGGAATATATACAGTGCTTTTAGCTTGAGGTATTTATATGAATATAGAAGATAAACTTGCAAAACCCGACAAAACTATCGGACAACATTCAAATGAGCTTATAGAGCAGGCAAAACTGCTCTATAAGCTCGGCTATATAAAATCTGATGATTTATACTCTGATTTACTTGTTTCGTGTTTAAAACATGATAACGGTAAGGCAAATTCTCAATTTCAAAAAAGAATTACTAAAGGCGGAAATTTTCAACCTGAACAAGAAATTCCACACAGTATACTTTCGACTTTTTTTATTGATAAATCAGAATGTATAAAACCTATAAGCGTATATTTTGCTGTGCTTTATCATCACTATAACAAAGACTCTCCTGTTACAGTGTTTAAAGAAAACCGTGAGCTTATAGAAAAATTCCTTGCTGAATTTGGCTTTGATACAAACTCTTACAATAAAATGAAGAGAAATATTAAGAAAATCAAAGCTTTATTTGAAACCGAACTTTCTGATGAAGAAAAACAATACGCTGTTTTATTAAAAGGTCTTTTACATAAATGTGATTACAGTGCAAGTGCAGGTCTTGACTGCGAAAAGGTCAACGATTTTTTGACTGATTCTTTAAACAATTGGAAAAATACCCGAAATATACATTACAATGAATTGCAAGAATTTTGCATTAAAAATACTGATAGCAATTTAATTGTAACAGCACCTACAGGTATGGGCAAAACCGAGGCGGGATTGCTTTGGTGCGGGGACAATAAATGCTTTTTCGTTTTGCCGTTAAAAACAGCTATCAATGCGATGTACGAAAGAATTAAAAAGCTTTGCGGAGATAATTCGCAAGAAAATTACAAGGAAAGAGTGGCACTTGTTCACTCCGATATGAAATCCTATTATTTGGAAGATTCAATAATTAGCGGAAAAAATTATGATTTTGCGTATGCACAATGCAGTAAACAGCTTGCACTTCCGATTACAATTTGTACGCCTGATCAGATATTTGACTTTGCATTGAAATATGCAGGTTATGAATACAAACTTGCGGTAGCGTCATATTCAAAGTTTATTATTGATGAGATACAGATGTATTCACCTGATGTTTTGGCTGCAATTATTTATGCAATTGAGATGATTCATACTTTGGGTGGTAAGGTGGCTGTAATTACCGCAACTTTGCCTCCGTTTGTAAGAAACGAGATTGAAAAAATACTCGGAACAGATGTAAAAACATCCGATTTTTCTGATAAAGGAAAGCTAAGGCATAATGTAAAAGTATATGAAAAAAACTTGCAGTCTGACGATATTATAAAAATATTTGATGATACAATATGCGATAAAGTAAAAAAATATCTTGTCGTTTGCAATTCGATTGATATTGCAAATAAGATGTACACCGAAATAAAAAATTCGGATATTAACGCAAGTGTAAATCTGTTTCATTCCAATTTTACAAAAAATGGCAGAAAAACTAAAGAAAATGCGATTTTAGCAGCCTCTGAAAAAACTAACGAAAGTATGAATATACCTGAAATATGGATTTCAACATCCGTAGTCGAAGCAAGTCTTGACATTGATTTTGATATTCTTATTACCGAGTTATCGGATTTATTTTCCCTGTTCCAACGCTTTGGCAGAGTAAACAGAAAGGGTAATAAAGACTTTTCATCTTACAATTGTTTTGTATTTACTGAAATTCAAGGTAATGCACATCGTTTTGTTGACGATGATATTCATTCGTTGTCAAAACAGGCAATTTTAAGCGTTGACGGAACTATCTCTGAAGTCCTTAAAAAAGAACTTATAGATGAGTACCTTTCGGTTGAAAAAATCGAAAAATCAAAATATTTTCAAGAATATCGTAAAATTTATAAATATTATAAAGAAAATGTCGATTATCTCTCTCTTAAAAAAGATGGAATAAGAAGTATTGACAGAAGCGACGCTGTGCCGATTGATGTTTATAATCAAAATGAGAGTGCCATAGAAAAAGCTTTGGAAGTTTTAAAATCAGATACTTATTCAAGAGATGATAAACTTAAAGCAAACGAAGAAATACTTGGCTTCACGGTTTCCGTACCTAAATTCAGAATTGACGATTACGAAATAAAAAAATTAAAAATGCCATATACTGAATTACCTGTTATTAACAGCAGTTATGATTCCGAATGCGGCATCAGATTTGATAAGGAAAAGAAAACCAAAAAGCAAGATAAATCTGATGATAACGGAGAACCTGATAATTTTATATGAGGTATGATTATGGACGAAAATAATATTTCGGGTATGCATATTTATTATTACTATGTTTGTAAAAGAAAGCTGTGGTATTTTTCAAACGGTTTGGCAATGGAAAGTGAAAATGAAAATGTCAAAATCGGAAAACTTATAGATGAAACCACTTATAAGCAAAAGAAAAAACATATTATGATCGACAACACAATCAATATTGATTTTATTACCGAGCATAAACTTTTACATGAGGTAAAGAAAAGCAGAAAGATAGAGGAAGCGGGTATTGCTCAACTTAAATACTATCTTTATTATCTGAAAAAGCGTGGGGTAGAGGGAATAAAAGGCAGAATTGATTATCCTTTGCTAAAGCAAAGTCTTAATGTTGAACTTAGCGAAGAAGATGAAAGAGAGCTTGAAAGTGCGGCAGCTGATATAGTAAAAATTATATCGGCTGCTTTGCCGCCAAAATTTGAAAGTAAAAGAATTTGCAAATCATGTGCTTACTATGATTTGTGCTGTATTTGAGGTGATAAAATGCAGGAAAGTTATTACATATATTCGTCAGGCAATTTAACTCAAAAAGACAACACATTAAGATTTACTGCAATCGACGGAAATGTAAAAGATCTTCCGATAGAAAATATTAAAGAAATTTATATTATGAATGAAATAACGGTTACATCTAAATTGCTGAACTTATTTTCAAAATACGGAATACTTGTACATTTCTTCAATTACTATCAATTTTACATAGGAAGTTTTTGCCCAAAGGAAACAAAACTTGCAGGTCAGCTTTTGGTTAAGCAAGTGCTTGCTTACGGCGACTATTCAAACAGATTATCAATAGCAAGAGAATTTATAGTTGCTGCGTCTTATAATATTTACAGAAACTTAAGATACTACAACGGCAGAGGCAAGAATGTGTCAGAGCAAATGACCGCTATAGAAAATTTGAGGAGGAAACTTGCAGATGTAGAAACCATAGAAGAGTTGATGGGAATTGAAGGTAATATTCGTCAGGAATATTACAAAGCGTGGAATGTAATTATTGATCAGAATATTGAATTTGATAAAAGAGTTTATCATCCTGCCGACAATATGATTAACAGCCTTATTTCATATGTCAATTCTCTTGTATATACAAAAACTCTGGCGGAAATTTATAAAACCCAACTTAATCCTACAATAAGCTATCTTCATCAGCCGGGTACAAGGCGATATTCTCTTGCACTTGATGTTTCGGAAATTTTCAAACCGCTGATTGCGGATCGTCTGATCTTTTCTTTGCTTAATCGAAAACAAATAACAGAAAGCAGTTTTGTAGAAGGACTTAACGGTTTGCAGCTTACCGAAAGAGCGTCACGAATAATTACATCTGAATTTGACGAAAAATTAAAGACAACTATTTTTCACAAAGAACTTAATAAAAATGTTTCTTATCAATTCTTAATCAGACTTGAACTTTATAAACTGATAAAGCACATTATAGGAGAAAAAGAATATAAAGGCTTTGAAATGTGGTGGTAAATATTGTATGTAATTCTTGTATATGATATAATATGTGATGAAAAGGGCAGAAAAATACTTCCAAAGGTATTTAAGATTTGCAAAAAATATCTTGTACATATTCAAAACTCTGTTTTTGAAGGAAACTTAAGTAAAGCAAACTCACTTGCTTTGCAAAAAGAACTTGATGTTTATATCAGAAAAGACAAGGATTCGGTAATAATGTTTCATACCCGTGAAGAACGGTGGATGAATAAAGATTTTCTTGGAAAAACGGATGATAAAACATCAAATTTTTTGTAATGCTTTTATTGTCGACCTGACATAGCACAAAACCCCCGGCAGGTTGACAGAACCTAAAAATCAAGTAATCATCGGTATAGTTGCTTTTGGTATATTGAAATGACAGTAATATTTGATAAATATTTGGTATATCGACAAAACAGCACAGAAAAATGCCGATGATCACTTATCATTTTATCCCACGGCTATAAATCTATCCATATTGGATTTTAAATATGTTGCCACTTTTGTATAATTTTGGTATTCCGTCAGCTATAAATCTATCCATATTGGATTTTAAATCGAAGTGAAATTTGTGTTTTCAGTGTTTGTGCTTGCTATAAATCTATCCATATTGGATTTTAAATCAAACAAATGTTCCCGAAAATTACGGCGCAACGGCTATAAATCTATCCATATTGGATTTTAAATAAAGAAAAACAAAAAATTGTTATGC
>OLQX01003111.1_pt1 | contig 9886 bp, 10 predicted proteins | sample 1672581 | NCBI WGS metagenome assembly OLQX01 (sample SAMEA3136701, study PRJEB25190) | human gut metagenome | reverse complement strand
ACTTGTCCACGATGGACTGCAGGGTGCCGTCAGCCTTCAGCTCTTCCAGAGCGGCGTTGACGACATCTTCCAGAGAAGAACCCTTTGCCATGCCGATGGCGTAATCCTCCTCGGCGTAGCTGGTCTCCAGCACCTTCAGGCCGGGGTTGGCAGCCACATACTCCTTGGCGGGAGCGTTGTCGATGACCACAGCGTCCACCTGACCATTGTTCAGGGCCTGCACAGCGGTCAGACCGCTGTCGTAAGCCACCACAGCGTCCTCGCCGAAATCATCGGTGCAGTAGATGTAACCGGTGGTGCCGCGCTGAGTGCCGATCTTCTTGCCCGCCAGATCATCGGGAGATGCAATGTCGGAGCCTTCGGGCACGATGATGGACTGGATGCCGGTAGCATAGCTGTCGGAGAAGTCCATCACAGCCTTGCGCTCGTCGGTGACGGTGACGCCGGCCATGACGATATCGGCCTTACCCTGCTGCACGCTCAGCAGAGCGGCGTCAAAGTCCATGTCATCGATCTGCAGCTCCAGACCCAGCTTGTCAGCAATGGCCTGAGCGGTCTCAATGTCGATGCCCTCGAACTCGCCTGCATCGGTGGTCATCTCATACGGAGGGAAGGTTGCGTTGGTAGCCATGGTCAGCTTGCCGGCCTCAACGGTGGTCAGCTCGCCAGCGGCAGCGCTGGTGGAAGCAGCTTCAGAAGAAGCAGCAGAGCTTGCCACGGAGGAAGCGGTGCTTGCGGAAGAACCACCGCAGGCGGTCAGAGCCAGAGCGGCAACGGACAGACCGGCAGCTGCCAGAAAGCTGCGACGAGAGATCTTTTTCATATTCAAACACTCCTCAAATGTACTGTATGTTTTTGCGGTACGCCAGAACGATGCGATTCATCGAACATCTGGCGAACGAATTTAGTATAGATTGTACAAATTGAAAAGTCAATACTTGTGCAAAAAATCTCATCAATTGAAACCGAATTGAAAACAATTATACAAAAAATGCGTTGAGAAAATGTATATATACAAATTATAAATATTTTGCGATCTCTTCTTTGCTCCGCTTTGGCACGCAGTAATCCCGGTTCTCGTCCAGATAATATTTTACGCCGGTCTCAGCCGTCAGCGGCACAATGTGAGCCTTGTGGGCCGGGTAGCCGAACGCCACCATGAATGCCAGCTTCTGCGGTTCTTCAATGCCCAGCAGTTCGGTGAGGGCAGGCTTGTTGATCGCGCCCATGATGCAGCTGCCCACGCCTTTGTCCCATGCGGCAAGGGTCATGTTGGCAAGGGCAATGCCGGTATCGGTGGCAAGGTCGCCGGGGATGGAAGTGTCCTGCACCACGGCCACATACAGGGTGGGCAGCTCGTCGGCTTTGGGCGTGCCCTGCTCCGGCGGCAGATAGGCAGCCCACTTGACCAGCGGCTGCACCTTTGCCACCGCCTCGGGCTTGTTCACCACCACCAGACGCACAGCCTGACGGTTGGCTCCGCAGGAGGACAGGCGGACGGCCTCGACGATATCATCCACCACATCCTGCGGAACAGCTTTCTGTGCAAAGCGGCGGTAGGTGCGGCGGCTGACAAGAGTATCCATAACAGACATAAAGAGCACCTCCTTTATATAAGTGTTGTCAAAAGTATAGCAGATGCGGCAGAGTCTTGCAACGCTCCGGCGCAAAAAAGCTTGCACGTTGGGCAGTGATCTTGCCTTTTGCGACAGGCTGCGATTGCATCCGACAAATGATATATGGTAAAATATGGTAGAAGAAAGGAGGAGGCGCAATGGTATTGGCAGCAGGCATCGTGGGTTTTATTCTGGGGGTCAATTTGGGTTTTTTGTTTGCCGGGCTGATGCGGGCGGCAAAAGGGGAACATGAGCAGACAGAAGATGAAAACAAGACATGTTGAGAATGAATGAAAATAACGGAGAACAAAAAGGGCCGCTGTACGGGATGCTGTGCAGCGGCCCTTTCTGCCGGGTTTGACCGAACTTACGATTTTCTCTTGGTCGCTCCTGTTTTTCTGTATCCGGCGGCAAAAGATGCCAAAAACCACTTGACAAACTGTTACGGGGGGGGGTATTATATAAGAAAAGCAGGCTCCACAAAAAAGTGATCGGGGCATGCAGAAAAGATTGTGAGGTTGATTCTTATGTCTAACATTTCTCGTCGTAAGTTCCTCAAGGGCGCAGGTGTGGCTGCTCTGGCTGTTGCTGCTGCCGGTGTGCTGGCTGGCTGCTCTGGCAATGATGTCCCCGATGTCCCCGCGGTTCCCGGTGTGACCACTCGTCCTGTTACGGTTATCTTCATGAAGGACGAAGGCAATGGTGTGACCAACGTTGTGGGTGAGACTGCCAAGATTGATGTTCTGAAGACCGAGAACTCTGTGAAGGTTGCTGACATCGATAAGAAGCTGCTTCCCGAAGATTACCATCTGGAGAACGAGAACGCTGTTGTTGAAATCCGCAAGGACGACAGCAAGGGTGAGTACATCATCGTCTTCGTGACTGATGTGACCATGACTCCGACCAAGAAGACCATCGATGTCAAACTGCTGGAGCTGCCGAACAACTTCATTGAGGCTAAGGCTGAGGTTGCAGTCGATGCAACTGGCGTCAGCGCTGCTGATATTCAGCTGCCGGACGGCTACAAGCTGAGTAGCGCCGACTACGGCACGGAGGAAGAGCTGGTGAAGGTTCGTCCCTTCGGGACTGACTTCATTGTGACCAAGATCTGATTTCCTGGCACAGAAGTTTTTTGAAAAAACTCAAATAGCACCAACAGGGTGGCGGCCAACAAGGCCTCCGCCCTATTGGTGTTGCTTTTTTGTTGAAATTTTACTTGACAAAATATTACAGGGGGGGTACTATATAGGAAAGGCAGGCTCCACAAAAAAGTGATCGGGGCATGCAAAAAGATTGTGAGGTTGATTATTATGTCTAATATCTCTCGTCGTCAGTTCCTGAAGGGCGCAGGTGTCGCTACTCTGGCTGTTGCTGCTGCCGGTGTTCTGGCTGGCTGCTCCAACGTGCCTGACAAGCCGACCCCGGGTGTACCGGATAAGACTGTGCATATCTACTACATGATCGGGGTTCAGCCGGTCAATGGTGAGCCTGTCGAGATCTCTGTCAATGGTCTGGCTACCTCTGTCACCTACGAAACCATCAAGGCAAACATTCCTGCCAATGTAGCTGCTGACTACGATTGCGCAAAGAAGAACTACGATATTGAAAAGGATGGCACAGTTACTGTCAATCTGCAGAAAAAGGCATCTGCAAAGCCTACGAAGCAGGTTATGATCAGGTATTACGAAGGCACCAAGCAGCTCGACAGCGGTGAGTTTACTGATTTTATCAATTATCAGGATGTTGAAGAGGATGCAACGAAGATCGATCTGACCAAGCTTGAACTTGAGAAGACTGGCTATAAGCTGGCTGAGAATGAGGCAAACGGCATCATTAAGACCGAGGGTAAAAAGTTCTACGCAGAGGTCTACGTTCAGGAGAAGTAAATCTCTCATAAAGCAGTATGAAAAAGAGAGCTGCCGCAAAACAGCTCCCTGAATCGATCACGCACAAAACCCGGAACCTTTTCGGGGCCTGAATGGCTCAGAAGGGTTCCGGGTTTCTGCTTTTTTACGCAGGATGCCGATGCGTTTTTATTTTGTAGCAGATATGCTGTATCCGTAAACATCACACTTTGTTCCGGTGCCGCTTGGGAATGGGCACGCTGAGCACCAGCGAGATGCCCACGGCCAGCGCAACGGCTACTTTAAAGGTGCTGATGCCGTTGGAAAGGGCCAGCGCATTGTTGCCCTGTATAAAATAGTAGGCGGTGTAGTAGATGCCCGCGCCGGGCACCAGCGGGAAGATGCCGGACAGCAGGAACACCGTTACCGGCATTTTAAGCACAATGGCAAACACGCGGGTGAGCAGGGTGAGCGGAATGACCGCCAGCAGGGAGGCTGCGGCACTGTCTGCCCCCAGCATCACGGCCAGCTCGTAGACAAACCAGCCCACGGCACCCACCAGCCCGCAGAAGGGCAGGCTTTTGCGCGGACAGCCGAACAGAACGGCAAAACTCAGGGTGCCGGCGCCGGCAATAAAGAACTGCGCGGCCAGCTCCCCAATTTGTGTACTGGTGAGCATCATGCGACCACCACCCCCGTAAAGAATGTATAAAGGCTCAGCACAAGGCCGGTGCCAATGGCAATGCTGGCCGCAATGAGCAGTGCATCGATCATGCGGATGGTGCCGGAGAGGTAATCTCCGTGCACAAAGTCGCGGATGCCCATGGTAAAGGCGATGCCGGGGGTCAGGATCATCAGCGAACCGATAATAGAATGACTGGCCGGTGTGCCCAGCATTCGGCAGGCCAGAATGCACACCAGCGTGATAAGCGCAGCACAGCTGATCTTGCAAAAGCCGCCGGGCAGCTCGTGCTGCTCACACAGCAGCAAATAGCCGCTGGCAAGAAAGCCTGCCAGTGCCGCCGCCAGCGCACTGCGCAGTGTGCCGCCGAAGATCAGCGCAAAGCAGAATGCACCGCACATGCCGCTGACCAGCTGCACCCAGTCCTTGGGAAAAGGGATGCGCCGCGCCAGCACCAGACGGCTCTCGGCTTCGTTCAGCGACATGTTGCCCTCTGCGATCTCGCGGGAGAGGGCGTTCACTGCCGCCACTCGGCCCAGATGAGTGGTGCGGGTAGGCACATTGCGCACCTCGCTGATCTCGGCGGTGCCCGCACTGGCAAAGATGCCGTTGGTCAGCACGTAAACATGGAACTCCCGCAGGTGGAATGACCGGGCCATGATCTCCATGGTCTGCTCCACCCGGAACACCTCGGCACCGTTTTCCAGCAATGTCTGGCCCGCCGCCATGATAAAATCCATGATGCGGCGGCGCAGTTCTTCATCCGGGAAAACCTCGCGGCTGTTCATTGCCGCACCTCCTTTATAAATAATGCTGTCTTATTCTACCATGTCCGCGGCTGGCGCACAAGATAAAAAAACGCAATTTCCTACTAAAAAACTTCGTTGTAGGTGTTGACAAATCCGGTCGATTGGATTATTATAAATGCAATATCACAAAAATGGCTGTGAAGAGAAGAGTAGGCCTTCGCATTGATCCTTACCAGAAAGCCCGGGCGATGGAAAAGGGCAGGAAACAGGAAGCTGAAAATGGTCTCGGAGCCGTGTGGGCGAGGCGCATGAGTGCTAAGTTCGCAACGGGAGCGCCCGTTACAGCGTCCGGCTGTAAGCAGCAAAGCTGCCGCAGCATTGAGGCTGTGCCCGCAAGGGTGCGGTAAACCAAGGTGGTACCACGGAAGTGTGTTATGCTCCCGTCCTTGTCTGAGCGTTGGCTCAAGGTCAAGGACGGGAGCTTTTTTCATGCATCCGTCAAAGGCCCTTAGCACGGAACTGTGCCGTGCGGGCCGCTGTACATTATAATAAGCAAATAGAGAGGGAACAAAACTATGATTACTCGTCGTGATTTTCTGAAAGTTACCGGAGCTGCAGCTGCTGCAGCTGCCCTGACCGCATGCGGCGGTTCTTCTTCCACCGCATCTTCTGCTGCTTCCGGCACTGCTTCTTCCGCAGCTTCTTCTGCTGTGGCTAAGCTGGACAAGGTGAAGGTGGCTGTGCCCAACGACACCACCAACGAGGCACGCGCCCTGACCCTGCTGGAGAAGAACGGCTTCTTTAAGCTGAAGGCTGATGCAGGCCTGACCGCAACCGCAAAGGACATCGAGGAGAACCCTCTGAATGTTTCCGTCGATGAGGTCGAGGCTGCTCAGGTGCCCAACGTCCTGCAGGACGAGGACTACGCCGTCATCAACTCCAACTACGCCATCTCCGCTGGTCTGGACCCCATGACCGATGCTCTGGCAATGGAGGACGGCACCTCTGCTTACGTCAACATTCTGGTCTGCAAGGACGGCAATCAGGAAGAGCCGAAGATCAAGGCTCTGGCCGCTGCTCTGCAGAGCCAGAAGGTGAAGGACTTCATGGATGAAAACTACAAGGGCGCTGTGGTGTCCGTTGTGGAGAACCCCACCGACGGCTATGACTCCTCCATCGACTACGATGCACTGAACGGCGAGACCGTCAGCTGCGCTGCTACTCCGGCTCCTCACTGCGAGGTTCTGGAGATCTGCAAGGACATTCTGGCCGAAAAGGGCATCACGCTGGATATTCAGGAGTACGACGACTACATCATTCCCAACAACATCGTTGAGGACGGCCAGTGCGATACCAACTATTTCCAGCATCAGCCGTATCTGGACGACTTCAATGCAGAGCACGGCACCCATCTGGTGACGGTTGCCGGCATCCACGTGGAGCCTATGGGCATCTACGGCGGCAAGCAGGACAGTCTGGCACCGATCGAGGGCTAAGCAAACTCCCCCCAGTCACCTTGCGGTGACAGCCCTCTCGGGGAGGGGGCCTTTGCCTGACCGTTCTGTTTCAGGCTCCCTCCATGAGGGAGCTGGCAAACCCGCAAGGGTTTGACTGAAGGAGTTTATTCAACAGCAAGGAGCAATTTCTGTGATCGAGATCAAACATCTTTCCAAGACCTTCCAGATGAAGGACGGCGCAGTGAATGCGCTGAAGGACATCAACCTCACCATCCCGGATGGTTCCATTTATGGCATCATCGGCATGTCCGGTGCGGGCAAATCCACGCTGGTGCGCTGCATCAACCTGCTGGAGCGCCCCACCGAGGGCAGCGTTGTGATCGACGGCACCGCTATGGAGACTTTAAACGCAGCCCAGCTGCGTGAGCGCCGCCGCGATATCACCATGATCTTCCAGCAGTTCAATCTGCTGATGCAGCGCAGCTGCCTGAAGAACATCTGCTTCCCCATGGAGCTGGCCGGTGTGAAAAAGGCGGATGCCGAAAAGCGTGCCAGAGAGCTGCTGGAAGTGGTGGGCCTGCCCGATAAGGCCAACGCCTACCCGGCACAGCTGTCCGGCGGCCAGAAGCAGCGCATTGCCATTGCCCGCGCACTGGCAACGGACCCCAAAGTTCTGCTCTGCGATGAAGCCACCAGCGCACTGGATCCCAACACCACCCATGCTATCCTGACCCTGATCAAGGACATCAACAAGAAGCTGGGCATCACGGTTGTGGTCATCACCCATCAGATGAGCGTTGTGGAAGAGATCTGCGATCACGTTGCCATTCTGGACGGCGGCGTTGTGGTGGAGGAAGGCTCCGTGCAGGAGATCTTCTCGAACCCCAAAACGCCCGCAGCAAAGCGTCTGGTGGCCCCCAACGGCGGCAGCGCTGCGCGGGACCTTTCCAGCTTTGCCCCGGACGACCATGTGGTGCGTGTCACCTTCAACGGTTCGTCCACGGCAAAGCCGCTGGTGGCAAGCCTTGCCGCAGAAAAAGGCATTCTGGTGTCGGTGCTCAGCGCCGATACCCGCGACCTGAGCGGTCAGTGCTACGGCTCCATGCTGCTCAAGCTGCCCGCTGATGTGGAGCAGGCAAAGCAGGCTGCGGCTTATATGCGCGCCCAGCCCGGCATTACGGTAGAGGAGGTGACCGGCGAATGAGTATTGCAGATTACGGTTTTGCCATCTGGGAGACCTTTTATGTGACGGTCCTTTCCACCGCGTTTGCGCTGGTGCTGGGCCTGCCGCTGGGTGTGCTGCTGGTGGCCGGTGATAAGGACGGCATTCTGCCGCTGCCCGGCTGGCTGATGCACATTCTCAACATCGTTATCAACATCCTGCGCAGTGTTCCGTTCCTGATCCTGATGATCTGTGTATTCCCGCTTACCCGTGCCATCGTGGGCACCACGGTGGGTACCAAAGCCACCATCGTTCCGCTGGTGGTGGCAGCCTTCCCGTTCGTGGCACGTCTGGTGGAGACCAGCCTGCGCGAGTTGGACGAGGGCGTGGTGGAAGCGGCCCAGAGCATGGGCGCAACGCCGTTCCAGATCATTACCAAGGTGATGATCCCGGAATGCCTGCCCGGCCTGATCTCCAGCATGACCACCGCACTGACCACCATTCTGGGCTACTCGGCCATGTCCGGTGTCATTGGCGGCGGCGGTCTGGGCAAGATCGCTTTGTCCTACGGCTATTACCGCTACCAGACCGATATCATGATCGTGTGTGTCATTTTGCTGGTGCTGATGGTTCAGGTGTTCCAGACTTTGGGCACTGCTTGGGCCACCAGAAGCGATAAGCGGCTGCGGAAGTAACTCCTTCAGTCGCACTTCGTGCGCCAGCTCCCCCGGAGAGGGAGCCTCTGGCGAAGAGGAAAACTTTCCGGTATTGCCAAAGCCAAAAGGCTTTGACGGAAGGAGTCCTCTCCTCATTTTGCCCCCCGAACGGGAACTAAAATTTAACGTTTCAATTCCCCGCCGGAGGCTGCAGCACTCCTGCGGGGAATTGTGCTATATGGACAAACCCAGTAAAGGAGTATGTAGTATGAATCGCGATACCATCTGTGTGCAGGGCGGTTACACCCCCGGCAACGGCGAACCCCGCCAGATCCCCATTATCCAGTCCACTACCTTTAAGTATGCCACCAGCGAGGATATGGGCAAGCTGTTTGATCTGGAAGCTGACGGCTACTTCTATTCCCGTCTGCAGAACCCCACCTGCGACCTTGTGGCTAAGAAGATCTGCGAGCTGGAAGGCGGCACGGCCGCAATGCTGACCAGCAGCGGTCAGGCTGCAAACTTCTTTGCCCTGTTCAACCTCTGCGAAGCAGGCGACCACATCGTGGCATCCAGTACCATCTACGGCGGCACCTTCAACCTGATCTCCGTCACCATGAAGAAAATGGGCATTGAAGCCACCTTTGTTGATCCGCTGTGCACCGAGGAAGAATTGAACGCCGCATTCCGGCCCAACACCAAGGTGGTGTTCGGCGAGACCATCGCCAACCCGGCCCTGACCGTGCTGGACATTGAGAAGTTTGCCAAGGCTGCTCACGCCCACGGTGTGCCGCTGATCGTGGACAACACCTTTCCCACGCCGGTCAACTGCCGCCCCTTTGAGTGGGGTGCGGATATCGTGACCCACTCCACCACCAAGTACATGGACGGTCATGGCGCGGTGCTGGGCGGTGCCATCGTGGACGGCGGCAAGTTCGACTGGATGGCCCATGCCGAGAAGTTCCCCGGCCTGTGCACCCCGGACGACAGCTACCACGGCATCACCTACGCCGAGCGTTTCGGCAAAGAGGGTGCCTTTATCACCAAGGCTACCGCGCAGCTGATGCGTGACTTTGGCTCCATGCAGTCGCCCATGAACGCCTACATGCTGAACCTCGGTCTGGAAAGCCTGCATGTGCGGATGCAGCGCCACTGCGCCAACGGCATGGCTGTGGCAGAGTTCCTTGAAAGCCATCCCAAGGTGGCCTACGTGAACTACTGCGGCCTGGAGTCCAGCCCGTACCATGCACTGGCTGAAAAATACTTGCCGAACGGCAGCTGCGGCGTGGTCAGCTTTGGTCTGGCCGGCGGCCGTGAGGCTGCAAGCATCTTTATGAAGAACCTGAAGCTGGCAGCCATCGAGACCCATGTGGCCGATGCCCGCACCTGCTGCCTGAACCCTGCATCCAGCACCCACCGCCAGATGAACGATGAGCAGCTGAAAGCCGCCGGTGTGCCCGCAGAGCTGGTGCGCATGAGCTGCGGCTTGGAAAGCAGCGAAGACCTCATCGCAGATATTGCACAGGCGCTGGATAAGATCTAAAAGGTGAGTTCAGCAGCATCTATCGGTTCCGGCCCTTCTCGTAAAAACGCGTTTGGAGCGCCCCGCAGGGCGCGACAAACGCAAAATATAAAAATAAATTCCGCTGAAGATAGCCAGAGCGTCAGCGGAGGCTATTCTAAATCGTTAGGAGTACGAACTATGCCGCTGATCATCCCC
>OLQX01003110.1_pt1 | contig 9887 bp, 7 predicted proteins | sample 1672581 | NCBI WGS metagenome assembly OLQX01 (sample SAMEA3136701, study PRJEB25190) | human gut metagenome | reverse complement strand
GAGGAAAACAGCGAGTTTCGAGGCTTTTAAGCTGATGGAACTCGTCTGTTTATTCTTCTGTCTTAGCAAGTCGAAATCCTGATTTCGACTTAGGGTGTCGACAAAGTCGACACCCTAAAACCCCTGCCTTCGCAGGGGTTCAAAAATTCTTTACTCGCCGTAGGTTGGCGTAATGTCAATAAATTTGCTGATTTTCTTAATATTCTCCTCGTCCATATAGGAATCGAAATAAATCGGCAGCTCCATTCCGCCATAATTTGCCTTCATATAATAAATCATATTCTGCCACAGCAGCATCTGGCAGGCATCGCTATCATAGGAAATCATCTTTTTCGCCAGTGCATTGTCTCCGTCGCACATCTTCTTGATGGAGTCCGCATAATAACTGCCGTCCTCCGCCTGTGTCCAGTCCGTCAGAATCCATTTGCCATTCCGCTTTTCAAAATCCAGTCTGCTCGGCACCACAGAACCGCCCCGCTCAAAGAGCGCATAGCCCTTCTTCGTACGGCTCATGGTGTAGCTGGAATCGAAAATCACCGCAAACACCTGCATCCTATTTCCGTTTTCCTTTATTCCCTCAATCAGCGGTGCATAAATCGTTGTGGTATATCCGGCGTTGCTGTATTTGTTAAATCTGTCACTCAACGCCGTATAAACTGCGCGCAGGCGTTCATCCTTTCCTGCCGCCACAACGCTGTATTGATCCGAGCCGCCCATGGAATATTTTTTCGCCAAATCCTCCGTATAAAGCGTTGTATCCGTATCACCATAGGTAAAGAACGCACAATACGTCGAATCCGTTGCAGTATAATTCCGATACCATTCCGTCGGTGTCGGCAGAACATCCTTATCTCTGTGCTCGCCCAGAATATCCTGACACGCGCTCGTCTTGATGTAGCCCTCTAAGTCGTCCCTGATACTTCCCTCCGCAAATTCGGAAAGAAACGCTCTGAGCGCAGGCTCTCCCAGCTTGACCAGCTCATCATACTGTGTACATTTCAGATAATCCGCATAATTGGAGGAGGTCAGCTTCTGCGCCGCAATCTCACTTGCCAGACTGTCCGCCAGAATCATCTGATAGGATAGGCTTTGATCTTCCTTCGTTTCTTCGAGAAAATCTCCGGAGGCCATCTCCTGCATCCGTTCCTGTGCCGCCGCAGCATCCATCTGAGACAGTGCAAGAATCTGCTCGGGTGTCGAAATCCCTTCATAGAAATATCGGTTTATCGTCAGCACAAAATTACGGAAGGTTCCCTCGTCGCTCGCAAAATCACGCAAATCCTGCTCCCCGAAGTATTTCTTCGCCTGCTCTCTGTTAAAGCTAAAGGACGTTCCCACCTGTCCGTCCGCCGCATCCGCATGGTGCAGAGAAAGATTATAATCTCCCGCATTCTCCACCAGTACAAGGAAAATCATCCCCTGAATCTGCATCCAGCGGTCATCCGTATAGCTTTCCCCGCCAACGGTATACGCGGTTTCCTCGTTGCTTTGCCATTGCAGATGCCTTCTCACGCCGTAAGGCTCCTTGTCCGTATAAAGTTCAATTCCCTCGCTGTCATTCGTCACCCCTTCTGGCAGTGGCAGTAACCCCAAAATTTTTCCAACGCCGATATGGTCGCCGATATATTGCAGCTTCGCGCCATAAAGCTCATGCACTGTTTCCTCTGTGTAGTCTCCGTAAACCGTACCAGAAAGTGTCTTTTCCGTCGTTTCGCTTTCCGCACAGCCGACAAACGCCGTACCGCCGCAGACCACCAACGCTGCCGCAAGGAATAAAGCAATGCCGCGCTTTTTCTGCGTCATATCGAAAATATTTTCAAACCGCATCTTCAATTCCTCCTTTCCGCCCGAAAAAGCCGTACTCATCTGCATATTTTTGCTTTTCGCCTCGCGCACTGTCTGCAGGATTGCCATGCTGTATGCCTCGCGCTCCGCCATGCCGCAGTCCGCCATCACCACAAGGTCGCAGGAAAGCTCCATGTCCTTTTCCGCAAGGTGTGCCATCCAATGCACAAAGGGGTTGAAAAAATGCAGTGCTCTTGCCCACAGCAGAAGCCCCTTGAACCAGAGATCCTTCCGCTTGCAGTGCGTCAGCTCATGCTTCAGAATCAGCCGCATTTCCGCAGGCTCCCGCTCCTCGGAATTCAGATACACCGCCGTTCTGAAAAGCCCGACACAAAGCGGACTCGGCAACGCCTCACAGAAATAAATCGCAGGTCGCTTTTCCATCCCCGTTTCCCTGCAAAGTGTATAATAGGTATCCAGAACAGACGCATCCATGATTTTTCTTCTGTTTCGCTTCAACATTCTCCGAAAATCATAATATTTCCATCCCTGCCAAGCCAGAAACCCAAGCACACCGCCAAGCCACAGCACATAAGGATATGCAAGAAGAAAATCAAAGGCATCCCTCTTTTCCGCGCTTTCCTCCTGTGTCTGCTCCGCAGGGGCAATCGGCGTTGCCGGCTCTGTCGGCTCTGCCGTATCCCTCTGCACAAAATAATCCGGTGTTCTCTGCGCCAGTACCTCTCGTGTGCTGCTCTGCACCGAAGGCACCTGTACCTGCATTATCTCCATTCGCCCCGGCAGGCTCAGCTGTATCGGCACGCAAAGCCGTATCGCCACCACAAGCCACACCAGATACCGCCATCTTGCCCCATAGCGTTTCCCCAGAAGATTTGAGCAAATTGCCAGAATCAGAATCACAGGAACGGCAAACAGGCTCATTTCCCAGATTGTCTGAAAAATTTTCTCCATTTTTATGCACCTCCCGTTTTCGAGCGAATGAATGCCGCCAGTTCATCTAAATCCTCCTCGGTAATGGAATGGCTGTCATATAGGCTTGCCACCAGCTTCGTCACAGAATGGTTATTCACCTTTTCCAGAAATGCCTTATTTTCCACCGCCAGATACTCCTTCTCCGCCACCAGCGGGGTATAAAATCGGTTCTTCCCTTCCTTATAGCTTTCCAGAAAGCCACGGTCAATCAAACGGTTCAGCAAGGTCTGCAAGGCAGAAACATTCCAGGGGCGTTGTTCCTCCAGACTCGCCTTTATTTCTGAGGTAGAAAGCGTTGCTCCGTTTTCCCAAATCACCTTCATAATTTCAAGCTCCGTATCCGGCAATCGCATCAGCTCCGCCATGCGTCTCCCTCCAATCTCCTACAAATGTATGATTTGCTTTTTCTATATCATACAACTGTAGGAGTTCTTTGTCAAGCCTTTTCCTATACCCCCTATCCGTTTTTCTGATGGAAACTTCCCTTGACAAAATCTGCTTCTGTGTTATCCTAAATGGTATGGATAAGCTTTTATCAATGATATTTTATGAAAAAATATGAGAAACAGCAGAAAAGAGGTGCTTGCGATGAGCAAAACATATATTCCGGAAGGCTATCATTCCGAACTAACCTTATATGAAACACAGAATGCCATCGGCGTGATCCACCACGCTTTTGAAGAACATCTGGGACAGACACTGAATCTGAAACGTGTTTCCGCCCCTCTGTTCGTTGACCCCCATACAGGTCTGAACGATAATCTCAGCGGCGTAGAACGCCCCGTAAGCTTTGAAATTCCCGCAACAGGCACAACCGCAGAGGTTGTTCATTCTCTGGCAAAGTGGAAACGCATGGCACTGTATCGTTATGATTTCCGCCCCGGCAAGGGTCTGTATACCAATATGAACGCCATCCGCAGAGATGAAACCCTGGATAACCTGCACTCTATTTATGTAGACCAGTGGGATTGGGAAAGAGTTATCACTCCCGAAAAGAGAAATGTCGAAGAGCTGAAATTCACTGTGCAGGGCATCGTTCTTGCAATCTGTGATACACTCGAAGTCGTAAAGAAAAAATACCCCCGCATCACAACCGAGCTGTGCCGCGAGGTAACCTTTATCACCTCTCAGGAGCTGGAGGATAAATACCCCGACCTGACCCCCAAGGAAAGAGAAAATGCCATTGTCAAGGAGCATAAAACCGTATTCATCATGCAGATTGGCGATAAGCTGCGTTCCGGCGAGCCCCATGACAGCCGTTCTCCGGATTATGATGACTGGCAGTTAAACGGCGATTTGCTGTTCTATAACGCTGTTCTGGATAACGCTCTGGAAATTTCCTCCATGGGTATCCGTGTTGATGCAGCCGCTCTGGATGAACAGCTGAGAAAGGCAGGCTGTGATAACCGCAGAAACCTGCCCTACCATAGAATGTTGCTCGAAGGCAAGCTGCCCTGCACCATCGGCGGCGGTATCGGTCAATCCAGACTGTGCATGCTGCTTCTTGGCAAGGCGCATATCGGCGAGGTGCAGTCCTCCATCTGGGATCAGGAAACCATTGATACCTGTAAGGCAGCAGGTGTTGCACTGCTGTAAATTTAAGTCGAAATCTATAAACGACCGCGAAATCGCGGTCGTTTTTTATACCTGTTTTTTTCCAATCTTCCTCTGATTTTAATTTACATCCAAAAATTTTTGTGCTATCATAAAACCAATTTTGAAGGAGCCTCACATACGAAAGAGAAAGAGGGATTTTTATGGAAGTACGAAATTTAATCACATTTCTGAAAATCATCGAAACAGGCAGTTTTTCCAAGGCGGCGGAGCAGCTGACCTATTCCCAGTCCACAGTTACCGTACAGATTCAGCAGCTGGAGGAAGAAATCGGCGTGCAGCTGTTCGACCGCATCGGTAAAAAAATCTACGTCACGGAAAAAGGGCATGAGCTGGAAGCCTATGCACAGCAGATTATCGCTCTGACCCAGCAGGCGGCTGCCATCGGCGGCGAGGAGCAGGAGCTGCAGGGAACGCTGCGCCTTGCCTGTCTCGATTCCCCCTTTACCGCTGTCCTCCCCGATATCCTGCGGGAATATCACTGCGCGCACCCCAAGGTAGATATCATCGTAAAAACAGCCGATAATGTTTTTTTCGCGGAGCGCATGCTTTCCCAGAATGAGGTCGATCTTGCCTTCGTTGTCCATGATCAGCGAAGGACAAAAAATTTCATCAAAACCATCCTGAAAGAGGCGCATTATGTCTTTGTGGCTGCCCCCACTCGCCCTCTGACGAAAAAGCCCGTAGTCACTCTGGCGGAAATCGCGGAAAATGATGTGATTATCACAAATCAGCAGTTCTATTTCTCCGATATGTCCAATGAGTACACCAAAAACACCCTTGCCTATCTCATCAAGCCGCGGTTTGATCTCTGGAATCCCATCGCCGCCATGGAACTGGCAAAGCTGGATTGCGGCATTGCCCTGCTCGCCTCTTATCTCGTTGAGGATGCCGTTAAAAAAGGTGAGTTGTGTACCCTTAATGTGCCGGAACTGGATTTCACCGTATGGCTGCAGGTGCTCCGTCATGAGCAGAAAGCAGTCACCCCACAGATGTCCGCCTTTTATAAGCTCCTGCGGGAATACTACAAAAAGTGAAATTTTCCAGGTTGAGAGTAAGCCCCCTTATTACTTTTTTTAATAGAAATCTTTAAATCTATCAATTTCACATTTCTTTTTGGATGTGTTACAATGACCTTGTACCCTAAAAGAGAAAACTTCCATCATATACAAATCTCACCATACGGCTCATGATGAGATTTCCTTCCTTCTTCCTCCGGGTACTTTCACATGCTTGCAGTCGTAATCTTCCTTGCGGCTGCTTTTTTTATGCTCTTTTCGCAAGATACTCCCGATTCTGCCGCACCGATGCATCCTCCGGTCGGAATACCCCTGCCATTTCATTATACATCTTCGCCATCTCCCATTCCCCCAGCCTGCCATAGCAGACACAAAGCCGAATACAGGGCAGAAATCCATAGCATTCCTCCTGCACAAACGCCCCCTGCTCCGTGCGTCTTTCTGCATGCAGCGCATTTTCATACCAGAAAATTACCTGCTCCCACTGCCCTTTTTCATAAAAATATTCCCCGATTTCACAGCAATGCTCCCCTGTCGGCGGTGCAAATTGCAAACCCTCCAAAAGCAACGAAATGCCTTCCTCTTCTTTTCCCGCCATCTGCAAGCAATGCGCCAGCATCCGCACTGCCTCTGCTTTATTTTCCGCCCCTCCCTCCGGATTTTCCAGAAACTTACGAAGCACCTCTGCCGCCTGCTCCTGTTTTTCATGTACAAATAATTCCCGTCCGTAATAAAACCATTCCTGCGCGCTCAGCTTCTCCCCCTCCGCAAGTATTTTTTCATAAATCCGCAGATTGCAGTCAGAATATTTCTGCTTTTCCTTCCGCCGCACAAAATGAATTTCCTCATACCGTACGCTTCCGAAGGGCGGAATCCTCTCATTTGCACGCCCCTGCCACCGCGCCTGCGGACAACGGCGCACCAGTCGCTCTCTGTAGCAGGAAAATTTCGTCCGTCCGCCCTCGTCAACGCCCCTATCAAAAAGCATCATTACCATATCACAGGGATTTTCCCGCAAATCCGCCTTCAAAGCAAGCAGCTTTTCCTTCTCCCCTGATGGCAGAATATCCTCCGCATCCATCCACAGCAGATACTCTCCCGTCCCCTTGGAAAACGCAAAATTTCTTGCCGCCGCAAAATCATCCATCCAAGGAAAATCATAAATTTTATCCGTGAATTGCCGTGCAATCTCCTTTGTTCTGTCCGTAGAACCCATATCCACAATGACGATTTCCTCTACCGCATCCGCTATGCCTTCCAAGCACCGCGCCAGTGCTTTCTCCTCCTGCCGCACAATCATGCAAAGACTCATTCTCATCCTGCCACGCTCCTTTCCCTTCTGCCAGCTTATGCAAAAAAGAAAAGAGCGTGCAAATCCGCATACAAAAAAGGCACCCCAAATTTTAGGATGCCTTTTTTCTTATTCTCCGAAGGCTGCTGCCTCCTGCTTTCTTTTTGTTTCGATTGCTTTTTTCGCAACCATATCCTTTACCTTCATCAGCCGCGTTGTGTTTGCACGTTCGTTTTCTTCCAATTTCATTGTGATATATTTAATTGTTTCCTGATAATTTGGAATCATAACATTTTCCAGTGCATTTACACGGCGGCGGGTACGTTCGATTTCCTGTGCCAGAAGCTGTGCCGTTTTTTCGCTTTCCGCCAGACGGAGCAAAGGCTCCATCGCATCGGAGAAGGAAAGCATCGCACTATCCAGCTCACCTGAGGTAAACGCCATGCCGTAAGGGAAAATATTCCCGTCACCGCCGCCCTCCTTCTGGAAGTCAAACACAGGTACGTTTACACTCATAATATTTTTTTTCGTAACCTTTACGGATACAGACTGCTGGGGAATCATCAGCGCTTCCCCTAAGCTTGCCTCACTGAGAACTGCTCTGGCAATGATGAAGTTTTTATAAGCATTTTCCAGTGCAGTCTCTGCTTCCTCTCTCAAACGCTTATTTTCCCGCACAATTTCCATGAACTGCTTCATCAGCTCATCCAGCTTATCCTTCAGCAGCTTATGCCCTCTGGTTGCAGTTTTCAGCTGTCCCTTCAGACGGGTCATTTCCATACGGGTGGGGTTGACATTCAATCTAGCCACACTTCATCACTCCCCGCTGTTCAAATATTTTTCCAGATATTCGTCACGAATACGCTTCAATTCACTTCTCGGCAGCATACGCAGCAAATCCCATCCTGTTTCCAGTGTCTGCTCAATGGTTCTGTCTGTCTGGAAGCCCTGAGAAACATATCTCTTCTCAAATTCATCCGCAAATTTTGCATAAATCAGGTCAACCTCGGACAAAGCGGATTCGCCCAGAATTGCCATCAGCTCCTTCGCATCTTTACCACGAGAATATGCCGCAAACAGCTGGTTCATCGTATCCGCATGATCCTCTCTCGTCTTGCCCTTACCGATACCTTTATCCTTCAGACGGGACAGGGAAGGCAGTACATTGATGGGAGGCTGAACCCCCTTCTTATCCAGCTCACGGCTCAGAATAATCTGTCCCTCTGTGATGTAGCCTGTCAAGTCGGGGATGGGGTGTGTCTTATCCTCCTCCGGCATGGTCAGAATGGGAATCATTGTGATAGAACCGGGGTGTCCCTTCATTCTGCCTGCACGTTCATACATCGTTGCAAGGTCTGTATACAGATAACCGGGATACCCACGACGACCGGGAACCTCCTTCTTCGCCGCAGAAACCTCACGCAGCGCCTCTGCATAGTTTGTAATATCCGTCAGAATAACCAGAACGTGCATATCCTGCTCAAATGCCAGATATTCCGCTGCGGTCAGTGCCATTTTAGGCGTACAGATACGCTCTACCGCAGGGTCATTTGCAAGGTTTACAAAGACAACAGAACGGTCAATCGCACCTGTCTGCTTGAAGTCATTGATAAAGAACTCCGCATCCTCAAAGGTGATACCGATTGCCGCGAAAACTACCGCAAATTTAGAATCCGTACCACGAACCTTCGCCTGTCTTGCAATCTGAACCGCCAGATTTGCGTGCGGCAGACCGGATGCAGAGAAGATAGGCAGCTTCTGCCCACGAACCAGTGTATTCAGCCCGTCAATCGCGGATACACCTGTCTGGATAAATTCCGCAGGATATTCACGCGCCGCAGGGTTGATGGGTGCGCCGTTGATGTCCAGTCTTTTTTCGGGAATGATAGCCGGGCCGCCGTCAATGGGGTTGCCCATACCATCAAATACACGTCCCAGAATATCAGGGGAAACGCCAAAGTCCAGGCTTTTGCCAAGGAAACGAACCTTGCTTTCCGCCAGGTTGATACCTGTTGCACTTTCAAACAGCTGTACCAGAGCCGTGTCGCCGTTTACCTCCAGAACCTTGCATTTTCTGATCTCGCCGTTTGCCAGCTCGATTTCGCCCAGCTCATCATAGGTAACGCCTTCTACACCGGAAACCACCATCAGAGGGCCGGCTACTTCCTGAATCGAACGATATTCCTTTATCATAATTCATCTGCCCCCTTTCTGATCAGCTCTGCTACCTCTGTTTTGATTTCTCTTTCAATTTCATCGTAGCTCTTATCTACGTTCATTTCTTCCACATATTTTGCACGGCCGATACGCTCGATCACATCCATTTTTGTCAGCTTCTGAATCGTAACGCCCTGCTTGATTGCTTCATTTGCCTCTTTATAGAAGGTCAGAATCAGCTTCATCATACGGTACTGCTTATGCAGAGAGGTGTAGGTATCCACCTCATGGAAGGAGTTCTGATGCAAGAAGTCCTCACGAATGGAGCGTGCCGTTTCCAGAATCAATCTGTCCCCGTGGCTCAGTGCATCCACGCCGACCAGCTGTACGATTTCGTTCAGCTCTGCCTCTGTCTGCAACAGACGCATTGCCTCTGTTCTCTGCGCAGAGAAGTTCGGCTCTACGTTTTCATCCGCCCATGCGTCAACCTTTGCCTGATACAGAGAGTAGCTTGTCAGCCAGTTAATCGCAGGGAAGTGACGCTTATATGCCAGAGAGGAATCCAATCCCCAGAATACCTTTACAATACGCAGTGTTGCCTGTGATACAGGCTCGGAAATATCACCGCCGGGAGGAGATACCGCACCGATAGCCGTCAGTGTGCCGATTCTGTCATCATTGCCCAGGCAGACTACGCGCCCTGCACGTTCATAGAACTGCGCCAGACGGGAACCCAGATAAGCGGGGTAGCCTTCTTCACCGGACATTTCACGCAGCGCCTCTGCCCAACGCGAGGTGGAGTCTGCCATCAGCGCAACGCTGTAGCCCATATCACGGAAGAATTCCGCAATCGTAATCCCTGTATAAATAGATGCTTCACGCGCCGCAACGGGCATATCGGAAGTATTTGCAATCAGAACGGTTCTCTGCATCAGAGATTCTCCTGTACGGGGGTCCTTCAACTCAGGGAACTCGTTCAGTACGTCTGTCATTTCATTCCCACGCTCGCCGCAGCCGATGTAAACAAC
>OLQX01003096.1_pt1 | contig 9933 bp, 6 predicted proteins | sample 1672581 | NCBI WGS metagenome assembly OLQX01 (sample SAMEA3136701, study PRJEB25190) | human gut metagenome | reverse complement strand
TCCGGGTACTAAGAGACGGATATATGTCAATGAATATGGCACAGAATATTCTTGTCATCAAGACGGTATCAGGAATGGCAATGGCAGTTGCAGTTGCGGTGGATGCAATGAAATGGAATGAAGTGGTGGGCTGCATTGCCGGCGATGATACGATTATGTGTGCAATCCGTACAGTAGAAGATACAGTGACAGTCATGGACAAGATCAGAAAGATTGTGTCCAAGAAGGATTAGGTGTTGAATATGTTACAGAATCTGTATGTAAAAAATCTGGCATTGATCGATGAGACGGAAGTGGAGTTTGGTGAGGGACTGAATATACTGACAGGAGAGACAGGAGCAGGAAAGTCTCTCCTGCTGGGTTCAGTCCATCTTGCTCTTGGCGGAAAGTACAGTCCTGATATGCTCAGAAACGGGACAAAGAGCGGACTTGTGGAACTGACTTTTAAGATCGAAGATGAACAGATCGAAAAGCATCTGGAAGAGATGAACCTGTATCCTGAAGACGGGTTTCTGACTCTGAGCAGGCGGCTGATGGAAGGTCGCAGTATCAGCAAGATCAACGGAGAGACTGTGAATACCGGGATATTGAAAGATGTTGCAAGTATGCTGATTGATATCCATGGACAAAGAGATAATCAGACACTGCTCCACAAAAAAAATCACCTGACGCTTCTGGATCTGTATGGAAAAGAAAAGATCGTTCCTTTAAAGAAAAAGATGGCTGAAATGTACCGCAGATGGAATGAACTGAAAAAGAGGACTGAAAGCTTGACCATGGATGAGGAAACCAGAAGGAGAGAACTCTCCCTTGCTGAATTTGAAGCACAGGAGATTGAAGAAGCCGGACTGGTTGTGGGAGAAGATGAAGAGCTGGAAGAACTTTACCGGAAAATGACAGAGAGCAGGAAAGTGACAGAAGCAGTAGCTGAGACATACCATTATACAGGGGAGGCCGCTTCCGGGAATGCAAGTGATCTCATCAGCCGTGGAATCCGAAGCCTTCAGGAGGCAGCAGATTTTGATGAAGAGGGGAGCAGACTGTATGAGCAGCTTACACAGCTTGATGGACTGTTGAATGATTTTAACCGGGAGTTATCGGAATATGCAAAAAGTTTTGAGTTTTCAGAGGAAGAATTCCGTGAGACAGAAGATCGTCTGAATCTTTTAAATCATTTAAAGGCAAAATATGGAAGATCTATTGAAGCTGTTCTTGCATATTGTGATGAAAAAAAGCAAAGACTACAGGAACTGGCAGATTATGATACATTCATGCAGAACCTGGAACAAGAACAGCAGGACGCTTTTAACGCAATGAAAAAGATGGCGGAAAAGCTGAGTCAGGTTCGGCAGCGTTCGGCTAAAAAGTTCGCAGAAGAGATCTGTGGTCAGATGAAAGAACTGAATTTTCTTGATTCGAGATTTGAGATCCGGATTTCTGAGGCAGAAAAATACAGTTCAAATGGAAAGGATGAGGCAGAATTTTATCTTTCAGTGAATCCGGGAGAACCGTTGAAACCATTGGGAAGTGTGGCATCTGGCGGTGAGATTTCGCGTGTGATGCTGGCGGTGAAGACAGTACTTGCAGATGAAGAAGATACACCGACACTGATCTTTGATGAGATCGACACAGGAATATCCGGCATTACGGCAGGAAAAGTGGGAGATCGTCTCCGACTGATCGGAAAGAGCAGACAGGTCATCTGTATTACTCACCTGCCGCAGATCGCAGCTACTGCAGATCACCATTTCCTGATCAGAAAAAAAGCAGAAGGAACATCGGTGCGGACAGATGTTGAGATGCTGGATGAAGCTGCATCCGTGGAAGAACTGGCAAGACTTCTCGGTGGAGCAAATGTGACGGAACGTGTCATGGAAAGTGCAAAAGAATTGAAAGAATTGGCAAAGTGTGAAAGATAATCCCAGTGTGAAAAGCACGACAGGATCACATACTAAAAGCGGATACAGAAGATGTATCCGTTTTTTGTTGGCGAAAGAGGTGTGATCTTATGTGGGATAAAAAATTAAAAAACCGGACGATAAAAAAGAAACTTTCCAGATGGATGACTGTGGTGTGCAGTTTTCTTCTGGCTGTGGGACTGGGCTTTTCCGTCGGAAGTGCGGCGGCAGAATATTTCCCGGAAAGCAGGGAAACCCAGGCACAGACGAAAGCAGTGCAGACGAAAAAAGTATCTGTGGGAGGTATGCCGGCAGGAATTTATATGGAAACGGACGGAGTACTGATTCTTGATACGCAGCAGATAAAAGGAATCGATGGGAAAATGTACGAACCGGCACAGGGAATGGTGAAAAGCGGAGACTATATCAAAGCAGTCAATCAGAAAGAAATCTGTGGAAAAAAAGAACTGCTGAAAGAACTGGAAAAGCTTTCCGGTGAGAAGGTGGAACTGACAGTAAGGAGAGGGGGAAAACTGGAAAAGATCGTTCTGCAGGCAGTGGAGACCGCGGCCGGTGAATATAAGCTGGGAATCTGGGTGAGGGATAATGTACAGGGTCTTGGAACGGTTACATTTCTGACAGAACAGAATGAGTTCGGAGCTTTGGGACATGGGATTCATGATACAGATACAAATGGACTGATGGAAATTTCCGGAGGAAAGCTTTACAGGACAACGATTCAGAATGTGGTAAAAGGAAGCAGTGGAAATCCGGGAACAATGGAAGGAATGATCGTCTATAACCGCTATAATCTGCTTGGAACGATCGAAAAAAATACCGATGCAGGGATTTATGGCAGACTGGATAAAACCGAGGAGCTTTTTGGAAAAAAAGAACTGGTTGAAACTGCGGCAAAAGAGGAAATCGTGACAGGACCGGCAAAGATGAGGTGTTTTCTGGAAGATGAAGTCAGGGAATTTGACATTGAAGTGATGAAGGTGGATCAGGAAACTGCAGAGATCAATAAAGGAATGATGATCCGGGTGACGGATGAAGAACTGCTTGAAAAAACCGGAGGAATCATTCAGGGGATGAGCGGCAGTCCGATCCTTCAGAACGGAAAACTGATCGGGGCGGTGACGCACGTATTTGTCATGGATTCGACAAAAGGTTACGGCATTTTTGCGGAAACAATGCTGGAACAGTTGAAATGACGAGAATCGTCGAGAACGCTGTCGAATTACTGCTACAAAATCTGCTTGATTCTGCAAGGTGCAGGGGAATATAATAAGCGAGTGGCGTTTTCAAAAGAAGTTCTCATGACCTGAAGGGGAGAAGAGAATGAATCATTTGAGTGTTGCCATCGCTGACGATAATCAGAAAATCTTAGATCTGCTGGAAAAGGTGATCGGGACGGATCAGGAACTGGATCTGGTCGGAAAGGCGAAAAATGGTGAGGAGATGTGTCGGATCATTAAAGAAAAAAATCCTGATGTGGTTCTTCTCGACCTGATTATGCCGAAAATGGACGGACTGACTGTCATGGATCAGATCAATCAGGATAAAAGTGTCAGTAAACGTCCATATTTTATTGTTATTACAGCGGTGGGACAGGAAAAGATTACAGAAGATGCTTTTAATAAAGGTGCAAATTACTATATTATGAAACCGTTTAATAACAGAATGTTGTTGGAACGGATCAAATTCGTAAGAAAAATGACTCACGGAACAGAACGCAGACCGGAGGAACTGGTGACCGGGCAGACTCCGGGAGGAGAAAATCTGGAGAACAGAGTGACCAATATGCTGCATGAGATCGGGATTCCGGCACATATCAAAGGATATCATTATCTGCGGGATGCGATCATGATGGCAGTGGAAGACATGGATGTCCTGAATGCGATCACGAAGATTCTCTATCCTACCGTTGCTAAAAAATATCAGACGACATCAAGCCGGGTCGAACGGGCAATCCGGCATGCTATCGAGGTGGCATGGAGCCGTGGAAAATTAGATACACTGGATGAACTGTTCGGTTATACAGTCAGTACAGGAAAAGGAAAACCTACAAATTCGGAATTTATCGCATTGATCGCGGATACGATCCAACTGGAATATAAGCATGGAAAATAGGGGATAAATACTGGAAAATACTTTGCATTACAGAAAAAATGCGGTATAATATTTGTAATTCATCGTCGGAAAATGCGGCGTAAGCGAAAAACGGAGGATAGTAATATGAAAAATATTTTATTTGCTTCTTCAGAATGTGTTCCTTTTATTAAGACCGGAGGCCTTGCAGATGTTGTGGGATCGCTCCCGAAGGATTTTGATAAGGAGAAGTATGATGTACGGGTTGTCATTCCGAAATATATGTGCATGAAGCAGGAATGGAAAGAAAAGCTGGAGTATATTACAAACTTTTACATGGATATTGCCGGACAGAGCCAGTATGTGGGGATTTTCAGACTGGTACACGACGGTGTGACGTTTTACTTTATTGATAATGAGCATTATTTTTCGGGATTTGCACCGTATGATGGCGATCCGAAGTGGAATATCGAGAAGTTTGCATTCTTCTCAAAGGCAGTACTGAGTATCCTTCCGGTGATCGGGTTCCGGCCGGAGCTGATCCACTGTCATGACTGGCAGACCGGTCTGATTCCGGTTTATCTGGACAATTTCAGATACCTTGGAGAGTACTACAGAGGCATCAAGACGGTCATGACGATACATAATCTGAAGTTCCAGGGGGTATGGGATACAAAAGCAGTACAGAAAATTACAGGGTTGCCGGATTATTATTTTGCACCGGATAAAATGGAGGCATATAAGGATGCAAACCTTCTGAAAGGCGGTATCGTTTACGCAGATAAAGTGACAACGGTAAGCCGCAGCTATGCAGAAGAGATCAAGACCTCTTTCTATGGTGAGGGACTGGAAGGCCTGATGAATGCCAGAGCCAATGACCTGTGGGGAATTGTCAACGGACTGGATTATAATGACTGGAATCCGGATACAGACTACCGTCTTGCAAAGAACTTTAATATTAGCAATTTCAGGCGGAACAAGCCGGCAAATAAGATGGCATTACAGGAAGAACTGGGACTGGATCAGGACAGCCATGTGATGCTGATCGGAATTGTATCCCGTCTGACAGACCAGAAGGGATTTGACCTGATCGATTATATGATGGATGAGATGTGCCAGGATGCGGTACAGATCGCAGTGCTTGGTACGGGAGACCCGAAGTATGAGAATATGTTCCGCCACTTTGCATGGAAGTATTCAGGAAAGGTTTCTGCGAATATTTTCTATTCGGATGATCTTTCCCACCGGTTCTATGCAGGATGTGATGCATTTCTGATGCCGTCTTTATTTGAACCATGTGGACTGAGCCAGCTGATGAGTCTGCGTTATGGTACACTGCCGATCGTCAGAGAGACAGGAGGACTGAAAGATACTGTTGAGCCTTATAATGAGTTTGAAAAGACAGGAACAGGTTTCAGTTTCACGAATTATAATGCACATGAGATGTTGAATACAGTCCGTTATGCAGAGCGGATTTACTATGATAAAAAGAGAGACTGGAATAAGATCGTAGAACGTGCAATGAGCCAGGACTTCTCATGGCAGAATTCTGCACGACAGTATGAAGAGCTTTACAAGAGCCTGATAGGAGAATAAAAGGAGTTTACAACCAGATGAAGATCATTGACAGATTGAATGAAGACAGAATAAATATATCTTTTGAGGTGTTCCCACCGAAGACGGATGCGGGGTTTGCAAATGTGCAGCGTGCGACGGATGAGATCGCAAAGCTGGATCCATCTTACATCAGTGTGACGTACGGAGCCGGTGGAGGTACAAGTAAGAATACAGCGAAGATCGCATCCCATATCAAGGACGATCTGCACGTACTCAGTCTTGCACATCTGACCTGTGCTTCTTCCACAAAAGAAGAAGTGCGTGAGGTGATCCGGAATTTAAAGGAGCTTGGCATAGAGAATATTCTTGCTCTGCGTGGAGACATCCCGGAGGGAATGAAGTTCCCGGATGGAGACCGTTTCCATTATGCATATGAGCTGGTGGAGGAGATCCGAAAACAGGGAGATTTCTGTATCGGTGCAGCGTGCTATCCGGAAGGTCATGTGGAGAATGAGCATAAGGAAGATGATATCCGCTTTTTAAAACAGAAAGTGGACTGCGGTGTTGATTTCCTTACAACGCAGATGTTCTTCGACAATGATATCCATTATAATTTCCTTTACAGGATCAGGGAAGCCGGGATCACAGTCCCGGTTCTCCCGGGAATCATGCCGATCACAAGTGCGGCTCAGATGAAGAGAAGCCAGGAGCTTTCAGGAACTGTATTTCCAAGAAGATTTCTTGCATTGCTTGACCGTTTCGGAAGTTCACCGGAAGCAATGATGCAGGCGGGAATTGCTTATGCAACGGATCAGATCATTGATCTTCTGGCAAATGGAGTAAAGAATATCCATATTTATTCTATGAACAAACCGGAAGTCGCAGCCAAGATCATGAGCAATATTTCTGAGATCATTAAGTGTTAAGAAAGTGAAATACCAGATGAGTGAGATGGACAAAAAGAGACGTGAGGCAATTCGCTATCTGGGGTTCGGACGAAATGCGGCAGACGAAAGGACTTATGAACTGATCGAAGCGTCTTTTGACGATCTGAACAGGGAAACAAGTCCGAGATTCGTCTACCGCATTTTTGATTTGGATCATAGTGTGGATGGCTTATTGCGGGTCGGGACAATGGAAATACAGAGTAAAAGTCTGTTGAGAAACCTCAAAGGATGCGGACAGGTTGTTCTGTTTGGGGCGACACTGGGAGCCGGGGTGGACAGGCTGATCCGCCGGGTATCTCTTACCGATATGGCAAGGGCGGTTGTACTCCAGGCATGTGCTGCTGCAGAGCTGGAAGAGTATTGTGATGAACAGCAGAAAAAGATTAGCACAGAGCTGGAAAAAAGTGGATTGTATCTTCGGCCAAGGTTCAGCCCTGGATATGGGGACTTCCCGATCGAGTTCCAGGAGCCGATCATGAGGATGCTGGATTGTGCAAAGAAGATTGGTCTTACGATGACAGACAGCTATATGATGAGTCCGACGAAGTCTGTGACTGCAATCATAGGGATCAGCACAGAGAAAGAAAGATGCCCGATCTCAGGCTGTGAAGCCTGTGGAAAAAAGGACTGTGCATACCGCAGGTAAGGCAACAAAAGTAAAAGGATATGAAGGCAGCCGAAAGGCGAAGCCGGGAACAGATACAAAGAAAAGGCAGGAAGGATAAAGACAGATGTTACGAGAACGGCTGGGAAAAGAGTTATTATATTTTGACGGAGGAATGGGAACGCTGTTACAGGAGCGTGGACTGCAGCCGGGAGAACTCCCGGAGACATGGAATCTGCTGCATGTGGAAGAAATCCGTGAGATCCACAGAAAATATATTGAAGCTGGAAGTGACATTGTACTGACGAATACGTTTGGTGCAAACGCATTAAAGTTTCATGATGATGCATATTCTCTGGAAGAGATTGTCAATGCTGCAGTCGGCCATGTAAAGGCTGCAGCAGAACAGGCGGGAAATGGACGGAGAATCTATACTGCACTGGATATCGGTCCGACCGGAAAGCTCTTGAAACCAATGGGAGATTTGGATTTTGAGACTGCTTATGAAGCTTATAAAGAAGTGATGATCTATGGAGAAAAAGCGGGAGCTGACCTGATCCATATCGAGACGATGAGCGATACGTATGAACTGAAGGCTGCGGTTCTTGCAGCAAAAGAAAATACGTCGCTTCCTGTTTTTGCGACCACGATCTTTGATGAAAGAGGAAAGCTTCTGACAGGTGCGGATGTGCCATCAGTAGTGGCATTGCTGGAAGGACTGCGGGTGGACGCATTCGGGATCAACTGCGGAATGGGACCAGAACAGATGATTCCAATTCTGGAACAGATCACAAAATATTCTTCCCTGCCTGTTATTGTAAAGCCAAATGCAGGACTTCCGAAGCAGAAGAACGGGCAGACTTATTATGATGTTTCACCGGAAGAGTTCGCGGAAGTCATGAAGAAAATTGTGGAAATGGGAGCTGTTGTCATCGGTGGATGCTGCGGAACGACGCCGGATCATATCAAAGCGATGGCAGATGCCTGCCGTATGATCCCGATAAAGCCGGTAGAAAAAAAGAACTTTACCATGGTATCGTCCTATGGACAGAGTGTCTTTCTCGGTACGGGATCAAAGATCATCGGTGAGCGTATCAATCCGACCGGAAAGAAGCGGTTTAAGCAGGCACTGAAAGAGCATGACTTGGATTATATCTTAAGAGAGGGGATTACCCAGCAGGATAACGGGGCACATATTCTGGATGTGAATGTGGGACTCCCGGATATTGATGAACCGGCACTGATGAAAGAAGTGGTGCAGGAACTTCAGAGCGTTACAAGTCTTCCGCTTCAGATTGATACCGTTGATGTGGAAGCGATGGAGGGTGCGTTAAGGATTTATAATGGAAAGGCGATGGTCAATTCTGTCAGCGGAAAGCAGGAGTCTATGGACAAAGTATTTCCACTGATCCAGAAATACGGAGGAGTCGTGATCGGACTTGCACTGGATGAGAACGGAATCCCGGCAGATGCCGAGGGAAGAGTGCAGGTTGCAAAGAAGATCATTGCAGAAGCGGCAAAGTATGGGATCGAAAAGAAAGATATCGTCATTGACGCACTGGCAATGACCATTAGTTCTGAACCGGAAGGTGCAAAGATCACGCTGGAGACACTGAGAAGGCTCAGGGATGAAGTTGGAGTCTGCACGGTACTGGGAGTATCTAATATTTCATTCGGACTTCCAAGCCGTCCGATCGTCAATTCCATTTTCTATACCATGGCAATGCAGAATGGATTGAGCGTGGGAATCATCAATCCGGGTTCAGAGGATATGATGAAAGCATGGTATGCATTTCATGCCCTGATGGCTCTGGACAGTAACTGTGAGAAATATATTGCAAGGTATGCACAGCAGCCGGGAACGACTCCGGTACAGGCAGCAGGCGGAAAGCATACGATGACATTGCAGAGTGCGATCGAGAGAGGACTGAAAGAAGAAGCCAGTTCGATCACGGCAGAACTGGCAGAGCAGAAAGATGCACTGGATATCATTAATGAAGAACTGATCCCGGCTCTGAACAATGTAGGTGAGGGATTTGAAAAAGGAACTGTATTCCTTCCACAGCTTCTGATGAGTGCAGAGTCTGCAAAGAGTGCATTTGCAGTACTCAAAGAAAGAATGGATCAGAGCGGGGAAGTACAGGAGAAAAAAGGAAAGGTCATCCTTGCGACAGTCAAGGGAGATATCCACGATATCGGAAAGAATATCGTAAAAGTCCTGCTGGAAAATTACAGTTTTGATGTGATCGATCTCGGAAAAGATGTTCCGCCGGAAAAGGTAGTTGAGACGGTTCTTGAGCAGGATGTCCATTTAGTTGGCCTGAGTGCCCTGATGACAACGACGGTTGTAAGTATGGAAGAGACAATCCGCCAGTTGCGGGAAAAAGCCCCGGATTGCCTGGTGATGGTAGGAGGAGCTGTGCTGAATCAGGAATATGCTGATATGATCGGAGCAGATTTTTATGGAAAAGATGCCATGCAGTCCGTACATTATGCACAGAAGGTATTCAGTTGAGTTATGCACAGAAGGTTTTCAGTCGAGCCACTTTACAAAAGTGGACTGCTATGATATATTTTAAGTTAGGCTTTTTGAGCAAAAGAGGAGGATGATGTATGCAGCCATACGGAGTAAACCAATTAAGGAAAATGTTTTTGGAGTTCTTTGAGAGCAAGGGACATCTTGTGATGAAGAGCTTTTCTTTAGTACCGCATAATGATAAGAGTCTTCTCCTGATCAATTCAGGAATGGCTCCGCTGAAACCATATTTTACAGGACAGGAGATCCCGCCGAGAAGAAGAGTGACTACCTGCCAGAAGTGTATCCGTACAGGAGATA
>OLQX01003090.1_pt1 | contig 9957 bp, 5 predicted proteins | sample 1672581 | NCBI WGS metagenome assembly OLQX01 (sample SAMEA3136701, study PRJEB25190) | human gut metagenome | reverse complement strand
TGTTCGTCCTGCTGGGCGCTATCATGAGCGTCTCCGGCATCGGCGACTATATGACCAATCTGGCCACCTCCCTGTTCGGCCACATGCGCGGCGGCCCCGCCAAGGTGGCTGTGGTGGCCTCCGGCTTCTTTGGCTCCATCAGCGGCAGTCCCACGGCCAATGTCATCGGCACTGGCACTTTCACCATTCCCATGATGAAAAAGAACGGCTTTGAGCCCGAGTTTGCCGCGGCGGTTGAGGCCACCGCCTCCACCGGCGGAGCCATCATGCCCCCCATCATGGGCTCCACCGCCTTTATTATGGCGGAAATGCTGGGCATTCCCTATACCGCCGTGGCAAAGGCCGCCCTGATCCCTGCTATTCTCTACTTCCTGGCCGTCCTCTTTGGCGTCGATATCTATGCCGCCAAGCATGGGCTGAAGGGCATTCCCCGCTCCCAACTGCCCAAGGTACGTAGCATGCTCAAGCAGATTTACATGCTTGCCCCCCTGATCTTCCTGATCTTCTGCATGGCCGTGTTCAATATGACCATCGTGCGCTCTGGCCTGCTGACCATCATCGTCACTCTCGTCCTGGTGGAAATCAACCCCAAGACCCGTATGACCAAGGAGCAGTGGCTCCAGATTCCTGTCCAGACGGTAAAGAGCGCCGTTTCCGTCGGCATTGCCTGCGCCATGGCCGGTATTATCAGCGGTGTGATCATGGGCAGCGGCCTGGGCTACCGCATCTCCTCCATCCTGACCAGCGTGGCCGGCACCAGCATGCTGCTGCTGCTCGTTCTGACGATGGTTGTCTCCCTGATCATGGGCATGGGCGTCCCAACCACGGCGGCCTATCTGGTTCTGGCCTCCCTGGTAGCCCCCACGATGATTCAGTTGGGCATTCCCCCGCTGGCCGCCCACATGTTCATCTTCTACTTCGGCTGCATCTCCTCCATCACCCCCCCTGTGGCGCTGGCCGCCTATGCCGGTGCCGGCCTGGCCGGGTGCGATCCAAACAAGACAGGCTACAAGGCGTTCCGTCTGGCCTTCTGTTCCTTCCTCATGCCGTACTTGTTTGTCTACAATCCGGTACTGCTGATGGAGGGCGGCGTGCTGGACATCCTCTGGAGCCTGGTTACCGCGCTCATTGGCGCCTATCTGCTGGCCTCCGGCTTCGAGGGCTTCTTCTTCCGCTGGAGCCTGAAGTGGTTCGAGCGTCCGCTCATGATACTGGGCGCTGTGATGCTGATTGTGCCCGGTATGGTCACCGATTTGGTAGGTATCGCCATCATCGTGGTGGAGTTTGTCACCGAGTTCATGTTTAAGCGTTCGGAGAAGTTCGTCCCCGTTACCGTTTCCCAGTCTACCACGTGACATTTTCCCCCGGGTGAATGCCATTGGAGAGAAAAAGAAAAGGAGATATCGTTATGAAAAAGCTGTCAAAACTTATGTGTCTGTTGCTGGCAGTCGGTATGCTGATGGGAATCGCCTCCTGTAGCAGTGATGCTGGAGAGGGGGGCGGAGGCTCCTCCGGCGGTACGGAAACCGTGCGCATCAGCTGCGGGCCCCTGAACGGCTATCAGAACGTCCTGTATAATTCCATTGCCGACATGATGAACAAAGCCAACCCCGGCAAGTACAGCTTTGCTATTGAGGCCTCCACCGGCTCCGCCGAGAATGCCCGCCTGCTGGCTATGGGCGAAACCGACTTCGGCACCATGGGCATGGATATGACCCTGTCCTGCTACAATGCCGGGGGCGAGTTTGAGGGCCTGCCCGCAGAGCAGATCATGCACGTGGCCACCCACTCCGGCACCGGCGCGACGGTCCACGTTATCACTTCTGCGAAGTCCGATATTAACAGCATTCCCGACCTGGCCGGCACCAAATTCGGTGTCACTGCCGGCATGATGGCCGGTTACCTGGACGATGTTCTGTGGGCCTACGATATGACCACCGATGATCTGGGCAGCGTGGTAAACCTGTCCCTGTCCGACCTGTGCACCGCCCTCCAGGACGGCAATATCGACGCCTTCCTGTACGCCACTCCCGCCCCCGGCACCAACTTTACCGACCTGGCCATGTCCTTTGGCATCAAGGTCGTCGACATCGGCCAGGAGGCCGTTGACAAGCTGATGGCCGAGAAGCCCTGGTACCACACAGTGGTTATCCCCGCCGGCACCTATGACGGCTGTGATGAGGATATCACCACCTTTGCCCAGTACACCGCTCTCTGCGCCCGTGCCGACGTGCCCGAGGAGACCGTCTACAACCTGGTCAAGACCATGATGGAGAACGCCGATGCTCTGGAAGCCGTGCATAAGAACGCCGCCGGCACCTGTCCGGAGCGCGGCATCGAAGGCGCCCTGATCCCCATGCACCCCGGCGCCGAGCGCTATTACAAAGAGGTCGGCGTGCTGGACTGATCCCCAATTCCCTTTCAAATTCCCTCCAGATTGAAGCAAGCGGTACCGCCCATCCGGGCGGTACCGCTTGCTTTTGTCACCGCAGGAATCAATAGATCCCCGTCAGCTCCTGATGGAGATTTTTTGCATAGGAGTCAGTCATACCGCTGATGAAGTCGGTCACCAGCAGCAGCCGCAGATAGAGGCGGTACCCCTCATCCTTTCCCTCTGCGTCGGCCCGGTAGCAGGCCAGTTGATTTTCGGAGAGCAGCTTGACCAGCTTTTTCTCCGCCGCCGTGGGCCGGTATTCCTCGGGGGCGTCGTCGCCGGCATCCAGGTAGAGCACCGCCGGGACAAACCGGGACAGCAGGGTGGTGAGTATGGTCTGGGCCGCCAGCTCCAGGGTGAGAATTCCCTCCGAGTCGTAGGCAAAGCGACCCATGGCCGCCTTCAAAATACGGATGGAGCCGCCGTGGAAGGTGCCCTCCATGATCTCCCGCCGGAACGTCCCCTCCATGATGGCGGAATAGGAGTCCGTCTGTCCGGCGCCGTAGGGGACGAAGCCGAGGGCGGCGGTATACATGAGCCAGTGGCGGGCATAGGCGATCCACCGCTGGAAGGCCGCCATGGAGCTGCTCTCCCGCTCGCGCAGGCGGGTCAGCTCGTCGATCATCTCGGCGGATTTTTTGACCTGGCCGCCGTTGAGGCCCCAGTCGTCCTTTTTCGCCTCCAGGGTGTCCCGGAAGAACCGCTCGAACTCGTCCAGGGTGAACAGGCCCTTCTTGTAGGCGTCCTCCAGATCGGCAGTGGCATAGGCGATGTCGTCCGCCGCCTCCAGAATATAGGTCAGGGGATGGCGGCAGAAGCCCTCCACCGTCCGGGTACCGGTGGCGGAGGCCAGCGCGCCGAAAAGCGCCTCCTCGGCCTTGTAGTAGCCCAGCTTGTGGAGCTTCACGTCGGCGCTGGCCTTGTCTACCCGGGTGGAATCCACCGGGTACTTGACCAGGGTGTTAAGCACGGCAGGCATGAGATCCATACCGAAGGCGCTGTCCACCCGGTACACCTTGGTCAGCAGGCGCAGGGCCTGGGCGTTGCCCTCGAAGTGGCAGAGATCGGCCTTCATCTGGCGGTCCAGCCACTGGGACAGGGGCCTGCCCTTGTAGCTCAGACGGTCCAGGTGGCTCTTGAACCAGTCGCCGATGACCACCTCGCCGAAGTGGCCGAAGGGCGGATTGCCGATGTCGTGAAGCAGTCCGGCGCACATGACGGCGTTGGCCGCGTCCCGCGCCTCGTCCTCCGTCATGGCGTAGGGGGTGCCGCTCTTGTTTTTGCGGATATTGGCGGTAATCATGGTGGCAAGCTGCTTGGCCAGCGCCGAGGTCTCCATGGAGTGGGTCAGCCGGGTGCGCACAAAGTCACTCTTGTCCAGGGGAAACACCTGGGTCTTGTCCTGGAGACGGCGGAAGGGCGCGCTGTTGACAATCCGCCAGTAGTCCAGCTCAAAGTCGTTCATCGGGTATTTGGACAGGTCGTCCGGGATGTCCAGCGGTTCCTTCCGCCGGGCATACAATAGGATCTTCCATTCCATTGGTTCCCCTCCTTTTCTTTTTCTCTATGTGGCTTCGGCAAAATGGAACACCATTCCACAACGTTTTCTTTATTATAGCATAAAATCCCTCTGAAAAAACAGCGGCGGCGTGTTTGAAAACCTTCACTTTTTCAAACACGCCGTTGTAATTACATAATATACCACAGCTTTCCAGGAATAACAAGCGCTTTTGCTAGAACTATACGCTTTCTTGTTGTCAATTTTAGCTTTTTTCGACAAGTAATTTTACGGACTGAAAAAGTGAAATTTTTTAAACATGAGGCGCGATATCCCCAATATTCATAAGAGAGGAGTTTTAAAAACATGAAAAAGCGATTGTTATCCCTTATTTTGGCTCTATATATTATAATTTCTTTTTCTCCTTCAACTCTGGCTGCAAATCTACCGGAGGTAGACGTGCGGACGGAGGGGCTTACCCCGGCGCAGCCCCAGGAGGCGCCCGCAGAGAAGCCGAGGGATGCCGGCGCGGAGCGGCGGACGATTTATGTCTCGAACGAAGGTACAGAGGAGGACGACGGCGCGACCGCCGAAACGCCGACCACGCTGGCCCGTGCAACCGAATTGGCAAACGAAGGGAAAAAACCGGTCGAAATCGTGGTCTTAGGACAGGTATCAGTAGATACCTGGACTAGCCCCACTGTAGAGACTACTCTTCGAGGCGGGGACGAGAACGCGGAGCTGCTGTTTGAGTATTGTTCGGCCTCGGATGGAGCGTACAACATCAGTCTGGCAGATGCCCTGACCATAGATGACATCAAATTTAACTGCAACTATACGGATTATTTTTTTAGCAGATATTATGGTACCTATACCATCGTTGCCAACGGTTATCCGTTGGCCATCGCCTCGGGCGTGCAGTGCAGCTATTATACCGCAGACACCATTGTTGACGGTAAAACATGTAGCACATCCAGCTGCTATGTGATTGGCGGAGGTCTGGACGAGGATATCACCGGCGGCACTCATGTGGAGATTTATACCTCCTTGCCGCTTACCTATGTATACGGCGGCGGAGTGAATGGCTCCGTGGAGAGCAATGTTTATCTGCACATTGAAAACTGCGGTAAGATTCAGCATGTGCGCGCTGGTGGTTACGCAAATAAAAAAGATGCCAAAGTCAACGGAAATATAACGTTGGACTTTATCAACTCAGTCACCGATAATCCTATCTATGGCGGCGGATATGCGCGGTCGTCCTATTCAGCGGAGGTTACTGGTTCAATTTGCATAAATCTGTCCGGACTAAATAATGGCTTTGGCAGGCCCATTTACGGCGGCGGGTATGGGAAAAACGCTCCAGTAGTAGGAAATATTACATTTAACATTTCAAATACTAAAATGAACAATAATGCGGCCGCTATCTATGGCGGCGGGTACGACAGCGACGTAACAGGAGACATCTTTATCCATATCAAAGAGAACAGCCTTATCTCAGAGGAAACCGTCTGGGGCGGCGGAACCGGAGATTCCACCATAACAGGTGGTGTTACAATCACCGTGGATGACAGCAGTGAGGTGATCGGTGAGATCCGCGCTGGAGGCAATGAAGGTGCGGACGTGATCGGCGATGTCGTAATCACAGTATCCGGTGGCCCCCAATCCGCCTGCCCGACCATTTTTGCGACCGGTAAAGGGGAGGACGAGGATAACCCGGCCCAAGTTGACGGCAATGTCTCCATTACTCTGCACGGCAGCCGGGCCAACGTATACACACTGGACAAGTTTGGCGAAGTGACCTCCGACCATACGGTTACGATTATCCTGGACGACACTGACGAGCTAAGCGGCGCGGTGCGGGGTGATTCCAAGCTGGACCAGCACCTTTATAACCATGAGAAAGATAACCCCACCCGTACCGGAAACGGCGCCAGCGTCATCGTCAAAGGCGATTACACCTCTACCGGAATCCACGGGTTCCCTGAGGTTGTAATTGAGGACGGCGGCATCCTGCGCGAGCATCTCGCCTCCGGCGAGACGCTGTTTGACGGCGTGGAGACTGTCACCATTCAAGAGGGCGGCGCGCTGGATCTGCTGCAAAGCAACGAGATTTCCGGAAACTTCACTTGTGCAGGCACATTGAAAATGCCTGCGCCGATCAGCGCAGAAGCAGATATCTGCTATTTGACTGGGGGCAGCAATGTCACCGTGCAGGAGGGCGCGGCCTATGTCCCCACTAAGGATAACGGCGCGGCCGATGCGGACTACGTCAAGGGCGATGTGTTCCTCAAGCAGGGAACAGTATACACAGAGCCGTCTGCAAAGGTTGACTTTGCCGTCTCCGAGGCCGGTCAGGCCAAGGAATACTTCACGGATGACCGAGCGGTAACAGACGAGTCCGACATCACCCACGAGTGGTTTGTCGACCAGACCCAGTATGTCACCATCCGCCCGGCGGACATTACGGTTTACACCGGCGGCAACAGCTATGACGGCGTCACGGACGAGAACGGCCAGATTGTCAGCGGCAGCGGCCTGCCTGAGGCAGGCTATCTGCTCACCGTCCCGGAGGAGATTAACGATATGCTGGAAGGCCCTGGACAGGCGGTTGACCTCGCCGGTCACCTGACCTTTACCTATGGCGCCGGCGAAACCGTCCGGGCCTGGGATATTCAGCTTTACAGCGGCGGCGCTACCAGCACCACCGACCCGGTGGACGGAATCGCCCGTTATATCTACCGGATGGAATCGGTAAAGGAAGGCCAGGATCCCGTTCGGCTCCAGTTTACGGATCCAGAGACCGGGGAAGTCAAGATCAGCGACGAATTCGAAGTCTCTGCCATCGAGCAGAACAGGACCTACTCCATGACCATCTACTCCGGCGGGGTGGATCAGGACCTCGTAAAGGCGGTGTTCAAAGATATTCCCGAACATTCCGACGAGACATTTACCTACCCGGTCAAGATTGAAGAAGGCGCCCTCACCATTCGCGGTGCGACAAAGGAGGGCGTCACTGCCCCGGTGGAGGACAAGGCAGACGATGTGACGGGGGACGCCATCACCGCGGTGGCCCCGGCGGACGTTACGTACTACGTCAACGACAGCCAGGTGGAGATCACCGACAAGAACGCCGTCCACCTGCTGACCGACGAAGTGCTGGACGACCAGGTGCTCATTGATCACATCAGCAATGAAATCATCGGGTCTGATACCGGCATCCCCAACGGCGACTATCTCTACGAGTTCCAATACCTGGATCTGGTGGACAGCAGCAACGGCAACGCCTATGTGACCCTGGGCGACGGCCAGACGATAGATCTCTACTGGCCGGTGCCCGACGACGCCGACACCTCTGCGCCCTTCTATATCGTCCACTTTGACGCGCTCGACCGCGACTACGAGGGCGCGGCGGACGAACAACTGAAGGAGAATCCTGCGGAGAAGCTGGACGGCACACTGGTAACCCTGAACGGCAAACAGTATATCAAGTTTGCCACCGGCAGCTTCTCCCCCTTCGCGCTGGTCTATCAGAAGGAGTCCGGCGGCGGGGACCACGGCGGCGGTGGTGGCACCACCTACTACACCCTGCGCTATGAGAGCAATGGCGGCACCAAATACAAGGACGAGCGGTACCGACGCAATACTCTGGTGGAGCTGGACAAGGAGCCCGTCCGGGAGGGCTACACCTTCACCGGCTGGTACGCCGACAAGGCCCTGACCGAGCCCATCGACGACATCCGCATGACCTCCAACAAGACCGTGTACGCCGGCTGGGAAAAGACCGGCGTGCCCGACCGGCTCAACGGCGACGACCATTTCGCCTACATCATCGGCCGGGACGACGGCTTGGTTCACCCTGAGGCCCCCATTACCCGCGCCGAGGTGGCCATCATCTTCTTCCGTCTGCTCACCGACGAGGCCCGGGACGAGTACCTGACCGAGACCAGCCCCTTCCACGACGTGGCCCCCGACGCGTGGTACGCCACCGCCGTGGCCACCATGGAGGCCATGGGCATCGTGGAGGGCCGCAGCCCCTCCGCCTTCGATCCCGAGGCGCCCATCACCCGGGGCGAGTTCGCTGCCATCGCCGCCCGCTTTGACAGCGATCCCTACCACGGCGACGACCGCTTCTCCGACATCTCCGGCCACTGGGCCGCCGGGTACATCAACCAGGCCGCGGTGAAGGGCTGGGTGGAGGGCCAGCCTGACGGTTCCTTCGCCCCCGACCGCAGCATCACCCGCGCCGAGGCCATGACCACCATCAACCGCGTCCTGGGCCGCCTCCCCGAGACCGCGGATGATCTGCTGGACGACATGATCGCCTGGCCCGACAACCCGCCGGATGCCTGGTACTATCTGGCGGTCCAGGAGGCCACCAACAGCCACGACTACGAGCGCAAGGCCGACACTGTCCACGAAACCTGGACCGGCCTCCAGCCTGTGGAGGGCTGGACACGCTACGAGCAGTAAGCCTGCTTTTCCGCAAAAAAACGCCTGTACCGACATGGTACAGGCGTTTTTTTGCGCTGTCTTACTGCTTGGAGAAGTGCTCCTTGCCGACGCCGCAGAGAGGACATACCCAGCTCTCAGGCACGCTCTCCCAGGCGGTGCCGGGGGCCACGCCGTTGTCGGGATCGCCCTCAGCGGGGTCGTACACGTAGCCGCAGATATCGCAGACATACTTATCCATGGTTATAGTCTCCTTTTTGATCAAATCGCAATTCATAGTATCACCCGGAGGCCGGGAATCCATGCCTTGCCGAACCCCCGCCTTTGTGGTATGATACATTTACTATTTATAACACATTGGGGGACACTGTGAAAATAGGCAAAATCACCATAAATTCAAAGCTGGCTTTGGCGCCCATGGCCGGAGTGACCGACCTGGGCTTCCGGACGGTGTGCCGGGAGCTGGGGGCGGGGTACACCGTGACGGAGATGGTCAGCGCCAAGGCCCTGTGCTATCAGGACAAAAAATCCCTTCCCCTGCTGGAGCTGGGCGAGGGGGAGCACCCGGCGGCGGTGCAGCTCTTCGGCAGCGACCCTTACTGCATGGAGCAGGCGGCGGGCATCGCCGCGGAGAAGTCGGGGGCGGACATTCTGGATATCAATATGGGGTGTCCGGTGCCTAAGGTGGTAAATAATGGAGAGGGTTCTGCCCTCATGAAAAATCCTGGGCTGGTGCGCAAAATTGTCACTTCCGTGTCGAAAGCTATCAAAAAACCGCTGACAGTAAAAATAAGAAAAGGGTTTGACGAGAATAATATCAATGCAGTGGAGATTGCAAAGATTATTGAAGACAGCGGCGCCGCTGCGGTGGCAGTGCATGGAAGGACACGGCAGCAGTATTATTCTGGGAAGGCAGACTGGGATATTATTCGTCAGGTGAAAGAAGCGGTTTCTATTCCGGTGATTGGCAACGGCGATGTGGACAGTCCGCAGAAAGCGAAACAGCTGCTGGAAGAAACAGGTTGCGACGGCATTATGGTGGGCAGGGCTACCGAGGGAAATCCGTGGATATTCCGGGAAATTTCTCACTATCTGGATACAGGGGAGCTGTTGCCGCACCCTGCCTTAGAGGAAGTGAAGGAAATGATTCTTCGCCATGCGCGACTACAGTTGGAATACAAGGGAGAGTATACCGGAATGCGTGAAATGAGAAAACATGTGGCATGGTATACGGCAGGATTTCCCCACTCTGCCCGGCTGCGGGGAGCGGTGAATGAAATAGAGTCTATGGAACAACTGATGGTATTGTTGGATGGCTGGAATGGTTGACATTTTCGGGGGTTTCCATTATAATACAATGATTGTTATAGGATGAATTTTTACACAAGATGATAAACATAGATAGAAATTTTAGAAAGGAATGGAGCAGGAAATGGAAACGAAGAAAAATATACTCACATACGCAGGATTGAAAAAACTGGAGGATGAACTTCATGATCTGAAGGTTGTAAGAAGAAAAGAAGTAGCAGGTAAGATCAAAGAGGCAAGAGAGCAGGGAGACCTGTCCGAGAATGCT
>OLQX01003076.1_pt1 | contig 10026 bp, 8 predicted proteins | sample 1672581 | NCBI WGS metagenome assembly OLQX01 (sample SAMEA3136701, study PRJEB25190) | human gut metagenome | reverse complement strand
TATTGTCTCAAGCTGGAAACTGCTTATTTCCGCTACAATTACCGCGTCGTCCGTCGTTTCTTGTGCAACGCTTGTATACGGAGTTCCTATATTTCCTACAATATAAGCATGTTCTTTATAGTCCTGCATGATCTGTCCCAAAAGGGCTGTCGTCGTCGTTTTCCCGTTTGTTCCTGTAATTGCAAGAACGTCTCCTTTTCCAAACACATATGCAAGTTCGATCTCTCCCCAGATCGGGATGCTCTTTTCACGCATTTTTTCAACGATCGGAAGATCCGTCGGCACTCCCGGACTCATCACTACAAATGAAAGCTCTTCTATAATCTCTTCCGGAAATGTTCCGAGCACTATACTGAATTGCCCGTTTTCTTTTTTAGTTTCTAAAATTTTAGCTTCAATCTCATCGGCGCACAGTTTTTCATTTCCATCATACAAAACAACCTCCGCGCCTTTTTCGAGCAAAAGCCTGCATGATCCTTCTCCACTGATACCCGAACCGAAGACGAGCACTTTTTTTCCTCTTATATCCATTTTTATACCCCCATCAGCGCAATGAGGCAAAGCAACGCCGTTATGATAGAAAATACAGCTACCACTCTCGTTTCAGACCATCCGCATAATTCAAAATGATGATGGATCGGCGCCATTTTAAAAATCCGCTTTCCGCCTGTCTTTTTAAAATATGTGACCTGAATAATAACAGACGCCACTTCTACAAGATAAATAAAACCGACAATAATAATAAACAAAGGCATCTGCATCATATATGCCGTTCCTGCCACAAAGCCTCCCAGAGCGAGAGAACCTGTGTCACCCATAAACACACTGGCCGGATACACATTGAAAAGCAAAAAGCCTAAAAGCGCGCCTACTACCGCGCAGGTAATAGGTTCCACACCGCTTTTGGTTCCAACGGCAACAACAGTAAAAAAAGTTGCTACCAGTACGGTAACACTGGAAGCCAGGCCATCAAGACCGTCTGTAAAATTCGTGCCGTTCACTGTACCGATTACGGCAAAGAAAAGAACCGGAACAGCCAGCCAGCCAAGATTCAGATAATGTCCCCCCCAGAATGGAATACGCATGGTCAGAGACACATCTGTATACCGCAGCAGGTAGAAAGTAAAAATACCTGTTACCACTACCTGAAGCAGAAATTTCTGCCATGCAAGAAGACCGTCGGAACGCTTCAGCACAACCTTCAGGTAGTCGTCAAGAAATCCGATGATTCCAAATCCCAGTGTCAGAAACAGGATCGGAATGATAGCCGGATAATCCTTTACATAAAACAGAGACGTTACAACTGCCGCAATCAGAAATATAATGCCTCCCATGGTAGGAGTTCCTGCTTTTTTCAGATGGGACTGCACGCCCTCCACCCGTTCTGTCTGGCCCATTTTCAGTTTTCTGAGAAACGGGATAATCACAGGTCCCAGAATCAGGCTGATTGCAAAAGAAACCAGAACCGGTATCACAACTTGATAATTCATCCTCACACCTCTTATCATTCTTTTGTTTTTATATCATAACCAGTATAAGGCTTTTCCGGGAAATTATCAACCCTCAGTAATGGCACTGTTACTGTCAGTTAATAATGGCGCGTTTTCTTTTACTGCTCCTCTTGTCCGGACAGGCTCCGCTCATCCTCCTCTGATTTTTCTGACTTTGTTTTTTCAATTCCCAGATACGGAAGCACATTGTCAAAAATGCTGCGCACTACAGGAGCCGCAATGGTTCCTCCGTAATAAATCCCCTGAGGATCATGGATAATACAAAGAGCCAGTACCTTTGGTTCCTCTGCCGGAGCAAATCCCAGAAAAGAGGAAATATACTTTCCGCTTCTCCGCGGAAGTTTTTCACTTGTTGCAGTCTTTCCTCCCACACGATATCCCTCAACCTGCCCGTTCTTCCCTGTTCCCTCCGCAACTACTGCTTCCAAAAGTTCTCTTAATGTCTGTGAAGTTTCTTCTGAAACTGCTCCCGGCTTTATAGGATATTCATATTGTATTATTTCTTTCGTAATGCTGTCCTTCTTTTCCATTGCCAGATGCGGGGTTACAAGCTTTCCTCCATTAATTCCTGCGCTTACTGCCCGAAGCAGCTGCAAAGGTGTAATCTGTATTGACTGCCCAAATGACATTGTAGCAAGTTCTACCGCACCTATTTTACTAAGTTTATGCATAATGGAGTTTGCCTCTCCCGGAAGATCCACTCCTGTTCTTTCGTAAAGCCCCAGCTTCTGATAATACTTTAGCATATCTTTTGCCCCGACTCTTGCTCCGATTTCCATAAAAACCGGATTACAGGAATTCATAAATCCCTGCTGAAACGTTTCCGCTCCATGCCCCTGCGTTTTATGGCAGCGTATTTTTCTATCCTCCACAAGCTTAAATCCTGAGCAGAAAAAAGAATCCTGTAAAGTTACTTTTTTCTCTTCTAATGCTGCCGTAGCTGTTACGATTTTGAATGTTGATCCAGGCTCATAGGAATCGCTGATCACAGGATTTCTCCACATATTGTTTAACTTATCATTTTGAGTCTTTCCTTGCTCTTTATATTCTTCAATTAAAGTAAACGGTTCATTTAAATCATACTCTGGAAGGCTGACGAGGGCATAGATTTCTCCATTTTGTGGATTCATTAAAATAGCAGAGACTCTTTTGGCCTTTTTTGCTTTTAAAACTTTCTTCGCTGCCTGCTGTACATAACATTGTATATTATAATCAAGTGAAAGATACAGATCATCTCCACTTACCGGCTCAATTCGATCCTCCGCAAGGTTCTCCACTTCGATTCCCTGATAATCTGTCATCGTAAGTATCTTTCCATCTGTTCCTTTTAATGTAGAATCATATCGTGCTTCCAGTCCTAAAATGCCCTGATTGTCACTGCCTGTAAAGCCAAGTACTCTTGATGCCAGCGTTTCATACGGATAGTAGCGCTTATAATCTTCATCTACCTTGACCCCGGAAAGTCCCGCTTCCCGAATCTCATCTGCGATCGCTTTTGGTACATTACTTTTTATTTTTTCTCTTGATGATATCTTCTCTACCTTTTTTCTTACTTCTTTTTCAGAAATCGCAAGCTTTTGTGACAAAAGCCGAATTACTTTTTCCGGTTCTTTTATCTGATAGTAAATGACAGAAACAGAACATACTGCTTGATTATCCGCCAGCACTATTCCATTCCTGTCATAAACTTTCCCTCTTGCTGCCTTTATCGTTCGTTCTCTTTGCTCAATGCTTAATGCTCTTTTACTTAATTCTTCTGAGCGAAAAACGGTTAGATAGATCAATCGTCCGGTCAGAAGTAAAAATGCCAGAAAAAAGCATAAGAAAACAAGATTGTATTTTCTTTTCTGAAATAAATGAATCTCTATATCGCTCACCTCAGAAATAGTTTATTAATCAGTATACGCAAAAACTTATTCCTTAGTACTTATTGCCGGTTTAATTCCAAGAACATTTACTATTTCTTCCATACAGGACTTCTCAAGTTCTACTGCTAAACCTGCATTCGCCTGGAATGATACATTCGGTTCATCAATCGTTACATAAACCAGTAACTCGGGCTTTTCTACCGGAGTAAATCCAATAAAAGAAACATAATAATCTTTTTTATTTCGTGGTATCTTTTCAGCGGTACCAGTCTTTCCTCCGATTGTATATCCTTCAATCTGCGCTTTCGTACCGGTTCCGTTCTCCACCGTTTCCTGCATATAGGAACGGATCGATGCTGATGTTTCTTCGGAAACGGTCTTTCTTAATACTTCTTTTCCAACATCTTTTACGACATCTCCACCATCATTCTGAATCTGTTTTACGATATGTGGCCGGTAATAATTTCCTCCATTAATGAGAGAACAAAAACCTGCTGCCATCTGCATCATCGTACAGTTGAAGTTCTGACCAAAAGCATTCGTTGCAAGCGTGACACTATTGGAATAATTCGAGGCATTATATACAAGATTCTTTGTTTCTGCCTCGCCTGGAAGATCAATTCCTGTGCTTCGTCCAAAGCCAAAAAGATTCTGATAATTATAAAATGTTTCTGAACCTTCATTAAATGCGATATTCATCATAGCAACATTACAGGACTTGGCAACTGCATCTTTTAAAGTGATATTTCCATGTACATGAGAACATCCAATGTTACGCTTTCCGACCATAAGAGAACCTGTACAAAAATAACTTTCATTTCCGGTAAGTGCCCCACTTTCTAATCCTGTCGCCACAGTAAATGGCTTATAAGTAGATCCCGGCTCGTTTGTATCACTGATGATCGCATTTCTCCAGAGTTCATAGAACGCATCATAAATCGTCTTTTTCTTTTCTGTATCTTTATCTTCCTGTTCCGTTGTTTCTTCAGAGGATTCTTCTCCTGACCCCTCTTCTGAAGCTTCTTCTGCTTCTTTCTCTTGGGTATATGCTTTCATTTCATCAATCTCACTCTGAGAATATAAAGATAACAGCTTCTTCTCATCCATCGGCTCATTTAAATCATATGGATTCGAACTTGCCATTCCCAAAATCTCACCATTTTGTGGATCCATAACTAAAATATTTGTTACCTTACTTCCAATCTTACTGTCAAAATCATTTAACTTTTCTTCTATGATTTTCTGGATCTGCATATCAATCGTACTCACTACGGAGTTACCGTTCTTTGCTTCTTTTACAGTCTGTTCCTGATCTAACTCCTCATTAAAATAATAGTATGCACGTCCATTCACTCCATTAAGCTGTTCATTATAAGACTGTTCAATTCCCCAGTTTCCTACATTGCCTGAAGATGTAAAGCCTAAAATACGACAAGCAAGAGAATTATATGGATAAATTCTTTTATAATCTTCTTCAAAAGAAATCCCCTTTACTTGTCTGGCACTTTCAATCTTTTCCTTTTTAGCATCCGATACCCCTTTCGTGGAATCATCTGCCATATCAAGGAACTTCTGAAACTTTGCAACTTCATCGTAGGTCATATTCTTTTTATAAACTACATAATAGGAATCTTTATTCCCTTCGATTACTTTTTTTAAGTTCTTTTTACTAAATCCAAAGTATTCATGTAAAGCGTTAATTGTTGTCGCTTCATATTTCTTCTTCCGAAGCAGAATATTCTTTGGTTCTAATACCAGTGTATAAATCTTTTCATTTGTTGCCAGGATATTCCCATTTCTGTCATAAATTTTTCCACGCTCAAAAGGAATAACCGAGCTATCATGCTTTTGTTGTCCGAGTACCTTTGTCTCAAATTCACTGCCTTTGTTTACTGTCCAGTATGTAAGCCTTACTGCCAAAATGAAAAAGAGGCAGATGATACCTATAAATACCAATATCAGCTTACCTCTCATCTGGTCAGTCAGGCGTTTGATCTTCTTTACTTTCTTCGCCACTTTGCCACCTGCTTTTTACTTTCCTGAATTTACACTCTCATATTGTCTGAAATAATCATTAGACTCTCCTTTATAGATGAGTATGTTTGAATCTTCCGGGTAGATCATATGTAAATTCTTTTCTGCATATTCTTTGATTTCATCTAAATTAATGGACTTATCAATCTCTGCTTTTATTGCATTCTGCTTGCTGAGTAATGTTGCCTTCTCTGTCTTTAAATCTGAAATCTGCTTTTCCATTACATTCAACTGTACGGTTCCATGCAGATAAAACATTGCCGCGGACGCACATAAAACTACTGCGATTACAGCAATCAGCGTATACTTCCAGTCAAATGCCAGAAATCGGGCTGTATTCTTCTGAATTGCCGTTTCTGAATAAGCACTTGCTGTCTTGCTTCGTTCCACTGCATATTCTGATTTACGAGCAGTATTCCCTGCACGCTTTGTACTGCCGGACTTTGTACTGCCTGCAGTTTCTCTGTCTAACTTTTTAACGTTACTTCCATAAATATACTCGTAACGTTCTGATGTATCACGAAACGCCATATTCTAACCTCCAACCTTCATTCTTCACTCATAAAAAAGGAAATCTCTTCTCCTGTGATTATGATGCATATTCTATTCCTTTGTAATTCTCCGCTCAAAAACACGAAGCTTTGCGCTTTTCGAGCGGCTGTTCTCCTCCAGCTCTTCCCTTCCAGGCACAATCGGCTTTCTTGTGATTACCTTACCTTTTGATTCTCTTCCGCATACACATACCGGAAATTCCGGAGGGCAGATACAAGGACGTTCACAGGTTCTAAAAATATTCTTTACAATGCGGTCTTCTAAAGAATGGAACGTAATGATCGCAATTCTTCCTTCATCGTCTAAAATGTCGATCATATCTTCTAAATTATTCTTCAACACATCCAGCTCATGATTCAGTTCAATACGAATTGCCTGAAAAGTCTTCTTTGCCGGATGTCCACCTGTAGCACGTACCTTTTTCGGTATAGCCGCCTTTATAATCTCAATAAGCTGTCCTGTGGTCTCCACCGGTGCCTCCTGTCTTGCTGCAACGATATGCTTGGCAATATTCTTGGCAAACTTATCTTCTCCGTAATTACGAATCATATGATACAGTTCCATCTCACTGTACTCATTCACAATGTTCCTTGCCGTCTTCGTCTGACGCTGATCCATACGCATATCCAGTGGAACATCTTCACGATATGTAAAACCACGCTCCGCATTATCAAGCTGATAAGAAGAAACCCCAAGATCAAGAAGAATCCCATCCACTTTGGAAATGCCCAGTTCTTTAAGCACCTGACACATCTGTGCATAATTGCTTCTGACAATCGTTACTCGATCCCTATACGGTTCCAGCCGCTTTGTTGCCGCTGCAATCGCCTCTCCATCTTGGTCAATCCCAATCAGTCTGCCTTCCGGTCCCAGCCTTTTTGCAATTTCAGAAGAATGTCCTGCACCACCTAAAGTTCCATCTACATAAATTCCATTTGGCTTAATTGCCAGAGACTCAATGACTTCCTCTAGCATGATTGATTTATGAACAAATTCCATTTTTACCTCCGTATCCCATTTAAATTTTATTTTATATCATCAATGTCTGTAATGCAATATAAATATAGTGTTATTTTCAATGTTTTACCTGCAAAATTCTAAAGAAAAAGAACGATTGTCTATCAAAAAACAACCGTTCTGTTTTTTTAACTTATCTCATGAAGTCTGTATAAACAGGAAGGACAATCTCCGGTTTATCATACATTACGATTTCTCCATCATGCATCCAGATGATCTGGTCACATAAATCTTCTAACGTAGACATACTGTGTGAAACAATAACTACCGTACGATCTCTTTTAGAGATCAGCTCCTTCATCTTATTATAACTCTTCTTCTTAAACTTCTGGTCACCTACACTAAGTACCTCATCAATAAGCATAATCTCTGTTTCAAGAATCGCTGTAATTGAGAAAGCAAGCTTAGAATACATACCACTTGAATATGTTTTTACCGGCATATCAATAAAGTTGCCAATTCCGGCAAATTCTATAATTTCCGGCATCTTCTCCATAATGAAGTCTCTTGAGAATCCAAGGAGCATACCAGATAAAATGATATTCTCTCTTCCGGAAAGTTCATTCTTAAATCCTACACCGATAGAAAGTAATGAAATCGTATGTCCATGAAGATCAATCTCTCCACTATCCGCAGAGAAAATTCCTGCGATTGCACGAAGCATCGTAGACTTTCCACTTCCGTTCTTTCCGGTAATTCCAAGAATCTGTCCTTCCGGAACTTCAAAAGAAACATTTCTTACCGCATGGAATATTTCCTGCTCAACTTTTTTTATTTTGAACAAGTTTTCTTTAATCGAACCTGTCTTTAAACTCTTATAATCAATGCATACATTTCTTACGCTAATTGCACTGTTTCTATTCTCTTCCATTAAATCACCTTTACATAGCTGTTTTCGTTCTTATAAATCTTACGAATTCCCAACGCAGCAACAATTATACCGATAATAAACCATATAAAAAGCCACTTCACATCCGGTGCCTGACCATATAAAACGCACTTTCTAATACCGCTTAACACAAGCGCCATCGGATTTCCTTTCATCAGGATTCCTGTATATTTCGCAGGTAATCTTTTCTCAATGTTATAAAAAATACCCGTCAAATAAAATACCATACGAAGAACAATATTCGTTACATTCGCTAAGTCCTGAATAAATACTCCGTAATGCATCAGATGTGTCATGCAGGCAAATGTCACTACAAACAACACGATAAATATCGGAATAACATATAATACATTCAACGTAATCGGTATCCTGAAATAAATAACCATGATCACGATAATCGCAAAAGAAAAAAGCATCTTATATCCATTAAAAAACATCTTGGATATGAGTAAAATAAACTTTGGTATATATACCTTCGTTACAATAGACTTATTATTCTTTAAAAGCTTTACACTCTGTGTCAGACATCGGTTGAAAAAATCCCAGGCGGTAATACCAAGGAAGATAAATACCGGGAAATACTGTTCGCTTGCATTAAACACAACGCCAAAAATAAACGCATAAATCAGCATAAAGCAGAATGGTTCTAACACCCACCAGATCCAGTTCAGGTAGGAATTGGCAACCTCTGATTTTAATTCTGACTTTGCAGAATAAATGGCGTAGCGATAGTGACTCTTTAAATCCTTCCAAAATCGCTTCATAACATCCTCCAGCCCATTGGCTTTTTGCTTATTTTTTGTAAAAACCTAAGGAATTATAGCATAAACAGGCGACTTTAGCAAGCCTTACTCTTTCTATGCCCAAGAACCAGCCCAATCAGTCCTCCAACAAAAATACAAATACATACAACCTGTGTAACTGCTATTCCCGTATGACCGATAAGCAGCTGATCCACTCGAAGTCCCTCAATAAAGAAACGTCCCAATCCATATCCCATCAGATAAATACATAAAAGTTCTCCATCAAACTTCTTATGTTTCCGATAAATAAAGATAAACAGCAGAAGAAGAAGATTCCACATTCCTTCATAAAGAAACGTAGGATGCACCTGAATATAAGACAGCTTCTCCCCATGAACAGTAAGTGTAACAAGATGCTTAAGGATTCCTGAACTCTCAAGTTCTGACACCCTTCCATACTGTTCAAAATACTTTAGCGGAATCTGCATAGCAAATGGTCCGTTGGTATAACCTCCAAAAGCTTCTCTATTGAAAAAGTTTCCCCATCGTCCCATGATCTGACCGATAAGCAGTCCCATTGTCATCGTATCAAGCATTAAAAGCGCACTCTGCTTTTTGGCTTTCGCAAAGAGAAAAAGGACAAGAACCGCCATAGCCACGCCTCCTACAATTCCAAGTCCTCCATGCCTTAAATTAAATATCTCCGGAATGTTATCTTTATAAGAATCCCATGAAAATACAACATAATAAATTCTTGCACCAATAATCGCCGGAATCATCATAACAAGCAGGTAATCCATGTAAATTTCCGGATTCTGCCCTGTTCTTTTTGCCTCCTGTTGAGCCACCCACAAACCGACAAGAAATCCGCATGCAATGATAATTCCATAAAACATAATCTGAAAATTCCCTAGGGAGATATATCTTCCCACATGGGAAAGAACAATTCCAAGATGCGGAAATCGAATATCTGTGTACTGCATAACTTCCGTTCACTAACCTCCTGTTCTTATTATTTTATTTATTATATCCCTCCCAAAGAAATTTTTCAATTTAATTCACAGGAGAGAGAAAAGAAAAACCCTGTAATTTCTCTCTATCTGTTCGTTTTCAGTATTATATTGACAATAATGTGCTTATTGTTTATAAGGTGTATGTAGTTACATCACACTAAAAGAAAGGGGCGAAGGGCTTTGTGAAAATACTAATCTCAAATACTTCTGACACTCCCTTATACCAACAGATAAAAGACCAGATTAAGGACGCCATATTAAAAGACCAGATTAAGGACGCCATATTAAAAGAAGAATTGGTTGAAGGGGACGCACTTCCCTCTATTCGGGCTTTTGCTAATGATTTGAAAGTGAGCGTCTTAACAATTCGACGGGTATATGAGGAGTTAGAACAGGAGG
>OLQX01003063.1_pt1 | contig 10094 bp, 7 predicted proteins | sample 1672581 | NCBI WGS metagenome assembly OLQX01 (sample SAMEA3136701, study PRJEB25190) | human gut metagenome | reverse complement strand
ACAGGAACTCCGGCGAGAATTGATAAACGTTCCATTGATTTTTCAAAAATGGAAGAGCAGAAGGGCGATGAGAGGATTGTGCCATTTTCTTTCTCTACAGATCCGGAAAGTGTGCAGATTCCTCAGGAATCCTGCTGGCTTACGTATACCAATGAAAAAACTCATGAGATCATCCGGGCAAATCTGGACAGATCTCCGCTGTATTCAGGAATGATCGAGGGAACAGGACCCAGATATTGTCCGTCTATCGAGGATAAGGTGGTAAAATTTGCAGATAAGCCGAGACATCAGGTATTTATAGAGCCGGAAGGTCTGGATACCAATGAAATGTATGTGGGAGGAATGTCCAGTTCTCTTCCGGAGGACGTGCAGTATGAGATGTACCATTCGGTACCGGGACTGGAACATGCAAAAATCGTAAGAAATGCTTATGCGATTGAGTATGATTGTATTAATCCGCGGCAGCTGCATGCCACACTGGAATTTAAAACCATTAAAAATCTGTTCAGCGGCGGTCAGTTTAACGGAAGTTCAGGATATGAAGAGGCGGCAGCGCAGGGACTGATAGCAGGCATTAATGCGGCGTTAAAGATACAGGGGAAGGAACTGCTGGTTCTGGATCGGTCAGAGGCATACATCGGTGTGCTGATCGATGATCTGGTGACAAAAGAAAACCACGAGCCGTATCGGATGATGACCAGCCGGGCGGAATATCGTCTTTTGTTAAGACAGGATAATGCTGATCTGAGACTTCGAAAAAAAGGGTATGAGGTTGGTCTTATCAGTGAAGGGCAGTATCAGGCGCTTTTGAAAAAAGAAGAGCAGATAGCGGAAGAAATAAAACGAGTGGAAAAGACCACAGTGGGCGCAACACCGGAGGTTCAGCAGTTGTTGGAGCGTTATAACAGTACGCCTCTTACTTCAGGATCTACGCTGGGAGAACTGATTCGGAGACCGGAACTGAATTATGAAGCGCTGGAACCGATTGATAAAAAACGTCCGGAACTTCGCTGGGATGTAAAAGAGCAGGTAAATATCAATATCAAGTATGACGGTTATATCCGCCGACAGTTAAAGCAGGTAGAACAGTTTAAAAAATTGGAGAAAAAGCAGATACCTGCAGATATTAATTATGATGAGGTGAAGAGCCTTCGGATCGAAGCGGTTCAGAAACTGAAATTATATCAGCCGCTGAATATCGGGCAGGCATCCAGAATCTCAGGGGTATCTCCTGCGGATATCTCGGTGCTGCTGGTGTATCTGGAGAGCAGACGATAAGAAGAGAAAAAACGAAAGGAAGATAGAATATGAACGAGTATTCTACAACATCTTTTGAAAAAGGATTGGAACAGTTAGGGATTTCCCTTGAGGAACATCAGATCCGGCAGTTTTTGGAATATTATGAAATACTGGTGGAGTGGAATAAGGTAATGAACCTTACAGGAATTACCGAATATGAAGAGGTGATTGCAAAGCATTTTCTGGATAGCCTGGCATTGGTGAAGGTATGCGACCTGTCGGGTCACAAGAAAGTGATCGATATAGGAACGGGAGCAGGGTTCCCGGGGATTCCTCTGAAGATTGCCTTTCCGGAACTGGAAATCGTGCTTCTGGATTCCTTAAATAAGAGAATCAAATTTTTAAATGAAGTGATAGAAAAACTGGGACTTAAAAACATCCGAACGATTCATGGAAGAGCGGAAGACTTTGCCAGACAGAAAGAGTACAGAGAAAACTTTGACCTGTGCGTATCCAGAGCGGTAGCGAATATGAGCACCCTGTCGGAATATTGCCTTCCTTATGTGGCGTGCGACGGAAAATTCATCCCTTACAAATCGGGAAAAATCGATGAGGAAGTAACCAAGGCGCAGAAGGCGGTGAAAATACTGGGAGGAAAAATCTCAGAAACCGTAAAATTCCAGTTGGTGGATACGGATATGGAAAGATCCTTCGTGGTGGTAGAAAAAGAAAAAAATACACCGAAAAAGTACCCGAGAAAAGCGGGGATACCGGCGAAAGAACCGCTGGAGTAAGGAAAAAGATTGAAAAATGGAGTTGTCGTATGAAACGGATATTTGAAATATTTCATGAACGACAGCTCCATTTTATTTTTCACAAAAACCTCACACTTTTTTTGAAAGTTCAACACACTTTTTCTATAAAATAGTAAGAGAAAAGGAGGGAATGAACTTGATAGAAGTAAAAAATCTGGTAAAAAGGTATGGTGATCATCTGGCGGTGGATCATCTGTCTTTTCATGTTGACAAGGGACAAATCTATGGTTTTCTGGGACCGAACGGGGCAGGAAAATCCACTACCATGAACATTATGACGGGCTATATCGCCTCTACGGAGGGAGAAGTTTTAATTGACGGACATAATATTCTGGAAGAGCCGGAGGAGGCAAAGAAATGTATCGGATATCTTCCGGAGCAGCCGCCGCTGTATTTTGATATGACCGTGTGGGAATATCTGAAGTTTGCAGCAGAATTAAAGAAGATTAAGAAATCTCAGAGAGCGGAGCAGGTCGAAGAGGTTATGGAACTGACGGGAATTTCAGATATGAGAAACCGTCTGATCAAGAATCTGTCCAAAGGATATAAACAAAGAGTAGGTCTTGCTCAGGCGATTCTGGGTTACCCGGAGATTATTATTTTGGATGAACCTACGGTAGGACTGGACCCCAAGCAGATTATAGAGATCCGAGAACTGATAAAAAAACTCAGCGAAAAGCATACGGTAATATTGAGCTCGCATATTTTGTCGGAAGTAAGCGCAGTGTGCGATTATGTGATGATCATCAATCATGGAAAGCTGGTTGCCAGTGATACTACAGAGAATCTGAGTAAGATGACCTTAGGTTCCAATACGCTGGAATTGACCATTAAGGGAACGAAAGAAGAAGTGAATAAGCTTGTTAGTCCATTGGAGATGATTCGAGAGCTGGAATGGATGCAGTCGGAGGAAGAGGATTGTGTAAATCTGAAAATCACTACGGAAGAGCGTACAGATATCCGGGAACAACTGTTTTACCTGATGGCAGAACATAAGCTGCCAATCTTAAAAATGGAATCTACGAGAATTTCTCTCGAAGATATTTTCCTGGAATTGACAGAAGAGGGCAATGAAGTTGTTCAGGAAGATAGTTCTGAAGCTGCGTCAGAGGAAGCAGAACAGGCGGCAGAAGAAACAGAAGGTCAGGAGGAAATAGATCATGACAGCGATATTTAAAAAAGAATTCAAGGGCTATCTCACATCCATGATAGGATATGTATTTATTTTCTTTATCCTTCTTCTGGAAGGCATTTATTTTACTGCTTATAATATCCAGCAGAGCTATCCGATCTTTGGAATTACTCTGAATGCTATCACCTTTATCTTTTTGCTTCTGGTGCCTGTACTCACCATGAAGGTTGTTGCGGAAGAGAGAAAACAAAAAACAGATCAGCTGCTTTTGACGGCGCCGGTGTCTGTGGGAAAAATTATCATGGGTAAATATCTCGCCCTTCTTGCGGTATTTTTGATACCGGTGGCTATTATCTGCACATACCCGCTGATTTTGGGAAAATACGGAACGATTTCTTATGCTATGGCATATACGTCAATTCTGGGATTTGTCCTTCTGGGAGCTGCGCAGATTGCGGTAGGCGTATTTTTATCTTCGATAACAGAGAATCCCGTAATTGCAGCAGTTATGACGTTTATCGTTCTCTTTGTCTGTTATATGATCACAGGAATTGCTACATTGATCCCGGAAACTTCTTCTCTGGCAATCTATATGTTGCTGACAGCGGCTCTGGCAATGATCATCTATCATATGATAAAAAATCTGTGGATTGCCGGGGGAATCGGTATCGCGGGGGAAGCAGCTTTACTGATTGCATACTTTGTGAAACCCACCTTATTTGAAAGTGGCATCCAGAAATTTTTAGGAATTTTCGATATTACCAGCCATTTTGATAATTTTACCAATGGTATTCTAGATCTGAATGGAGTGGTATATTTCCTTTCTGTAATTATTGTTTTTGTGTTCCTGTCGATTCAGACGATCACAAAGAGACGTTGGAATTAAGGAGGGCAAAGCACATGAAAGCAGATGTAAAAAAGAAGTTCCGGCAGTGGAAAAATACGCTGAAGGAAATGGGAAAAATAGATAAAAAGATATTAAAAAACGGTTCTTACAGTATGCTGTATACGGTGATTTTGATAGCGGCAGTCGTTGTGATCAATATGATCGTGGGAGAGATACCGGAAAAATATACACAGATCGATGTGAGCAGTCAGAAGTTGTATACGATTTCAGATGAGACGGCAGAATTTTTAAAAAATCTGGATCAGGATGTAACTATTTATCATATTGTTCAAAGCGGCGGCGAAGATGATGTGCTGGAGAAAATGCTGACCCGGTACGAAGAGGCATCTAAACACGTTATGGTGGAGAAAAAAGATCCGGTGTTATATCCGAACTTTACTTCCCAGTATACGGACGCTCAGGTGAGTGATAACAGCCTTATTGTGGTCCATGGGGACAAGAGTAAGGTAATTGACTACAACAGCCTCTATGAGATGGAATATGACTATTATACGGGTTCTGGAGGGGCAACAGGATTCGATGGAGAAGGTCAGATAGACAGCGCTATTTCTTATGTTACTTCCGATGACCTGCCGATTTTGTATACACTGCAGGGGCATGGAGAGCTGGAACTGAACAGCAGCCTGAAAGAAAGTCTGGAGAGAGCAAATTACCGGATAGAAACACTGAACCTTCTTTCGGAAGAAAATGTTCCCGAGGATACGGGATGCCTTATGATAACGGCTCCGCAGACGGATCTTTCAGAAGAAGAGGCAGAGAAAATCATTACTTATCTGGAACAGGGTGGAAAAGCCATGATCTTTACAGATTATACATCTGTTGAGATGCCGAATCTCAAAAAAGTTCTGGAAAATTATGGGGTAACTACAGCGGATGGAGTGGTTATGGAGGGAGACAGCAAACAGTATGTGATGCAGATCCCGTATTATCTGATTCCAAATATAGATAGTACAGAAATAACAGCAGATCTGATTCAGGATAACCGTTATATCTTAATGCCGGCTGCTCAGGCAATCAAAACGCTGGATTCTTACCGAGATACTCTGACGATTGAGCCTATCCTTTCCACGTCTGAAAAAGCATATATCAAGCAGGATGTGGAAAATATGAAAACCTTCCAGAAAGAGGATGGGGATGAAGAAGGGACTTTCCAGTTGGGAGTTAAGGTGGAAGAAACAGTGGATGAGGAGCATACCACGCAGATCGCTTACTACAGTTCTTCCAGTATTTTAGATCAGACAACGAATCAACAGGTTTCAGGAGGAAATACAGAGCTTGTTCTGGATACGCTGGGATGGATGTGCGAAAATAACGCGCCTGTGATTACAGTGGACAGTAAGAGTTTGATGATGAGCTATCTGACAATCCCAGAGTATGATGCGGGATATTGGGCGGCAATCACCTGTGGAATTCTTCCGGCAGCATTTCTTCTTGTGGGAGCTGTTGTATGGTTTAGGAGGAGAAAACGGTAATGAAGAAAAAGAGAGGATTGCTTGCTGTTGTGGGAATACTTCTTCTTGCGGTCTTGATCGGCATTTACTTTTTAGTGAAGGGGCTGAATCAGGAGGAGACAGACACGGAGCAAGAAACAACAGAACCAACGGGAGAAGAGATTCTGGCAATGAGCAGCGAGGATATAAAATCGCTTCGGTTTCAGCTGGACGGCAGAGAAGTTGTCTGGAATAGAAAGGAAGATCAGTGGAAGTTGGAGGGAGAAGAAGAATTTCCTGTAGATACGGAAAAGATAGAGCCCCTGCTGTCAGCGGTATCTTCTATAACGGCAGACAGAAAGCTGGAAAATGTAGAAAATCTGAAGGATTATGGTTTAGATGAACCGGTGAATTGCATTTTTATTACGAAAGAGGACGGCAGTGAGGAAACAATTTATGTGGGAAATAAAAATCCGTCCACAGGAGATACGTATGTATACTTGAATGACGAGGTATCTACGGTATATACCGTTTCTAAGGATCTGGCGGCTATCTTTTCCGGAGATATCTATGCGTTTGCAGTGAGTGAAGAATATCCGGTGATAACAGCGGGAAATATTACCTGCATAGAAGTGAAAAAAGAAAAAGACTCTTATACACTGGAAGCAGATGGTGCCTCCGATACGTCCTGGTCGGTAACGGATGAAAACGGCGATCGGAAAGCGGCGGATGGAACCAAGGCAGGGACACTTCAAAGTGCGGCAGCAGGACTTTCTTATGATGGATATTATGATAATGACTGCCAGGATTGGAGCGCTTATGGACTGGATAATCCTTCTATGACTCTGGTTATCCATTATACGGAAATGGAAGAAACAGAAGATGATAAGGAGACGGATGAGACAGAGGAGGAAGAGAGTAAGGAAGAACCGAAGCAGGTAGAAAAATCGATTACTGTGTATGTGGGAAATGCCAGCGAAGATGGAAATTATTATGTCAGGTTAGGCGATTCCCAGGAGGTACATGGAATGTCTCAGAGTTCTCTGGATACACTGAAAAACGGTAAGGCATTTGATTACTGGGATTTGAGTGTAGAAGATATTGCCATAGCTGATCTGGATCATCTAAACGTGACGTACGGCGGAGAAGAGTATGTGTTGAAGCGGGAAGTTACGGAAGAAAAATCAGAGGATGAGAAAGAAGAAACAAAAGAAGTAACCCGTTACTATGTAGACGAGAAAGAAGCAGACAGTGCAAAATTCATGGATTTCTTCAGAGGCTGCCAGGATATGGTGTGTCAGAACCGTTTGGAAAAAGCGTCAGCTAAGGGCGAAGCGGAGCTTATCTTGCAGTATGTGGGAACAGATGGAAGTGAGATTACAGTAACGTATACACCGAGAGACGCCAGTTTTTATGAGGTTTCCGATTCTGAAGGGAATTATGGACTGGTAAATAAAATGAGTGTGAAAGAGCTGATTGATCAGTTGCTGGTATTGATAGAAGAGAAGTAAAGGCAGAAGAAGTAAAACAGCCGGATGAAACGATTTCCCAAAGTGTGGACAGAGGGAAATCGTTTCATCCGGCTGTTGATTATTCTTCTTTTGCTGCTGGTGAAGGCGTTGCAGAAGGTGTGGGTGTCGCTGAAGGCGTAGGCTCCGCGGTAGGGGTCGGAGTAGCCGGAGGTACGATGATCCGGTTCATTTTGCTTACAGCGCTTTCAATCAGGGCATTTGCATTATTTAGATAAATAACATCCTGAACATTATTTTCTTTTACGAAACTGATCAGGTTATCCTGATAATAACGATAATCAATAACATGGACGGTCTGATAACTGTTCACAAGGAAAGGAACAAATGCATTTCCGTAAGATTCCTTGATGACAACACAGGAAGAGCCGTCAGTAATGTTTGGATTTTCTATCTTTTCGTAGGGTTGATCCCCGGCGATAAAACACAGATATTTATTACCGGCAGAGTATTCGGCAGCATCAGCAACGACCTGACCAGTGATCTCCTGACCATCACTGGTTTTATAAGTCATAGAATTAACAGCCGGTACATAGGCGTTTACCGTGTCAGGGTTATTTTTTAACACATCCGACTGCTTACTGTAGCTGTAAAAACTTCCTATAAAACCGTCAAAAGATTGCTTTGTGAAAGAAGAAAGAGGAGCTGGCTCCATACCTTTTGCTTTCATCAGTTCCTGGTAGGCATAATAAGCGCCATCGGCAGTCCAGTGGTGATCTGTTTTAAAATACAGATATTCGCTGTTATGGGCTTTTAAAGTATCCATGACAGGAACGGGTTTGATGGAAGAATCCAGGTGTCCGTAGACATACTCAAAGGCTTTTCCCTGATCACTGGAACCAATTTTTTCCTGATTTTCCAGATCGAGATTAACGGCGATACTGGTGGGAACCAGGATGTCGTAAACATTAGCAACTCCTTTTAGCTGTTCTGCCACGGAGTTCATCATCATAATGTAAGCGTCAGCGCCTTCGCGGCTGAAGCCGTAAATCTCAAATCCACGGTTGTCAGCGACATAAATAGCGCCGGCCTTTTCCGGTTCCATCAGGCGCAGGGGTAGGAGTGGCGGTGGGAATGGGAGTAGCTGTAATCTCAGCATCTGCATCCGGAATATCATCGCCTTCTACTACATCACCGTACAATTCTTCTGTAGTGATACCATACAATTTTTTGATTTTTGAATTGGCAGTAATTAAAGTTTCGCGGAAAGGAAAAGTATCTGCGTACCAGGTACTGATCCCATTGAAAAATTCTCCATTTAAAAAAGAGGAGACGGTAGGTTTTGGAAACTTCGTCAATTCTCTTTTTTCTACATCGGATTCTTTGGGGCGAAGGGGAAATAGGAGCCCAATGAATCCAAAAACGAGAAGCAGTCCGAAAAAGATGCGGATGGTCATCCGCATATACTTTTTACGGATTACATTTTTCTTGGTATAATATTCATCTTTATTTTTTCTCATGTCAGACGGTCCTTTTAAAATTGGAAATACAAAAATGGATTATAACTGTTTCCAACCAATGCCAGAGTAGACAGTATCAGTAAAACAGCCGGCATTATCATATCATAAGCGTAGACAATATGAGGAATACGATGATTTACCAGATGAAGTCTCTTTATGTAGGAACCCAGATTTTTGAGAATCGGTGTGGATGCAATAATACAGAAAATAAGGAGAAAAATATTATTCTGTATCACGATAGAAGTTGAAGCATTCATGAAACCGTTCTTGTTGAGTCCGAACATTCCTTTAAACAAAGTTCCCAGAGTTCCCAGTGATTCACAGCGGAACAGAGCCCAGCCAAAGTAGACAACGATCATAGCGTATATATGACTTACAAAAGAAGGCAGTTGCGCCAGCTTTTTCGTGAGAAATCTGTTTTCCATAAAGATAAAAACAAAGAAGTAGAGTCCCCAGAAAATATAATTCCAGCTGGCTCCATGCCAGAATCCGGTTAAGCCCCATACAACCAGAAGATTGATCGTTGTCCGGCGAGGACCCCGGCGGCTTCCGCCCAGAGGAATATAGACATAATCCCGGAAGAAAGAACTTAAAGATATATGCCATCTTCTCCAAAAATCTTTTATGGAATTTGCTATGTAAGGATAATTAAAGTTTTCATCATAATGGAAACCGATCATAAGTCCCATACCGATCGCCATATCGGAATAAGCCGAAAAGTCCAGATAAATCTGCAGCGCATAGAAAAGCAGACCGATCCAGATGCCTGCGGCAGGAATCGTTGCCAGATCTTTTGAAACAAGCGGCAGCAAAGTATCTGCTACAGAAGCACATCCGTTGGCGAGGATTGCTTTTTTTGCCAGTCCGGTAGCAAATCGTTTGATTCCCCGGCACATTTCATCAAGCGTTACTCTTCGATTCTCGATTTCTTCAGCCACCAGCTGATACCGGACGATAGGACCGGCAATACACTGATGAAAGAGTGATGCGTACAGCAGAAGGTAGGAAAACTTTTCCTGCGGTTTAATTTCCTGGCGGTATACGTCAATCACGTAAGAGAGAAGCTGAAACGTGTAGAATGAAATACCAATGGGGAGTACGATCTGCGGTACTTCTTTTGGCAGATGAAAAAGGGAATTGGTAATTCCTGCAAAAAAATTCAAATACTTAAAGAAGCCCAAAAGCCCCAGCATGACTACACAATCACTGATCAGGAAAATTTTACTCCATTTGGTATCCTGATACTGATAAATCAGAAGAGCGAATATCCATGAGGCGAAGACCATGCTTACAAGAAGCAGAAGATATTTTGGTCCACCCCAGGAGTAGAAAATCAAGGAGAAAACAAGCATGACCATGTTTTTCTGCTTGATAGTACTTGCAAAATTATACGCAATAAGATTCAGCGCAAGAAAGAAAAATACAAAAAACAAGCTTGAAAAAACCATATTGCTCCTTTATATGATAACATCATAAATTATAATGTGGTGGATTGTCAGGTGAAAGATAAAAATCACTTTTTGAGGTGCACTCATCAGAAAAAACTGATGACAGATTTTTACAAAATGCAACAAAAAAGTCA
>OLQX01003051.1_pt1 | contig 10140 bp, 5 predicted proteins | sample 1672581 | NCBI WGS metagenome assembly OLQX01 (sample SAMEA3136701, study PRJEB25190) | human gut metagenome | reverse complement strand
CTTCCTAAACCGTAAATTAAGGCTAATAGCAGTGCAATATGTGAGCCAGAGATAGATAAAATGTGGATGAGACCCGTATAAGCAAAATCTTTTATTCGCTCTTCCCCTAGCTCACTATAATGACCACCCAAGCATAAGGCTTGTGCTAATACCTTTTGTGGACCATCTAGATTACTAGCAATATTTTTTTCAATAGATTCTCGTATTTGACCACATAAATATAAACTTTTTCCATATAGTTTTTCAGAAAATGTTTCTTTAAAGTGGAATGCTTGTAAATCTTTATTAGTAGCAGATCGATATACACCATCATAGATTCGACCTCTTGTATTAGAGCTCATATATCTGCCTCTAAGATTAATGCGTCCTTCCTCTTCAATGAGAAATAAGCTTTTTGGTGTACCTTCAATTATTGCTTGTTCCCCTAGCCGTATTGTATACTTTGTAGCAGATACCTTTGAGTAAATCTGTAATCGACCCTGCGCCTTAATATAGTCGTTTTTAGCAGTATCTTTATAGGGATGTAATCCATGTAACTCTACATTATATTTGTAATATTCCTGTCCATCTAGATTTACTATTTCAGGAGATGATACAACAGTACCTAGATATTCTCCTTCTTGCTGTAAATAGAAAGATGTATAGCTGTTATAGTTAATAATTCGTAAGTCTGTTTGATAATAGGATAATCCCATTGCAGCAAAAACTAATATTAATAAATTGGCATATAAACGCCACCTACAATAAGATTGCATTATTTTAATAACAGTTACACCAATAATAGCTAAGGCAATCGCAAAAATATAATGCATTTGACTAAGTACGGGATAATATTTACCATATCCTAATATAGTGCCAATTATTATAGATCCCAATATAGTATGTGCCCATTGGCTATAAGTTATAAATGGCTTTGTATTAACTAAAACTTGAGTATTGAAGATTGATTCCTCAAACGCTCGTTCTGTATTCCTAAATTTAGATTGTAATTTTATCTTTAATCTTCTTAAATACGCCATCACCGATGCCCTTCACCCCCTTGATACCTTCAACGGATGTAAAGGGTCCTTTTTGTGAACGATACTCTTCAATTCTTTTTGCCATAGCGGGTCCTATGCCTGGTAATGCATCAAGATCTTTTGCAGAAGCTGTATTGATATTAATTTTGTTACCGCGCAATAAAACCTCTGGATTGCCGTGGAAGTTAAATACTATGTGGATATGATCTCCCGCATTAACCGACTTTGCCATATTAACTGATTCTACATCAGCATAAGGTAATAGCCCACCTGCAAGCTTTACCATATCTCCATAAGTAGCTGAATTTTCATATTCATACAATCCTGGTGATACAACAGCACCTGTAATATACGCAATTGATTTATTGGGCAATTGTTCTACATTTGATATAGAAGAATTTCCATCTATTGCCCCTTCAGCTAGGACAGAATCGCTTTCATCTGTTATAATAGGCCATAGGAAATAAATTCCTACTAAAATACATAGGATTAATATAATTGTCATATATGGCTTCAATTTTACTTTCATAGTGCACCTCCTACTGAAAGAATTCCCTATGAAAAAGTAAACTCCTACCGTTGACTCTATTGGTCACACCAGCAGGAGTTTCATAATTGATGTCGAATATAAGGAGATACAATGAATCAAGAAATATTAAAAAAATATGCACATACCTTGTTAAAATATGGCGTAAATTTACAAGAAGATCAAACTCTTGTTATTTCTGTAGATGTGGAAAACAAAGACTTTGCAGTTATCGTCACAGAAGAAGCATATGAATTAGGTGCCAAAGAGGTTGTCCTCAACTGGAGATGTTCTCCAATCGCTCGTCAACGTTTATTACATGCTAAGGAATCTGTATTAGAAAGACCGGCTAACTGGATACCTGAATTCTACAAGCAATACATCGATGATAAGGCCGCTTTCTTATCTTTGATTAGTGCGAACCCAAAAGCGTTAGAAGGTATTCCAACAAATCGTATTTCACTACAATCTCGCAACTTAAATAAAGCTTTATCCTTCTACCATACAGCGATTATGAACTCCTCTGTTACATGGTGCGTTGCTTCTGTACCAACTGTTCTATGGGCAGATTTACTTGGCTATGAAGGTACAGATGAAGAGAAAATTGAACAACTATGGGCTACCCTATTAAAACTTTGCCGCATTGAAGGTGTAGAACCGAAAGACACATATCGTCATCACATGGCAAAATTGCGTCACCGCTGTGAAGCATTGAATAAATTAGACTTAAAGGCATTGCGTTATACTTGTAAAAATGGTACTGACCTCTTATTAGAATTACCAGAAGGTCATATATGGCTAGGTGGTGAAGAATCTTCAAAGGATGGCACTATTTTTAATGCCAATATTCCTACAGAGGAAGTTTTCTCCGCACCCCAATATAATGGTGTTAATGGTATTGTATACAGCACAAAACCTTTAATTTACCAGGGTAATACTATTTCTGATTTCTCCTTTACTTTCAAAGAAGGTAAAATCGTTGATTATACTGCAAAAGAAGGTTATGAAGTATTAAAAGAGTTAATAGAAACCGATGAAGGCTCCCACTACCTCGGCGAAGTTGCTTTGGTGGACCACTTCAGCCCAATTAGCCAATCTAACCAAATTTTCTACGAAACATTGTTTGATGAAAATGCATCCTGCCATTTAGCGATTGGTGCATCTTATCCTACATGCCTCAAAAATAGTGATGGTTTATCTGAAGAAGAATTAAAAGAACGTGGCCTTAACTACTCCTTAACACATGTAGACTTTATGATTGGTCATGAACATATGAATATTAAAGGCTACACTCGTGATGGCCAAGAAGTAGACATTATGATTGATGGCCGTTTACAAGTATAAACATGACTACAGTGTAATCCTACATTGGATGATAGTAAAAACTGTACGTTCAATCTAACGGATCTGGTTGATATCAATTTATAATAGAAAACTACATATAAAAGAGCCCCTATATACGCTTGTATATAGGGGTTCTTATAAGTGGTAAAAAATTATTATATCACAATGTAATATTCAATGTGCGGCCTGTAGATTTGTATTCAATAATGTCTACACCTGCGGTTTTCAACATCCGTTTGGATGCTTTTACTTCTTTTGTATCCTTATAGAGATCATCGCGATAGATAACGGCTTTAATACCACTTTGAATGATGGCTTTCGCACATTCATTACAAGGGAAAAGTGTTACATATATTTTAGAACCTTCTAAAGAACCGCCCCGATAATTAAGTATGGCATTCAGTTCACTATGAACGGTATAAAAGTATTTATTATCATCCCCCGTATCGCGTTCCCATGTGAAATCATCATCACTACAATTTAATGGCATCCCATTATAGCCAATAGACAAAATTTTATTATCATTGCTCACAATACAGGCACCAACTTGTGTATTAGGATCTTTTGAGCGTTGTGCTGCTAAGATGGCAACGCCCATGAAGTATTCATCCCAGGAAATATAATCGCTACGTTTTGCCATAATTACCTCACTATAAAATAAGCCCCCTTCTACCTATGTAGTTGGGGGCTTACATTATTAAACGAATAGGATATCGTTATTTAACAACGATATTTACAAGTTTACCAGGTACATAAATAACTTTTACAATATTTTTACCTTCAGTAAACTCTTGAACACGGCTAGACTCTTTAGCCAATGTTTCTAATTCTTCTTTTGTAATATTTACGGAAACAGTAAGTTTATCACGAACTTTACCATTTACTTGTAATACTACTTCTACTTCATCTACAACAAGAGCTGCCTCTTCGTATACAGGCCATTTTTCAGTGTGGATGGATGTAGTTTCACCCAATTCATGCCACAACTCTTCTGTCATATGAGGAACGAATGGTGCTAAAAGAAGTAATAAGGAATGAGTCAATTCATTAGCTAAAGCGCTATTGATTGTTTCAGCTTTGTCCTTATGAGCGTACATAGCATTTACAAGTTCCATGATGGCAGAAATAGCAGTATTGAAGTTGAAGTTGTTATCAAGGTCTTCTGTTACCTTTTTGATAACACGGTGTAATTCACGACGCAAAGCGAATTCGTCTTTTGTAAGTTCACCAGTTACATTTTTCTTAGCTTCTTCGTTGTATGCATCAACAATACGCCATACACGACCTAAGAAACGATAAGAACCTTCAACCCCTTGGTCAGACCAATCGAGGTCACGATCTACAGGAGCCGCAAAGAGAATAAACAAACGAGCAGTATCTGCACCATAAGTATTGATAATTTCTTCAGGAGAAACTACATTACCTTTGGATTTAGACATCTTGCTGCCTTCTTTAAGAACCATGCCTTGTGTTAACAAACCACGGAATGGTTCGTTAGCTTCGATAAGACCTAAATCGTAAATAACTTTTACAAAGAATCGGGAGTACAACAAGTGCAAGATAGCATGTTCAATACCACCGATATATTGGTCAACGTTCATCCAGTAGTTAGCGATTTTTTTATCGAATGGAGCTTGGTCGTTTTTAGCGTCTGTATAGCGCAAGAAGTACCAAGAGGAATCGATAAATGTGTCCATTGTGTCTGTTTCACGACGTGCAGGACCACCACATTTAGGACATGTAGTATTTAAGAAGCTTTCAGATGTAGCCAATGGAGATACAGCACCAGATTCAAATTTAACATCTTCTGGCAAGCGTACTGGCAACTCTTCTTCAGGAACGAGTTGTTCCCCACATTTTTCACAATATACTACAGGAATTGGCACGCCCCAATAGCGTTGACGAGAAATCAACCAGTCACGAAGGCGGAAGTTTACTTTACCTTCACCAATGCCGCGTTCGTTAAGAGCAGCTGTAATAGTTTTACGAGCCTCTTCAGATGTTTGGCCATTATATTCGCCAGAGTTAACTAGAATGCCATCTTCATGGTACCATTCTTGCCATTTTTCAAGGCTGTATTCTTCACCTTCCCGAGCTACAACTTGTTTAATAGGCAAATCGTATTTATGAGCAAATTCCCAGTCACGTTCATCATGTGCAGGGGAACCCATTACAGCGCCTGTACCGTAGTCTACTAATACATAGTTTGCAATCCAAACTGGAACTTGTTCGCCAGACATAGGGTTTACTGCATAGGAACCAGTGAACATACCTTCTTTAGGTGCCTCTGTAGATGTACGGTCGATATCGCTCATATTGCGCATACGCGTAATGAAAGCTTCTAATTCAGCTTTGTTAGGAGCATTTTCAATAAGACGTTCTACATATGGATGTTCAGGAGCCAATACAACATAGCTTACGCCATAAATCGTATCAACCCGTGTTGTATATACAGATACGCGTTCATTAATGGACGGCACTTCAAAGGAGAATTCTGTACCTTCAGAACGGCCAATCCAGTTTTTTTGCATCAATTTAACGCGTTGTGGCCAATGATCAAGAGTGTCCAAATCAGTTAACAAGCGATCAGCATATTCTGTAATGCGCAAGAACCATTGAGACAAGTCTTTTTTCTCAACTGGGTTATCACAGCGCCAGCAAGCACCATCGATAACTTGTTCATTAGCCAATACAGTATGACAAGTTTCGCACCAATTTACTTTAGCTTCTTTTTTGTACGCTAAGCCTTTTTTATAGAACTGTTCAAAAAACCATTGCGTCCATTTGTAGTAATCTTCTTTACATGTTGCAACTTCACGGTCCCAATCATAGGACAAGCCAAGTGCTTTTTGTTGCAATTTCATGTTCTCGATATTATCAAGAGTCCATGTTTTAGGTGCAATACCATGTTTGATAGCTGCGTTTTCTGCAGGCATACCAAAGGAGTCCCAGCCCATTGGATGTAATACGTTAAAGCCCTTCATTTTCTTGAAGCGAGCTACTACGTCACCAATGGAATAGTTACGCACGTGACCCATATGTAAATTACCAGATGGGTACGGGAACATTTCTAATACATAGTATTTCTCTTTAGATTCATCATATTCTGTTTTAAACGTATGGTTATCTTCCCAATACTGTTGCCACTTTTTTTCAATATCTTGGGCTACATATTTTTCATTCATGTAGGGGCCTCCTCATATGGTCAACCTCATAGGTTGCCATTTTATAATTAATGTTTTTATTTTACTACGTACTGTAAAAGCAGTCAAACACTAGCGTTTTACGACTTGAATAGTTTTTATTAAATCATTTTTAGGGCTTGTATTTTGACCCGAACTATAACCAGTATATAAGTCATTTTGCTCTTTAACTGTTTGTTTATTATGCTCTTTTTTAGCTTTAGCCTCTTCTTCTAAGCGTTTTTTCTCAGCTTTTACTTTTTCAGCTTCTTCTTTTGCTTTGCGTTTAGCAGCCTCTTTCTCTTCTTTAGCTTTCCGTTTTGCTTCCGCTTTAGCTGCTTTTTCTTTTTCTTTTTCTTCTAAGCGTAATTTGTATTGTTCAAGCTTTGTTAATGGTTTAGCTTCTTGAACTACAGGTTCAGGAACAACTGCTGTAGGAGATTTAGGAATACCACGTCCTAAGTCTTTTTCTTGAATCATAGTAATCGTAGAAATATCTTCAAACCCTTTACGCCATGCAGCAAACCCACCAAGGTGTAATTCTTTTATTAGATCAAGTTTTAAGCCTAACGATGTATTATCTTCAAACCAAATTCGATCTGAACCAGAAGCTGTTGGAATAGATAAATAGTATAACTTTAATCGATCGTCCCAAGTCATTTTATCCCTGTAATTAGCAAAGTAATTACTTGTATTCTTCATAGCCAATGTCTCGCTTTTTGCATAACCATTCGTTTCATGCCATAAGCGCATATAGAATGGTACGCCTAATATTAACTTTTGAGAAGGAACTTCAGATAGCATTCTTTCTGTATGGCTACGGACCCAAGGATAACTTGCAACAGGACCTGCAGTAGTACTCTTAGCCCAAGTTTCGTCATACGCCATAAGAACTACATAATCTACTGTATCTGCCAAAGCTTTACGGTTATACACTAATGACCATTCTGGACTATCAGAATAGCCAGTCACATCAATAGAAGTTTTAATATTATACTGATGTAAATGATTAGACAAATATGCTACAAATGTTGTTAAACGATCACGATCAGCATAATTAATGTTTTCAAAGTCAAAGTTATAACCATCAAACCCATATATATAGGCATATTGAACAAGATTATGAGCAAATTTCTTCCATACCGATTGATCCGCCAGAATACCACTTGTAAAATTAGAGTCAAAACGATTAGTAATCAACGGCCAAATATGATAGCCTTTATCCTTATACACTTTCACATAATCAATATTTACATTTGAACTTGCTTCTAAACCTAAGCTATGCAATTTAAACCAACTTGGAGAAATAATATTATCACCACTCGTATTGAGTTTTGCCTGATACGGAATTCCCTCTGTTGTCCATGGATCAAAAGCCCAAGCCAATGGTGTTTGCAATGTATAAGGTGCTTTCACCGTAGATGCTTCTGGTGCAGGTCCTAAAATAAGTTGACCATTATTTTTTGTATAACTAACACCCAGCATAGCTGGCTCAGACTCAATATCTACATAGGATATACCATCTTTTTTGGTAATGGGCAATTTAACAGGTTCACCTACGGCTGCAGGATTTAAAATAACCGTATCACCTTGTAATTCACTTTGTGGAACATATACTGTATATGCTGTTTTATATTGATTTGCTTCGTAATGACGTGTAGTAGTGGCTAAAAATTGATCTAATGGTACCAATACCTCTGCTTGTACGATTGTACTAGATAATGCAGACATTACTAAAGCTGTTAATGATTTTATAATAGTAGATTTACGAATCATGTACTCTCCTAATTCTAGGTCCCATACTGGGATACAATACCAATCTCTATATTATACCATATTATATATAGTTCATCTCTTTTCTTGCATGAAGGATATATGTAATTTATAATTTAATCTATGTACTAATAAAAAATTATCACATAAGGAGTTTTGTATGCATCAATATTTATTTTTCATAGGGGACTTCCCTATTAGAGCCTATGGTACCATGTTAGCTTTGGCTATCATTTGTGGTGCCTCTGTTGCCTATGTACTTTTGAAAAAAGATGGCCGCGGTTGGCATGAACACATCATCGACTTTTCCATTACTGTAGCCGTAGCTGGTCTCATCGGTGCTCGTCTATGGGACGTATTCTTCTTTGATTGGGATTATTACGGTAATCATTTATTAGAAATTCCCTTTGTTTGGCAAGGAGGTATGGCCATTCAAGGTGGCGTGGTACTAGGCACAATTGCTGGCTATTGGTATCTTCGTAAAAACAAAATTGACTTTTGGGCTTTTGCCGATTTATTTGCCCCTGCATTGATTTTAGCTCAATCGGTAGGCCGTATGGCAAACCTTTTAAACGGTGATGCTTTCGGTCATCCTACAGGTGGTAATTATGGTATTATCTATCCTGAAAGTACCCTTGCCTATCGCACCTACGGTAATCAGCCGCTTTGGCCTGCCGAAGTATGGGAAGGTCAAATTGATATTCTCATCTTTGTAGCCCTTCTATTATTTGGATCTTTCAAACATGCTAAAGGTCAAGTATTTGTCCTATATGCTATTCTCTACTCTACAGCTCGTTTCTTCTTAGAGTTCTTACGTGGCGATTACGTAAACGTAACGCTAGGTTTAAAATCTGCTCAAATGACAAGTCTTGTAGCAATCATTGTGGGCATCTGTGTATTTATCTACCTAGGCTATCTAGAAAAGAAAAATCAAAAATTAATTGTTGCTACAGAGCCTACAGTTAAAACTAAAAAACGTAAATAATAAATACAAAAATACTTAACAAAAAAGTCCTACACTCATGGGTTTTACCTATGAATGTAGGACTTTTACTATTTTTTGAAATAAAACTATTTCTTAAAAGGCTATTTCTTATAAATTTTCTTTAGCTTTTAGAGCATCCAGTTCTTCTAAAGCACGATTTGCAATCAGTGCATTTTTTTCTTTTTTCTTGCGTACTTTTTGAGGCCACGACTCCATAATGCCAAAGTTGACATTCATCGGTTGGAAGTTAGATCCTTCGTAGTTAGAAATATAGTGGCTAAGAGAGCCAATAGCCGTCGTCTTAGGGAATTCAATAAACGGTTGTTCCTTTAAATAACGATATACTTGTAGACCTACCATGAGACCGCTAGCAGCAGACTCCAAGTAGCCTTCTACACCTGTCATTTGACCAGCAAAGAATAGACGTGGTTCTTTTTTTAGTTGGAATGCGTGATTTAACAAATCAGGAGAATTGATATATGTATTGCGATGCATAACACCATAACGAACAAATTCTGCATTTTCGAGTCCTGGAATCATACCGAATACACGCTTTTGTTCACCCCATTTTAAATGAGTTTGGAAGCCTACCAAGTTAAACATGGTGCCTTCCTTATTCTCCTTACGCAATTGTACCACTGCGTAAGATTCCTCATTGGTACGTTTATCCACTAAGCCTACAGGCTTTAATGGTCCATAACGTAATGTATCTTCACCACGGCTTGCCATGATTTCTACGGGCATACAGCCTTCAAAGTAGATTTCTTTTTCAAAATCCTTTGGCTGTACAGCTTCAGCTGTTGTAAGCTCATGCCAGAACGCTTTATATTCCTCTTCTGTCATAGGACAGTTAAGATAATCCGCATCGCCTTTGTCATAACGAGAAGCAGCAAAAACTTTATCGTAGTTTAAAGATTCAGCCGTTACGATAGGTGCAGCAGCATCGTAGAAGTAAAAGCCTGTTTCACCAGTTAAGGCTTTAATCTTATCTCCTAATGCTTCAGACGTAAGTGGACCAGAAGCAAAGATAACAGTTCTCTCTGTAGGAATCTCAGTTACCTCTTCGTGATGAACTGTAATATTAGGATGGCTCTTTACCTTCTTAGTCACCATTTCACTAAATAAATGACGATCAACGGCTAATGCACCACCGGCAGGTACAGCAGTTGCATCGGCACATTCCATAATGATAGAACCTAAACGACGCATTTCTTCTTTCAAAAGGCCTACCGCATTTTCAATATTACCAGCACGCAACGAGTTACTACATACGAGCTCTGCAAATTGATCTGTTTGGTGCGCCGGAGAACT
>OLQX01003041.1_pt1 | contig 10169 bp, 8 predicted proteins | sample 1672581 | NCBI WGS metagenome assembly OLQX01 (sample SAMEA3136701, study PRJEB25190) | human gut metagenome | reverse complement strand
AGCGGTAAAAGAAGCTGCTGAATTTGAAGCTCAGGATAAGAAACGTAAAGAAGCGATCGATACAAGAAATGAAGCTGATGCAATGGTATTCCAGACAGAAAAGGCAATCAAGGAAGTCGGCGATAAACTGGATGCCAACGATAAAGCGGCTGTAGAAGCCGATATGCAGGCGTTAAAAGACGTGCTGGCAAAATCAACTCCGGAAAATACATCTGAAGCCGATGTGGCTGAGATCAAAGCTGCGAAGGAAAAACTGATGGAAAGCGCACAGAAACTTTTCACAAAGATGTATGAGCAGGCAGGCGCAGCGGCAGGTGCAGGTGCAGCAGGACCGAATCCAGGTCAGGATGCAGGACCGGCTCCGGAAGGATTCAACGGAGATGATGTCGTAGACGGAGATTATAAAGAAGTTTAAGATATCAGAGGAAACGAGATAAAAGCTTGAAATATCAGGCAAAATGTAAAATAAAAATTCTACGGGATCGTGTAAAAAGCGGTTTCGTAGAATTTTCTTGAGGAAAGGTAGAGTATTCGTATTATGGCAGAGTCAAAGAGAGATTATTACGAGGTGCTCGGCATCGGGAAAGATGCTGATGAGGCGGCGATCAAAAAAGCATACCGTGTACTGGCAAAGAAGTACCATCCCGATATGAACCCGGGGGATGCCGAGGCGGAAAAGAAATTTAAAGAGGCATCAGAAGCATATGCTGTTTTAAGCGATCCTGAAAAACGACAGAAATATGATCAGTTTGGTCACGCGGCATTCGATGGCGGCGCGGGCGGCGGAGACCTGGGCTTTCGCCGATTCCAGCGCCGCGCGGGCGCTCTCTGCGGCCGCGCGATCGTCATCCAGCTGCTGGGCAGAGACGGCGCCACGCTGGGAGAGGGTGTTGGAGCGAACATGGCGTTTCGCCGTGGAATCCAGCTCCGCCTGGCGCTGCTTCACTACCGCTTCGCTGGCGCGCATTTCACTTTGTCGCTGATCGAGCAAGGCTCTGGCGGCCAGGACCGCGCTTTCCGCTTCCTTGATTTGCGCGGCGGCTTCAAGACGCTGCTCGTTCAGTACCCGGGTATCCATTCTCGCCAGCACCTCTCCCTGGTGCACGAACTGACCCTCTTTGACCAGAATGGTGTCGATACGCCCGGCGATTTTACTGGCAATATCGACTTCGGTGGCTTCGATTCGGCCGTTGCTGCTGGCAAACCCCGCCGGGAGTCCCGGCGGGCGCAGCAGCCACCATGCGGCGGCGGCGAGCACCACCAGTAAGCCGACAAAATACCCTGCCCAACGTTTCTTTATTTTGTCCATACGCGACTCGCTTGATTCCCTGTGCTGAGTGGTGCGCGTGTTTCCTCCGGCGGGCGGAGCGTCCTTCTTGCGAAGGACGAAAAAGTGGAGGGAGGGCCGCTGACGCCGCGCTCTGCCGCGTCGATGCGCAGCCGATCGCTGGGCTACTTATGTGGTCATCATCAGCGATCCTGGCCTTAATGAAACACGCATAGTGAGAGCTACCGTCATCGCGATAGTAACATTCGTGGCGATGTTGTCCATACGAAGTGCATGGTCTTGTCGGTGCGTTAACAGAAATACCCACCGTCAGGATAAAACCGCGAAAACAGGGCGCCTGTTTTGTTATCTGGTTGCCCCCGGTAACTACGATATGATTCCGCTCCTGGCATTGAGAAACATCCGACGAGTGCTTTAATTTCATGAATGAAGAAAGCCAAAAATATATCGCCGTGATTTTTAAGGAATGGTTACCGCTGTATGACAGCCTGACGCCGGACGTCCGTGCATTACTTAAAAAAATGGCCGATGAGCGATCGTCGATGTTAGCGACCCGCTTTTACGATTTTATTTTTCAGGATCCGGATATCGCCAGACACCTCTCTTATGAGCTGGTTGAGGAACGTCTGAGCCGCTCTCTGGCGGGATGGGTACAGCAGATCCTGACCTGTGAAAAAGAGGATCTTCAGGCTCTTGCGGAGCGCCAGTATCAGATCGGCAGCATTCATTCGCGGATTGGCATCCCGGCAGAGGCGGTGCTGCGCGGCGCGCGGCAGATAAAATCCGGGCTGGTGGAGGCGATTCGTGACAGCCAGGTCGCGCGGGACACCGGGATAGCGGCTATCCATTACGCGATCATGGCGATGAATATGGCGGTGGAGATGATGTGTCACGCCTATACGCTGTCGCATTATCGGGCTACCAAAAATGAAGAAGCTTTTCGTCTGTACAGCCTGATGGGTAACGTCCCGATGGAGTATGGCAAGCAGCAGGCATCGCTTTCGGGTTGGGAAAATAGTGCGATTTTTAATATCGTCAGCGAGAACAGGACGGACCTTAACGCAACGTTATTATCTGAATCCGAATTTGGTTTGTGGTTTCGCCATAAATGCGTTCGCTATTTTAACCACAATCCGCAGATGGGGGAGATTACTGAGTTGATCGGTCAGGTGGATGCGCTGATTACCGAATGGCGTACCGCGGAACAGGATGCTGGTTATAAAAATACTCAGAGCCTGCTGCAAAAGATCCATATCCATTGCCAGCACATCAGCAGCCAGCTGGGAGTGTTATTCAGTAGTCTGTCGCAGATGCAAAACGGCAAAGACGCACTGACCAGCCTGCTTAACCGTCGCTATCTGCCTGTGGTGCTCAAGCATGAAGTCACCCTGGCGATTGAGTATGACCTGCCGCTGACGGTAGCGATTATCGATATTGATTTCTTTAAAGAGATCAATGACAAATGGGGCCATATGGTCGGCGACCGCGCCATTAAGCACGTAGCCGATCTGCTCAGCGATAATATTCGCTCCAGCGACTATCTCTTCCGCTACGGCGGCGAGGAGTTTCTGCTGGTGCTGGTGGAGACCCGCGCGGCAGAGGCTTTCCCTCTCCTTGAACGTCTGCGCAAAAAGATTGGCCAGCTGGCGTTTAACGTTGGCGGCGACACGCAGATCCCGATCACCGCCAGCATTGGCTTTGCCGCCCACACCGGTCACCCCGATTACAACCTGCTGCTGCGCGACGCCGATAACGCGCTGTATGCCGCTAAGCGCGAGGGGCGCAACTGCGTGAAGATGCACAAAGGCGGGGGATAAAACCGTAGCCCCGGTAAGCGTAGCGCGACCGGGGAAGGGCTCTGAAACTCAGAACAGCACCGGCAGCCCCAGCCCGCGCTTCACCTCATGCAGCGTCTGCTGCGTCAGCTGGTGGGCACGTTCGCTGCCCTGGCGCAGCAGCTCAAGCAGCATCCCTTTATCCTGAATATAGGTAGCCCGGCGTTCGCGGATCGGCGCCAGTAGCGCCTGCAGGCAGGTTTCCAGTTCATTCTTACACTGGCGATCGCCCAGCCCGCCGCGCTGATAGTGGGCTTTCATCTCTGCCACCAGCGCCTTATCGCTATGGAAAGCATCGAGATAGGTAAACACCACGTTGCCCTCGACATGCCCCGGATCGCTGACTCTCAGGTGCGTCGGGTCGGTATACATCGCGCTGACCGCGTGGTGGATCTCCTCCTCTGTGGCCGATAACGTCAGCGTATTGCCCAGCGATTTCGACATTTTGGCGTTGCCATCGACGCCCGGCAGGCGACTCACTTCGCTGAGTAGCGCCTTGCAGTGGCGCAGCACCGGCTCGCCGGTGAGGCTATTCATCTTGTGGACGATCTCGTTGGTCTGTTCAATCATCGGTAGCTGATCGTCGCCCACCGGCACCAGTTCGGCCTTGAACGCGGTGATATCGGCCGCCTGGCTAATCGGATAGGCGAGAAAACCCACCGGCAGCGAGCGGGCGAATCCCTTCTGGGCAATCTCATTTTTGACCGTCGGATTACGTTCTACGCGAGCGACGGTGACGATATTCATATACAGCGCGCTGAGCTCCGCCAGCGCCGGCAGGGCGGACTGCAGGCAAATAGTGGTGAGCCTGGGGTCGATGCCGACGGCCAGATAATCGGCCATGACTTCGAGGATATGGTGGCTGATTTTTTGCGGATTGCTGCCGTTGTCCGTGAGCCCTTGCAGGTCGGCGATCAGGATAAATTGCTGGTGGTTATGCTGCAGCGCGACGCGCTGGCGCAGCGAGCCGACGTAGTGGCCAAGATGCAGCTGGCCGGTCGGGCGGTCGCCGGTGAGGATGGTTTGTGGATGGTTCATCAGGGACTCCTTATCAGACTGTTCAGCCGAAAGACGTCCTGAAAACACCAAAGCCGCCTTCCGGCGGCTTTGAAAATGGAAACGTGTATCGTGCCGCCTGTTATGCAGGCAGCCACCAACGGCGGGGGTAGGTAACGATAACGTTTCTGTTCATAGGAAGTATCCTGCCACGGAAGGGGCTGGAGACGCAATCAAAAATCACATACTTTTCCTGATGTTATTTATGTGATTGTTTTTCGGTAAATAACGAAGCGGGAAAAATATATTTTCTCTGCGACCCGATCAATATTCTGGAACAACAAACTATGTTGCATTTTTTTTGTGAAAAAGCTCACGCCACAGGATTATAGTATTATTATCCATATTTATAGCTGAATATTACCTGTCTGCTGTTACAGCTTGTGTTTATTCTCTTCTAAATTATTAACATTATTACAATTTCTATCTATTTTTCCGCTTTGCGTCATACCCCTGTCTGACTACAACGTATTGAGGCTAATTATTATGCATAAACGTCTGGTCGTTAATATTTTTTCATCATTGCTGTTGGGGGCTGCGCTTATTTCCGCGCCGGTATATGCGGCGGAAAAAACCGTAGTCAATATTTCAAAAGTGGACGGCATGCCATGGTTTAACCGGATGGGTGAAGGGGTAGTCCAGGCCGGGAAAGAGTTTAACCTCAACGCCTCCCAGGTAGGGCCGTCCAGCACCGATGCGCCGCAGCAGGTGAAAATTATTGAGGACCTGATTGCACGTAAAGTGGATGCCATCACTATCGTGCCTAACGATGCCAACGTGCTGGAGCCGGTATTCAAAAAAGCCCGTGACGCCGGCATCGTGGTACTGACCAACGAATCGCCCGGGCAGCCGAGCGCCAACTGGGATGTGGAGATCATCGATAACGAGAAGTTCGCTGCTGAATACGTGGAGCATATGGCCAAGCGGATGGGTGGCAAAGGCGGCTACGTTATCTATGTCGGTAGCCTTACGGTACCGCAGCACAACCTGTGGGCCGATCTGCTGGTGAAATATCAAAAAGAACATTACCCGGACATGCATGAAGTCACCCGCCGAATGCCGGTGGCGGAAAGTGTTGATGATTCCCGCCGTACCACGCTCGATCTGATGAAAACTTACCCGGATCTGAAAGCGGTGGTCTCTTTTGGTTCGAATGGCCCGATTGGAGCGGGGCGCGCGGTGAAAGAGAAGCGTGCGAAAAATAAAGTCGCGGTCTACGGGATGATGATCCCCTCGCAGGCGGCTTCTCTTATTAAGAGCGGCGATATTACCGAAGGGATCACCTACGATCCGGCGACAGCCGGCTATGCCCTCGCGGCCGTCGCCAGCACCCTGCTGAACGGCAAAACCATTGAGCCGGGATTTGAACTGAAAGAGCTCGGTAAAGCGGAGGTCGATAGCGACAAGCATATTATCCGCTTCCATAAAGTGCTGCTGGTAAATAAAGACAATATTGATTCGCTCTACTAATCCACCTTCCGGGGCGCCAGCCGCCCCGGCTTAACCAGCCAGGGGATGCTATGGAACCTTTCCTTTCCCTTCGACACGTCAGCAAAACCTTCCACGCCAACCGCGCGCTCAATGATATCAGCATCGACTTTATGCCCGGAGAAGTGCACTGCCTGGCCGGGCAGAACGGTTGCGGGAAGTCGACGTTGATCAAAATTATCTCTGGCGTCTATCGCCCGGATGAGGGCGCAGCGATGACGCTGGGCGGCAAGACGTGGCCCAAACTGACGCCAGCGGCCTCTGTCGCCCATGGGATCCAGGTGATTTATCAGGATCTGTCGCTGTTTCCCAATCTCAGCGTGTGGGAGAACATTGCTATAAACCACTATCATCGCGGCGTGCTGGTGAGGCGCAGCGAACTGCGACGCAGTGCGGAGCAGGCGATGCGCAGTATTAACGTCTCGCTGCCGCTGGATGCCGCCGTGGAATCGCTCTCCATCGCTCGCTGTCAGCTGGTGGCTATCTGCCGCGCGCTGGCGCAGGATGCCCGGCTTATCATTATGGATGAACCCACGGCCTCATTGACCCATCAGGAAGTGGAGGGACTATTGCATGTGGTGCGCCAGCTGCGTGAGAGGGGGATCTGCATCGTCTTCGTAAGCCACCGTCTGGAAGAGGTCATGGCCGTATCGGACCGCATCAGCGTGCTGAAGGATGGCAATCTGGTCGGCACCTTGCCGGCGGCAGAGGTAACCACCCGCCGGCTCGGTTTTCTGATGACGGGCCAGGAGTTTGACTATCAGGTGCGCGATCTGTGGCAGGGGCAGGGCAGTACGCCGGTGCTGGAGGTGCGCAATCTCAGCCGCAAAGGGGAATATCATAACGTCTCCCTGAAGGTCGAAGCCGGAGAAGTGGTGTCGATAGTCGGCCTGTTGGGCGCCGGGCGAACAGAGCTGTGCCTGAGCCTTTTCGGCATGACCCGCCCTGACAGCGGCGAGATCCTGATAAATGGCCAGCCGGTGCGGTTGCGTAGCAATCAGGACGCTATCCGCCACGGTATCGGCTATGTCTCCGAGGACCGTATGTCGCGCGGCCTGGTGATGAGTCAGTCGATTGAAAACAACATTATCAGCACCGTGTTTCATAAAGTGAAAGGCGCTTGCGGACTATTGAGTGATAGTAAAGCTCAGCAGCTGGTCGCAAGAATGGTCAACGCGTTGACCATTAAGGCGCCGGATACGCATCTGCCGGTGAATACCCTCTCCGGTGGTAATGCCCAGCGCGTTTCTATCGCCAAATGGCTGGCGATCTCTCCTAAGCTGCTGATCCTCGATAGCCCAACCGTGGGGGTGGATATCGCAAACAAAGCCGGGATCTATCATATCATCAGCGATTTGGCTGCCCATGGTATCGCCGTGCTGATGATTTGCGACGAGATTGAAGAGGCGTGGTACCAGAGTCATCGCATCCTGGTGATGAAGCAGGGCGAGTTGACCCATAGCTTCCTGCCGGACAGCAGTACCCAGCAGCAGATAGCGGAGGTGGTCAATGGCTAATCTGTTGAAACGACATGAATTCTGGTTAGGCATGTTCATTATTGCGCTGTGCCTGCTGCTGGGCTGGCGCAGTGAGGAATTTTTCACTTTCGGCAATCTTTACGACCTCGCTAATAACTATGCGATGCTGACCATTCTCGCCTGTGGTCTGTTCGTGGTGCTGATCGCCGGCGGGATTGATATCTCCTTCCCGGCTATGACCATTATCGCCCAGTACGGCATGGTGGTGATGCTGCAAAAAGTAGGCGGCAACTTCGCGGTGGCTTTTGTGCTTGCCGGCGGCATCGGCGTGCTGCTGGGGCTGGTGAATGCGCTGTTGGTTAATCGTCTGCGGGTCCCCTCGATCATTATCACCATTTCTACGCTCAACATTTTCTACGGTTTGCTGCTGTGGTTAAGCAAAGGTGTCTGGCTCTACGACTTCCCTCCGTGGTTTGAAAAGGGGGTTATGCTGTTCAAATATACCGATGCCGATGGTTACGATTACGGTCTGGGGCTGCCGCTGCTGACGATGATCGCCGTGGTGCTGTTGACCGCGTTTATCATGAATTTCACCACCGTTGGCCGCAAGATCTATGCCATGGGCGGCAACCGGGAATCCGCCAGCCGCGTCGGCTTCAGCGTGCTCCGCCTGCAGCTGTTCGTTTATGGCTATATGGGGCTAATGTCGGGGGCCGCAGGTGTCGTGCAGGCGTGGACAGTGATGACCGTTGCGCCGGATTCACTGCTGGGCTATGAGCTGACGGTGCTGGCGGCGGTGGTGCTGGGCGGCACCAGCCTGATTGGCGGGCGCGGAACTCTCACCGGTACGCTGCTGGGGGTGATTTTACTGGCGGTGATGCAGAACGGCCTGAACCTGCTAGGGGTCTCCTCCTACTGGCAGACCCTGATCACTGGGGCGATCATCGTCGTCAGCATCAGCGTAACGGCATGGAGCCAGCATCAGAACCGGAGCTTGTTATGAAAAAATCGTGGCGCAACAACGTTGAGTTTTACCTGATCGGCCTGCTGCTGCTGATGGTTATCGCCTTTAGCATCGCCATGCCAAACATCTTCTGGTCTGTCAGCAATTTCCAGTCGATTGCCTCGCAAATGCCGGTGCTGGGGATCCTGGCGCTGGCGATGGCCATGACTATGCTTTGCGGCGGCATTAATTTGTCAATTATCGCGACAGCTAACGCCTGCTCGCTGGTGATGGCCTGGGTGGCGACGAGCTATCCGCCTGGGGGCGCTACCGCGCTGGCGACGCTGCTGGCCGGCGGAGGGGCGGCGATGATCATTGGCCTGTGCAACGGGATATTGATCGCCGGGATCCGCGTTTCGCCGATCCTGGCTACCCTTGGCATGATGACCCTGCTCAAAGGGATAAATATTCTGATCACCGGCGGCAGCGCCATCGCTAACTATCCGCAGTGGGTGCTGTGGCTGAATCACGCCCAGTGGTTCGGTATTCCGCTGCCAATGTGGCTTTTTGCGGTGGTGGCGGCCGGGCTGTGGGTGCTGCTGGAGAAAAGCCCGCTGGGTCGGGCGATCATGTTGATCGGATCCAACGAACGGGCGACCCATTATTCCGGGATCAATACCCGGCGGGTGTTGATGTGGGTATATGTCATCTCGGCCCTGCTCTGCGCGGTGGCTGCGTTTCTGATGATGTCGAAGCTGAACTCAGCCAAAGCATCTTATGGGGAATCGTATTTGCTGGTGTCGATCCTCGCGGCGGTGCTTGGCGGCGTGAATCCGGATGGCGGTAGCGGGCGCATCGTTGGGATGGTGCTCGCGCTGTTCCTGCTGCAGATTATTGAGAGTGGGTTCAATATCCTCGGTATCAGCCCCTATCTGACGATGGCGCTGTGGGGCGTATTGCTGCTGTGCTTTATCCAGGCGCGAGGCATGCTGGGACTGGAGAGAGCCGGGTAAATGACCCGTCCTCGGGGGCGAAGACGGGATAGCCAGTTATTCACTACGCAAATGCACCGCCAGGCCGCTTTGCCCTGGCGCCAGCTCCGGGCGCAGCGTCAGCGACGGGATCAGATAATCGCCATGATTCTGGCGGCGGAATGGAATGGGCTCGGTTTGCCACAGCGTGTCCAGCCGCTCGGCCAGGGCGGCGCACTGATCGGCGAACTGCCCGGCATCGGTTTTATCCGTGCGGTAGAACACCAGCGGGGGAAGCACCTCAAAGCCGGGATAGAACAGCATACCGTGCTGAATGGGGAACAGGATGTCGTCGATGGGGCCATTGATCCCGCGCGGTGAATAGTGTTCCGCCCAGCCGCCGGCGGTGACGATCAGCATCGCCCGCTTGCCGATGAAAGTGCCTTCCCCGTAGCGATCGCCCCAGTGGCGGTCGCTGTGCTCGCCGACGCCATAGGCAAAGCCCCAGGCGTACACCCGGTCGATCCAGCCCTTCATGATGGCGGGCATCGAGAACCACCATAGCGGGAACTGGAAAATCACCGTATCGGCCCACAGCAGCTTTTCCTGCTCGGCTACGATATCCGCACTTTGGGTGCCCTGGGCAAAGGCCTGTTTGGAATCGAGGGTCGGCCGCCAGAACTCGCCGACCGGCGGGGCGCCGCTATCGTCGGCGTCATATCCGGCCTTCCAGCGCATAGCGTAGAGATCGGAAACCTGCACTTCATGCCCGGCCTGCTGCAGATGGCGGATGGCGAAATTTTTCAGCGCGCCATTGAGCGAGCGCGGTTCCGGATGGGCGTAAATCAGCAGTACTTTCATAATATCACCTCTGGCGTATGGAGAGCTGCAGACTAGGAAAGCTGACGCTATAGTAGAAATTAATTACTTAAATTCCCGGTATAGTCGTGATTAATTTACAGCGTCTGGATCTCAATCTGTTGCGCACCCTGGATGTGCTGCTTAGCGAAAACAACGTTACCCGGGCGGCGCAGCGGCTGAATCTGTCGCAGCCCTCGGTCAGCATTCAGCTAGCCAGGCTGCGGGAGATTTTCGCCGATCCGCTGCTGA
>OLQX01003039.1_pt1 | contig 10174 bp, 9 predicted proteins | sample 1672581 | NCBI WGS metagenome assembly OLQX01 (sample SAMEA3136701, study PRJEB25190) | human gut metagenome | reverse complement strand
GCCGTGCCGCAGCCGCCGGAGCGGTGCTTAAGCCGTAAGGCGGGAATTGTGCGGTATTGCCTTATATCTGAAACCAAAGAGAACAATGCTTTCCGCAGGCATGCGGGAATTCTCAGTTGCTGTGCAGGGCTTTGTGGGTGCGGCGCTGCGGGTTCATCCGGCGGGCAAGTTCTTCATGCGAGCGCTTGCTGCGCGCAGCGTTTTGCGCGTTGCCCGCCCGCGATATGCTTAGTATAATGCCCATCTCACACAATAGAATCAGCAAGCTGGTACCACCGGAGGAAAAAAACGGCAGGCTGATGCCGGTATTTGGGGCCACATTGGTGACCACCGCAATGTGGATCATGGCCTGCCAGGCAATTTGCGACATAATGCCAATACCCAGCATCGTACCAAAATAATCCGGCGAGTTCAGGGCGATGATAACGCCCTGAATGATCAGTGCGGCAAAAAGGCCCATACAGATCACCGCGCCGATAAAGCCCAGCTCTTCGCACAGAACGGAAAAGATAAAGTCGTTGCTGGCTTCCGGCAGCCAGAGGTGCTTTTGGCGGCTGTTGCCAATGCCCAGGCCGGTCAGCCCGCCGGACGCAATGGAATACAGGCTCTGCTGGGTCTGGTACAAAATATCGCCCTCGTCACCGTTCCATGCGCCGAGGCGCTGCTGAACATAGTTATTCTGTCCGGTCAGCATTTTGTAAATCACAAACACAGCCGCGCCTGCCGCCGGGATGCACCAGAACCGGCCCACACCGCCACACAAAATCATACTGCCTGCAATCAGCAGGATCAGCATGATAGCAGAGTTATGGGGTTCTTTGTACAGCAGAACCACCACCGGCAGCAGCGGCAGCACGGGCAGCACAATGCCGTAAAGCAGTGTTCCCCGTTTTTCATAATACCGGTCCGCAAAGCAGGCAAGACCCAAAATAGCCGAAAACTTTGCCAGCTCCGAAGGCTGCAGGGTTGTGCCAAACATATACACCCAGCGGTAACAGCCGTTGTACGGCTCACTGAACAGGGCCCACACCAAAAGCAGCAGCGTTAAAATGTATAAGTACCAGTTCATGTGGCGCAGGCTGCGGTAGTTGATGTTGGAAATCAGATACATCAGCACCAGCCCCACCACCGCCAGAATTACCTGCGGGCGGATAAAGTGATAAATATCCCCCTTGAAGCGGTAATACCCGGTGGAATAACTGGCGGAGAACAGCATGATCAGCCCGTAAGTCAACACAAGGATCAGCGTGCCGACAAGGCCATAGGAAAGTTTGCCGCGTTCCTCTTTTTTGAACGCGATTTCCTTAAAAAACCTGCCAATGTTGCCAAAGGCCAAATCGAAAAGCTGGGCAAGCGTCATTTGCGGCACAGCCCCCTTTCGGATATTTTCGCATAGGGGCCGTCCTCCTTACATCTCGTATTTTTCCTTCGGGAAGATCAGATTGATGAGCGCCATCGCCGCGACGGTAATCAGGCCCAGCACCACGCCGATAATGGCGATCAGGCTGAAGAAAAAGTCGATCTTGACTTCTTTCCAGCCGCGCATCTCGAATGCGTGGTGGATCGGTGTCATGCGGAAAATGCGCTTGCCATGGGTCAACTTGAAGTAAACGCGCTGGATCACAACGGTCATGGCGTCCCAGATATACACAATGCCAAAGAAGAACACCAGCTCCGGCCGGCCCATGATAAAGGCAAGGGCCGTTACCATACCGCCCAGGAACATGCTGCCGGTATCGCCCATGAACACTTTGGCCGGGTAGAAGTTCCACACCAGGAAGCCCGCTGCCGCAGCAGCCGTTGCCGCCGCCAGAACGGCCACATGATAAAAGCTGAGCATGCTGGCAGCCAGCAGGTAGCCCAGCATGGAAACAAAGGTCACACAGGAGCACAGGCCGTCCAGACCATCCGTCAGGTTGACGGCATTGACCAAAAAGATGATGCCGAAGAACGCAATGGGGTAATACACCCAGCCCAGATCTACCGCACCGATAAAGGGCAGCATAATGATGGTGGTCAGCAGGCCCTGCATGTGCAGCCCCACCAAGAAGCCGCCGGTAACAATGAACTGCATGATAAGCTTTTGCCAGGCAAGCAGGCCCAGGTTGCGGTGCTTGACGACCTTGATATAGTCATCCAGAAAACCGATAAAGCCGGAACCAAACGCCAGGAACAGCGCCAGCAAGGCGGCGCGCACCTGCACAATGCCCAAAAGATCCTGTGCATAGCGGTAGAACCCGGCATACACCAAGCCGCAGGCCACCAGAATGCCAAAGATGAAGCACAGGCCGCCCATGGTGGGTGTGCCCTGTTTTTTGTTATGCCAGGTCGGGCCGGATTCCCGGATGGTCTGGCCGAAGTGCAGCCTGTGCAGTGCCGGAATTACAAAACAGCCTGAAAGTGCCGTAACGGCAAACGCACCGATTGCCGCGGCAACCAGCATCCAAGAAACGATCATTCCCATGTGATATTCCCCCAAAATATGCAATTATGCGTTTGGCAGCGCCGCGTAAAGCTGCTTTAATACATCATCCAGCTTCATGGCGTGGCTGGCTTTTGCCAGCACAACATCGCCGGGGCGGACGTTCTGCCGCGCTTTTGGCCTCATGAACCGCCATGCCGGGGCAAACGGCGTTTTGCTGCTGGCAGCCCTTTCTGCCGGGCTGCTTCGGCCATGGCTGCGCTCAACGGGCCGTAAGCCACCAGCAAGTCGGCGGCATCGGCAGCCCATTTGCCGGTCTGGCGGTGGCCGGGTTCACTGGCAGCGCCAAGTTCCAGCATATCGCCCAGCACGGCAATGCGGCGGCCGCCGGGGCCGGGCTGGCGGTCATGCAGAATCTGCAAGGCTGCTTTCATGCTGTCCGGGCTGGCGTTATAGCAATCCTCAATAAAGGTCACACCGCCGTGCTGCACAATGTTCTGGCGCATACCGGTGGTCTGATAGCTGGCCAGCGCACGGGCGGCGCGGGCACGCTCCAGCCCCAAGCGGGTGGCTGCAGTGTAAGCAGCAAGGGCATCATACACGGTATGAACGCCTGCCGTGGGGATGGTTACACTGAACTCATAGGTTTCACCGTCCACATTATCCACCAGGGTAAAGCCGGTACCCTCCCCTACGGTATGAATATTGATGGCGCGCACATCGGCGGAGCTGGAGCGGATGCCGAACCACACCGGGCGCAGGCGGCCGGGGATCTGCGCGGTGGGCAGCAGGTCATCGTCCGCATTCAGAACCAGCGGGGCGCCGTCCGGCAGGCCTTGGCAGATTTCCATCTTTGCCTTCAATATATTCTCCCGCGTGCCAAGATTTTCCAGGTGGGAAACGCCGATCATCGTAATGATACCGGCAGACGGCCGCGCTGCGCGCACCAGGCGGGCAATCTCGCCCAGGTGGCTCATGCCCATTTCCACCACAGCATACTGGGTGGTATCTTCCAGGCGGAACAGCGTGTTGGGCAGGCCGATCTCATTGTTCTGGTTGCCCTCTGTTTTTAAGGTATTGCCAAAAGCCGAAAGAACCGCATAGCAGAACTCTTTGGTGGTGGTTTTGCCCACGCTGCCGGTCACACCGATCATCAGCGGGCTGAACAGCGTGCGGTAGTTGGATGCCATACGGATCATGGCAAGGTAGCTGGATTCACAGATGACAAGGTGATCCTCCGGCACGCCCTCCACGGGATGGTTGGCGATCACATACTCGGCCCCGGCCTGGTACGCTTTGGCGGCATAGTCGTGGCCGTCCACACGCTCGCCGGGGAAGCAGACAAAAATGCAGCCCGGCTGCACCTTGCGGGAGTCCGTTACAACGGCGGTGATGGGCACCGGGCGGGCCAGTGCCAGCCCGGCCAGAAGTTCGTTCGCGTTCATGGGTTTCATGGGAACACGCTCCTTTTGGTTGGTTTAGTTGCGGCATGTTTCAGTTTGCTGTGGGGTCCCCCTGCCGTGGCCGGGGTTATTGCTGCTCGGCATCGCTGCCGGTATCATCCTGGGTCGTGCTATCCTGATCGTTTTCACCGGCGGCGTCCTGGGCGGCATCGTCCTGCGGGGTATCTGCATCCTGCTGGGCATCGCTGCTGCCGTCGGGTTCCGTGGTCAGGGTAACGACTGTGCCGTAGGGCACCACACTCCCAACCTCAATATCCTGGCTGACAACACGGTTCGATGCACTGCCCGAAATTGCCACATTGACGCCGGAAGCCTTGAGCATCTGTGCGGCAAAGGTTCCGGTTTTGCCGGTGGCATCCGGCACGGTGGTGGTGGCGTCGGTGGTGGACTGGGTATACAGGTAAACCGTGGAGCCTGCGGGCACCACGGTGCCGCCTGCGGGGTACTGATACACAACATCGCCGTCGCTGGTATCCACAAACCGGTGGGAAAGCCCGGCGGCGTTCATCTTGACCTGGGCGGAAGTCCAGCGGGTGCCAATGGCATTTGGCACTTCCACACTGCCGTTGCTATCATAAGAAGCATCCCGTTCAATGCCAAGATACGGCGCGATCTGGCTGATGATGTTGCCGGTAACGGGGGCCACAATCTGGGAAGCGTAGTCAAAGATCCAGCGCGGGTCATCCATCATGACCAGCACCAGAATTTCCGGGTCATCCGCCGGAAGGATGGCGGCAAAGCTGATGGCCTTGCGGTAATCGCCGTCCGGGCGGTACTTGTAAGCGCCTTTCCAGTCCAGCTGTTCTCCCGTACCGGATTTGCCGCCGATGCGGTAGCCCGCCACATAAGCGCTGGCACAGCCGTGATAGTCCAGGTCATTGCTGGTACCGGTGTGACCCACGTTGTTTTCCATCATGGCGCGGATCTGCTCACTGACTTCCTCGCTGACGACCTGGCGCTTAATGTCGGTTTCAGCCTGCCATACCACGTTGCCGGTGTCGTCCGTCATATTATCCACCACATAGGGGGTCATCAGGTAGCCGCCGTTCACGGTGGAAGCCACGGCGGCTGCCATCTGGATCAGGGTCAGCTTTTGGGACTGGCCGAACGCAGTGGAATACAGGTCGGTTTCCACCTGTTCCATCTCCTGCTGGGTTTTGGAGATGCCTTTTGCTTCATACGGCAGGTCAATGCCGGTGGTCTGGGTCAGGCCAAAGGCCTGGAAGTAGTTATAAAAGAACTCGGCGCTCATTTTTTCTGCTACCTGGATAAAGTACAGGTTGCAGCTGTGGTTCAGCGCCCCGGCCATATCCAGCCAGCCGTGGGTGTTGCCCTCGGCGCAGCGGTAGCTGTGTTCCCACTCGGTATTAGGGAACACCGTCAGGTTGCCGCCGCAGTAAAACTGCTGGTCCGCCCCCATCAGGCCGGAATCCAGCGCCGCAGCGGCCGTCATGAGCTTAAAGACTGAGCCGGGATAATACAATTCCGTCACAGCTTTGTTCTTCCACTCGGCCTCACGGATCATGCCCTGCAGCTGGCTCTTTTCGCTGGGAACGTCGATTGCGTTGCCTTCTTCGTCGGTGGTTTTTGTTCCTTCCGGGCTTACCACGCCGTCCGCGATGATATCGGCAACGGCGTCCTGCCCCAAACGGCTTTGCAGGACGGAAATATCGTCCGCCGTCAGCGCCGTTCCGGCATTATCCAGGATAGCCTGCAATTTGGGTTCGGTGATATTATACGGATCGTTAGGGTCAAACTGCGGCACCGTTGCCATGCCCAGCACCGCGCCGGTGTTCACATTCATCACAATGGCGCTGGCACGGTTCTGCACATCATAGTCATCAATCGCGTTGGAAAGCTCGGTTTCCAGCACGGTCTGGATGGTATCGTCAATGGTCAGGTTCAGGTTATAGCCGTTGATAGCCGCGTGGGTATCGCTTTCCTCGTTAGCCAGTTCATAGCCCCATGCGTTCTCGCTGCTGATGCTGCGCCCCGGTGTACCGACCAGTTTCTCATCATACGATTTTTCCAGGCCGTACATGCCGTTGCCGCTGTCATCACAAAAGCCCAAGACCGAGGAAAGGTACATTCCGTTAGGGTATTCCCGCGTGGAGGAGGATTCCTTGTACATGGAAAGCACCGTTTCGTACTTGGCATCCGGATCCCCCTCCGCCTTGCCGTTGGTAATGCGTTTGGTGTTGGCATAGTCAATAATGGATTGCGCCGTTACCATATCAATGTCCTTGGCAATCACGCGGTACTGGCTGTTCGTTTTGCTCAGCTGCTCCTGAATTTTTTCCGCGCTGACGCTCCCGTTCAGCAATTCGCTGATTTTCTGGCTGGCTTCCGCTACATAATCCTGGTTGCACTTGGACGGGTTGGCAATAATGTTCCACACCACACTGCTTTTGGCCAGCAGTTTGCCGTTAGCGGAATAAATAGAGCCGCGCGTGGCGGGGATCTGGGTATCGGAAAGCTGCTGTTCCGCCGCCTGAACACGGTACTGCTCAGCATCCCGGATCTGCAGGGTATACAGCTTATAAATCAGAATGCCGCACCCCACAGCGATAAAGCCGATCACCAGCAGCAAAACCATGATGCGTCCGTTCAGCGTAAGCGCATGATTCTGCCCCGGCTCCGGGCTGCGGCGGTTGTGATGACGCGTGGATTGATTCTTGTTGTCGGGTTGCTTTGGCATAGGTTCATTCCTTTACAGAAAAGACTGTTTGCACGAATACGCGCCCGCCCATGATGGCAAAAAAAGCGTGCTCCTGTTGGGATGCACGCTTTGGCGCAATGTAAGGGCAGCACCGCATGATTCCCACCTGACGGCTTGGGCACCCAAAGTTATGCGGTATTGCCTTGACCGGATCGCTTACGGGTCAAAACTGCCAAGCAGACTGAGCGCTGCGGTTTTGATACCGGCAAAAAACTTGTCTGCTGTGCCGGCTGCGCGTTCGATCACGCTTTCATTCTCCAGCCGGACATACGTCACCTGGCTGGGGTCCATTTTAACCAGCCCCAGCCGATCCTCCGCTTCCTGCTGGACGCTGGTGCTGTTGGTGATCTGATCCATGGTGGTGGACAGATAGTCGTTATAGCTCTGGGCATTGGTCAGTTCCGACTTGGCGTCATCAATTTCGCCGGAAAGCTGTGTGATGCGTGCCTGGCTGGCGACAATGCTGGCAAACAAACCAAAAAAGATGGCAATGACCAGCACCGTGCCCGCCGTGCGGGCAAACTGGCGTGCCTTGCTCAGGCCGTAGCGTCCGCCCTTGACAACGCGCACCCGCGGTGTGCGGGAGGAACCGGAATGATTGTTGGTTGAAATTTCTGCTGCTGTGGAAGCCATGGGCGCCGCCCCCTTTCTCGTATCGTAAAATTTCGGCTTTCCTTAAGCTGTGCGGCATGGTCACAAGCGCCATGCCGCGCTGCCAACGTTCCCTCCTGGCACGCTTATAATTTTTCCAGTACGCGCAGCTTGGCGGAACGGCTGCGGCGGTTTTCTTCCAACTCACCAGCGTCCGCTTCAATCGGCTTGCGGGTAATCAGTTTAGCTTTGGGTATCCCGCCGCAGGTGCAAATAGGCTGCTCCGGCGGGCAGGTGCAGCGCTGAGCCCAGCGGCGGAACTTCTGTTTTACCAGCCGGTCCTCCAGGCTGTGGAACGTGATGATGCAGAACCGCCCGCCGGGGGCCAGGCGGCTGAAAATCGCCTCCATCCCCTCGTTCAGGGCATCCAGTTCCCCATTGACGGCAATCCGCACTGCCTGGAAGCTGCGGCGGGCGGGGTTCTTGTTCTTGCGGCGCTCGGCAGGCGGCATAGCGGATGCAATCAGGTCCGCAAACTGCAGGGTCGTCAAAATCGGGGCTTCCTCCCGTGCTTTCACGATTTTACCCGCAATCTGCCAGGCATACGGTTCCTCACCATAATCGCGCAGGATGCGGGTCAGTTCCTCACGGTCCAGGGTGTTCACCAAGTCTGCCGCGGTGGGTCCCTGCTGGCTCATGCGCATATCCAGCGGGGCATCCGCGTGATAGGAGAAGCCACGCTCGGCATCGTCCAGCTGGTGGCTGGAAACGCCAAGGTCCAGCAGTGCGCCGTTGATGAAGGGGATCTCCAGTTCATCCAGCACGCGGGCGGTTTCGCGGAAGTTGGCCTGAACCACCTGGGCGGGTAAGCCCTTTAGCCTTGCGGCAGCGGTTGCCACCGCATCCGGGTCCTGATCCAGCGAGATCAGCCGCCCGGTGGTCAGGCGTTTTGCTATTTCCTTTGAGTGCCCTGCCCCGCCGGCCGTTCCGTCCAGATAAATCCCGGCAGGGTCAATGGCCAACCCATCAAGGCATTGGCTGAGCAAAACGGGGATATGACTAAATTCCACGGTGTTCTCCTCTTTCCCCGTTTCACACGGTTTAACATGCAGGGGTACACCCCCGCTCAAAGTGTATCTTAAAAATCAAGGTCTTCCATTGCGGCGGTAAAATCTTCATCGCTTTCCGCCTGGCGGGCTTCCCAATCCTGGGTGTTCCAGATCTCCGCAAAGTTGCGGTTGCCGATCACGCTCACATCGTGGTCCAGGTTGGCGTATTCCCGCAGTTTTGCGGGCAGCTGAATGCGGCCCTGCTTATCCGGTGTTACTTCCACCGCAGAGGAATACAGCATACGGCTGACATTGCGGCCCTTTACCATACCTTTTTCGGCAATGCGCTGGGCCACTTTTTCAAACTCCTCCGGCGGGAACGCGGCAAGGCAATGGTCCAGCCAGCGGGTCACGATAAAGGTTTCGCCCATTCCATCCCGGAACTTTGCGGGGAAATTCAGACGGCCCTTTGCGTCCACTGCGTAGTCATACTGACCCATGAACATTGTCGAACCCGCCCCCTTCCCGGTTGGAACTGTCGCTTTTTTAGCGTTTCAGCGGAATTTCGCGGTTAACAACCCTGTGGAATGTGTGGATAACTTACCACTTTAACCCCGAATTGCCCACTTTTACCCACTGGAACACTTATATAGTACCAAATCGCGGGGCAAAAAGCAAGCCCACAGCGCCAAAAAGCGCTGCGGGCCATAAAGTTTTCACAAATGCTGTCTTATTTGTTGTTTGCGGGGCAGGAACCGTGCAGATCTCTTTCACAAAGCCCGCACAGGGGGCCGATTTTACAGATTCGGTTTCTGTGGGCCATGGGGGCCGCGGCTGGCCAGGTTGCGCAGGTTCATGCGGGTATTTTTGATATCCGCCACACTGCGGGCCAGAACTTCCTCCGAGTTTTTGAGGATATTCTCACAATAAGCCGCGGAGGCATTGTTGATCTTTTTCGCCTGTGCCTGTGCGGCGTTCACCAGCTCCACGGCCATCTTCTGTGCGCGCTTGGTGATCTCTTTGTCCGATACCAGTACCCGTGCGCGTTCCTCTGCCTGCTTGATGATGTTATCCGCATCGGTCTGGGCGTTCTTTAAAATCTGCTCGCGGTCTGCCACAATCTTTTTGCTGTCGCGCAGTTCATCGGGCAGGTTATTGCGTACCTCATCCACGATATCGCGGCAGCGGTCCACATCTACCACACGCTTGGCGGCGGCAAACGGCACAGCGGTACCCTCCTCCAGCGTTTCCTCCAGCATATCCAGCAGTTCCTCAACATTCATAGCTGTTCCTCTTTCTCATAGCGGCTTACCAAAATCTTGCCGTACTTATATTGTTTTGCCAAAACAAGCCCCTCAACCTGTTCCGGCAGCTCGGCGTCCAGTTCTGTTTCACACAGCACCACACCGCCAGGGGCCATGTGCGCTGCCAGCTGCGGCAGTGCTTTGGCTACCGTGCCGTGGTGGTACGGCGGGTCCAGCAGGGCAAGATCAAACTCTTCCTGCGTGGTGGCCAAAAAGTGGAACGCATCATCCGGGATGACCCGACTCTGCGCAAACACGCCCGCCGTTTTGCAGTTGGCCAGCACGATCTGGATCGCTTCGCGGGAAGCATCCAGGAAAACACAGCGCTTGGCCCCGCGGGATAATGCCTCAATGCCAAGCTGGCCGCTGCCTGCAAACAAGTCCAGCACGCGCGCGCCGGGCACAGAGAACTGTACGCTGGAGAACATTGCCTCCTTTACGCGGTTAATGGTGGGGCGGGTAACATCCTCCCCCGGTAGCGCAGCAAGGTTTTTGCCGCGGGCTGTACCTGCAATCACACGCATCATGTTAGGCCGCCTGCCTTTCATTTGTTATATGGCAGCCACCCATCCCGCTGGGAAGCTCAAGCCAGAGCACTCCTATTCGGGATAAACAGTTGCACTTAT
>OLQX01003032.1_pt1 | contig 10194 bp, 9 predicted proteins | sample 1672581 | NCBI WGS metagenome assembly OLQX01 (sample SAMEA3136701, study PRJEB25190) | human gut metagenome | reverse complement strand
GCACCATGCCGCCGGAGGGGCGGCGCTTGCCGTCCAGCACCTGCATCAGGGTGGATTTGCCCGCGCCGTTGGGGCCGGCAATGATCAGCCGCTGGCCGCGGCACACCGTATAGGTAAAGGGCTCCAGCAGGGTGCGGTCCCCGATCTTGATGGTCAGGTTCTTGAGCATCACCAGCTCGTTCCAGGGTTCCACATCGTATTCAAAGCGGAATTTGAGCTGGTTCGTCTCGTCCTTGGGTGCTTCGGTGATCTCCAGCTTTTCCAGCTGGCGGCGGCGGCTCTGGGCCATTTTGGTGGTGGAAGCACGCACAAGGTTGCGGTCCACATAGTCCTGCAGCTTTTCGGCCAGTGCTACGTCGGCGTCGTGCTGCTTCTGGCGCAGGGCGTCAGCGGCTTCCTTCTGCGGCAGGTAAGCCGAGAAGTTGCCCTTGTAGGTGGTCATGGTCTGGAAGGAAACCTCCCAGATCTTGGTACACACATTGTCCAGGAAATAGCGGTCGTGGCTGACCACCAGCACCGCACCGGAATAGCCCTTGAGGTAATTTTCCAGCCATTCCATGGTGGCAAAGTCCAGGTGGTTCGTGGGCTCGTCCAGGATCAGCACATCCGGCTTTTCCAGCAGCAGCTTTGCCAGACGCAGCCGGGTCAGCTCACCGCCGGAAAGCACGGCAATGTTCTTTTCCCAGGTGTCCTGCGCAAAGCCCATACCGGACAGCACCTTTTTGATGTTGACGTCCATGTTGTAGCCGTCGGCGGCATCCACGATGTTCTGCAGTGCGTCGTGCTGGGCCAGCAGGTCGGTGTTGTCGGGCTGGGCTGCCATCTTGCGCTCCAAAACCTGCATCTGGGCCATGGCGTCCAGCACCGGCGCAAAGGTGGCGCGCATTTCGCCGTAGATGTCCAGCGTGGGGTCCAGTTTGGCGTTCTGTTCCAGGTAGCCCAGCGTCACGCCATGGGTCACGCTGAATTCCCCGTCATAGTCCTGGTACTCCCCCGTGAGGATCTTCAGCAGGGTGGTCTTGCCTGCGCCGTTCTGGCCCACGATGCCGATACGGTCCTCCCGCTCGACACTGGCCGTCACATCGTGCAGCACGACTTTTTCGCCAAAGCTCTTTCCAAGTTTTTCCAAATGTATCAGCATTGTTTCAATCCATTCTGTTCTGCTGCAGTCCCGCAGGGGCTCAGCACTGGTGGCGGCGGTTCTTCAGTCCCACATTGGCCAGCTCGTCCTGCTCCATGACCAGCGGATAAAGTTCTTCCAAGCTGGCGATCTCGTAGGTGGGGATCACCTTGCCCGGGTTCTCGGTGTGGTTGGGGTTGAACCAACAGGTGTCCAGCCCGGCGTTTGCACCGCCCTGGATGTCGCTGGTCAGGCTGTCGCCCACCATCAGCACATGCTCGCGGTTCTCCACGCCCAGTGCCCGCAGGGCGGCGTCAAAGATGCGTGCACCGGGCTTCTCGCAGCCCAGCTTCTCGGAGATGAACACATCCTCCATGAAGTTGGACACACCGCTCTCGGCCAACCGCCGGGTCTGCACCTTGTGGACGCCGTTGCTCACCACGGCCAGTGTGGCCACCTCCGACAGCTCCCGCAGCACGTCCAGCACCTCGGCGTTCATCAGGTCCGGGTGGGTGGACAGCTGCTCCAGATAATAGCGGTTCATCTCTGCGCCGTCTCCGGCGGCGTCAATGGCTTTGAGGAAGCGGCTGAACCGCTCGTTGAGCAGCTTTTCGCGGCGGATCTGGCCTTTTTCCAGCTGACGCCACAGTTCCTCATTGATAGTGCGGTAGGTCTGCACTGTTTCGGCGTCCGGCTCGATGCCGTAGTTCACCAGCGTTTCGGCCAGTGCCTTACTCTCGGCGGCGTCAAAGTTGAGCAGCGTATTGTCCGCATCAAACAGGATGCAATAGTATTTTGCCATAATATCCCCTCATTTCCTTTTCCGGCCCGCTTTGCAGGGCGGGCATTACAACAGGGAGAAGCCAGCCCTGCGGTGGGCAGAGCTGGCTTCTGTTCATTCCGAAATCATTTCATACGCCTGTACGTCGGTTTGTTCCGGTTTGTTTTCTGAACAGGTTGTTTGGGCGGTGCAGGGAGTGGCATTGCATTTCTGCATTTCCTCCTCCAGTGCACCGTTTTCTACAGTTTCCCAATCGGTATCGTAGTAATCCACGCTGCCGTCGGTCACATCTTCTGCACCGGGCAGGCCCGGCACCCGCGGCTCTTCCCAGAACATCGAACCGCCTCCCTTCCCCTCAGCCTATGCGGCGCAGGGGCAAAGGGTTCTGCGCTCAGGAGCGGGCTGCCGGTTCTTCGGCCGTGTCATTTTCGGCTTCTGCCTTGGGAACCGGGCTCTCAGAGGAAGCACTGCTGTGAGAGTTGCTCTCGGAACTGCTGTGGGAGGAACTGGTGGCCGCACTGCTGCTGTGCGAGGTGCTGCCGCTCCCGGCTTCCGACGAGGAACCGCTGTGAGACGAGCTGCCGCTGTGGGAGGAGCTGGTGCTGTGGGAGGAGCTGGTGCTCTCGGCCCCGTTGGAGCTGCTGACGGATTCCTTTTCCGACGAAGAAGAGGAAGAAGAGCCGGATGTACTTCCGGAGGAAGCCCCGGAAGAAGTGCTGGAAGAACCAGACGAAGCAGTACTGCCGGACGAAGAAGAGCCGGAGCTGCCGGAAGAACTGCTGGAAGAGCCCGAAGAAGCTGCCGGGGCACCGGGCACCGTGATCTCCAGCGTGTTGCTGGTGACGGTGCTGCCGTTGTAGCTCACCACTGCGTAGACCTTGAAGGTAGTGCCCTGCATCTCAGCCGTAATGGGTACCGTCACGCTGGTGTGGCCTGCGGCAGAAGCAGCTTCCACACCGTTGGCATACCAGCGGATGGAATCTGCCTCCAGATACTTGCCGCCGATCTTCGCGTGGAAGGTGCAGCTGCCGCCCACTGCAGCCTTGCCGCTGCTGCTGATCTGCACCGAGGCGGCAGCAAACACGGCGGTCACATCCAGATTCTGCTTGAAGTTGGCATCCGTGCGGGTCTTGTTGGTCACGCCGTCGCTCCACTTGACGAACACATGGCCCGATGCCGGGACCGCCGTGACGCTGACCGACTGGCTTGCACCGACGCTGTAGGTCAGTGTGGTCTTGCCGTTGTCATTGCCGGCGCTCAGGGTACCGCCGCCGGTCTTATCCACGCGGTAGGATGCCTGATACTGGGTGGTGTCCTCCTGCACTTCGGAAGAAGAGGAGGTCACCTCACTGCTGGACGAAGCCACAGCAGAACTGGGATCGGGCACATATTCGGCGCGGCTGGGAATGTTGTTGGTGTCCGGGCGGTGGTCCTCGGTCTCGTAGGCATGGGTGCGCAGGTAGTTCAGCAGCACCTTCAGGCCGGAGGTCTTGAGGTGGATGTCGCCGCTCTGGTAATAGTCGGCGTTGCCGTAGCCGGTGGAATCCTTGAGGGCTTCGGCCGTGTTGAGGAACTTCAGGCCCATTTTCTCACACATGGACAGCAATGCCATATTGAAGTCGTCGATCCTGGTCTGGTCCATGTTGGGATAGTTGGAGTGGTCGGCAGGCACCGGCGGCACCGTGTTGACGATGATGTCGGTGTAGGGGTAGCTGGTCTGGATGGCCTGCACCAGCTGCTTGTAATTGCTGATGAAATCCTCCACGGCCATGCCGGTGTCGTTGGTGCCCAGCATGATGACCACACGGCGGGGCTTCATCTTGGCCACAGCTTCCGCGATGGTGTAGCGGCTGCTGTCCTTTTTAAAGGTAACGATGCCCTCGTTCAGGGCAGCGCTTGTGCCAATGCCCTCCTTGGCGCAGAACTGCTGCAGGCTGATCAGGCCGTTGGCATACAGACGCACCGTGTTGGAATCGCCGATGAACAGCGTCTCACTCTGGTAGGCGTCACCCGCGTCCGCCGTCTCAGGGAGCAGTGCACTGGACTGTTCGTTGATCTGGTAATGGTCGGCGATGTTTGCATCATCCGCAGGCTGCTCGGTGCCCGGCTGCTCCGAAGAGGCAGCCGGTTCCTTGCCACGGTGGATCAGGACAAGGGTGATGCCAATGGTCAGCAGCGCCGCCAGTGCACACACAATGCACACCAGCACTGCCTGCTTCTGCATGGGCGTCAGCGACTGTTTTTCCGGTTGTGTATTCTGTCTCATAGTTTTTTCACCATTCCCTTTATTGCGCGTTGTTTCAGGCACGCTGCTCCAGCAGCTGGTCGGCAAGGTCGGCACAGCTCTCGGCCAGCAGCACCGGGTGGAAGGGCGCAAGCTCCTCGCGGCTGCCATAACCGTACAGTGCACCGGCAGCGTCCAGACCGCAGTCTGCCGCGCCGCGCATGTCGTCGTTGCGGTCACCGACCATCAGCACCCGCTTGCCCTGCAGCATGGGCTGGCTGAGCACATGGTGCACCACGTCGGTCTTGGTGTCGCGGCTCTCGTCCATGGACGCGCCGCCGATGAAATCAAAGAAGGGTGCAAGACCCTTTTCTTCCAGGATCGGGGTGACCACCTCGGTGGGCTTGGAAGTAGCGGTGCACAGGATCAGCCCGGCGTCCTTCAGGCGCTGCAGCATTTCCGCTGCACCGGGGTACGCGGCGCATTCGTGGCTGCCCTTCACCGCGTAGCTTTCGCGGTAAAGGCGGGTGGCCTGCTCGATCTTGTCCAGCTCGGCGAAGTGCTCGCCGAAGCTCTTGCGCAGCGGCGGGCCCAGATAGCGGCGCAGATTGACGCCGGTGACGTCCACGCCCATTTTCTGAAAGACCTCTTCCAATGTATGGAGAATGCCGGGAGCGGAATCGATCAGGGTCCCGTCCACGTCAAACAGGATGGCATCGTAATGCAGCAATTGCGGTTTCCTCACTTTCATGGTGATACAGTCTATAGTATAGCACAGATTGACCGCCTCAGCAATTCCAACAAATGCATTTTCCGGTTTTTATGCAAACTTTCCGTGAAGAGACGGTAAACAAAAATGCCCGCCCGGCACCCGGGCAGGCAGAGGGCCTTACTGGTCAGCAGAACAGCCGCTGCCGGAAGGCGGATAGTAGAGGTTGTTGGAGATGAACTCCAGCTTATCCTTGAGCACGAGCTCCAGGTTGGCCACGGCGTGCACCATGTTGGTTGCCGAGTCGTTGACCTCCAGCAGCTTGCACAGGTCCAGCCCATCCAGGCCCATGGCCACCTTCATCTTCTGGCTTTCGGCGCACAGGATGTGGCTGAGGGCCGTTTCCTGCAGGGCGATGCTCTCCATCAGGTCGATTACAGCCTGGTCCAGCGTGACCTTGGGCATCTCCGGGCACTGGGAGCGGGTACAGGTTTCAGCAGACATAGAATACCATCCTTTCCGGTCAAGAGGGTTTGCACGCCCCATCCTATGCCCTGCCGTGTGGCGGCGTTACTGCTGCTTTTCGCGCACCTTTTCAATGGTCTGCCGGTAGCCGCCGGTGCCGTACTGGATGCAGCGGTTGATGCGGCTGATGGTGGCAGTGCTGATCTCCACCGTTTTTACGATCTGCTCGTAGGTGCTGCCGTCCAGCAGCAGCTTTGCTGCCTCCAGACGCTGCGCCATGTCCGAGATCTCCTTGACGGTACACAGATCCTCGAAGAAATCGTAGCATTCTTCCCGCGTTTCCAGGCTGAGGATCGCGTCGAACAGCGCGTCGATGGTTTCGTTTCTTCTGGGATTTTTCTCGGCCATAACAGTTCTCCTTCTTCTGATCACATCGGGTCGGTTCATCGTGTTATTACTTTAGCACTTCAAAGTGTGAAAGTCAAGCATTCTGCGTGAACTCTTTTCAGGAAATGCACTGTTCAATTTAGCTCTTTTCACATATGAATAAAAATCACCTAAAATTCTCTTAGAACTTCTTTGCCGAATTGGCGCATCCTCCGAACTTCCCGGAAATATATTGACAAATTATGAATTCTGCCCTAAAGTAGGAGCAATCATTCGGCAAATGCGACGAACAGGACATGATCATTTGCAGCACCCTCTTTCAGCGAGCCGCCCTTTTTTGATGCAACGGCGGCAGTCAGGAGCAAATGACCCTCCCCTGCAAGCAGCGTGTGTGAACGGGACCTTGACCGTCCTGAGTAATGCAACGCCGTCCAGCCCCCGTTACCGGGCAGCATGGCAGATGTGCCATGCGTGGGAGTGGCTGTCCACAGACAGCAAGCGAAGTGGTACCGCGGAGCAAATCATCCACATTGTGCAGTGGATGTGTGAGCCTTCGTCTTCGGGAAAGATCTTCCGCCCAAGGAAGATCTTCCGGATGGACGAGGGCTTTTTTACACCCTGCGGTCCTGCTTCGTCTGCCGGACGGCGCTGTGCACCTGGCCGGTTTGCCGCGTGAAAAAAAGGAAAGAGGTAAAAACAATGAATACGCTGGTCATCGTATTGATCGCCGCCGTGTGTCTGTTCGGTGCTTACGCACTCTACGGCCGCTGGCTGGCAAACAAGTGGGGCATCGACCCCACCGCCAAGACCCCGGCTGTTGTCCATGAGGATGGCCGGGACTATGTTCCCACCGACGGTTGGACGGTGTTCGCCCACCAGTTCAGCTCCATTGCCGGTGCAGGCCCTGTCACCGGTGCCATCCAGGCTGCCGCTTTCGGCTGGCTGCCCGTTCTGCTGTGGGTCCTGCTGGGCGGCATCTTCTTCGGTGCCGTCACCGACTTCGGCGCTCTGTACGCTTCCGTCAAGAATGACGGCAAGAGCATGGGCATGCTGATCGAGAAGTATATCGGCAAGACCGGCCGCAAGCTGTTCCTGCTGTTCTGCTGGCTGTTCTGCGGCATCGTCATCGCTGCCTTCGCAGACATGGTCGCAGGCACCTTCAACGCCTACGGCACCGACGGTGCTCTGGTGGAAGCTGCTCAGACCAACGGTGCTGCCGGCATGGTGTCCATCATGTTCATGGTGTTCGCTGTGGTCTTTGGCCTGCTGCAGAACAAGTTCCACTTCACCGGCTGGAAAGAAAACGTCATCAGCATCGTGTTCATCGTGCTGTCCTTCGTGGTTGGCGCAAACGCTCCTGTCATCCTGGGCAAGGCTGCATGGAGCTACATCACCTTCGTTTACATCTTCTTCGCTGCCGTGCTGCCCATGTGGCTGCTGAAGCAGCCCCGTGACCACATGACCACCTTCATGTTCGTGGCTATGATCGTAGGTGCCGTTCTGGGCCTGATTGTCAACCACCCCGTCATGAACCTGCCGGTGTTCACCGGTTTCAACAACGCAAAGCTGGGCACCATGTTCCCCATCCTGTTCGTTACCGTGGCCTGCGGTGCCGTTTCCGGCTTCCACAGCCTGGTTTCTTCCGGCACTTCCTCCAAGACTGTTTCCAATGAAAAGGATATGCTGAAGGTCGGTTACGGTGCCATGATCCTGGAGAGCCTGCTGGCTGTCATCGCCCTGTGCGTGGCAGGCGCAGCCGCTGCCGCCGACGGCACCCCTGCCGACGGCACCCCCTTCCAGATCTTCAGCCGTGGCGTGGCCAGCTTCTTTGTGGGCTTTGGCCTGGACCAGCACTTTGCTTCCGTGTTCATGACCATGTGCGTTTCCGCTCTGGCCCTGACCAGCCTGGACGCTGTGGCCCGTATCGGCCGTATGAGCTTCCAGGAGCTGTTCAGTGTGGACGACATGGAGCACGCTGAGGGCTGGCGCAAGCTGCTGTGCAACGTGTACTTCTCCACCATCATCACTCTGGTGTTCGGCTTCATCCTGACCAAAATCGGCTACGCCAACATCTGGCCGCTGTTCGGTTCCGCCAACCAGCTGCTGAGCGCTTTGGTGCTGGCTACCCTGTGCGTGTTCCTGAAGGTCACCGGCCGCAACAACAAGATGATCTTCCCCCCGCTGATCATCATGCTGTGTGTCACCTTCACCGCTCTGGTGCAGCGCCTGATCGCCATGGTCAAGGCCATCAGCACCGCCGCTTCTGTGACCATCCCCGCTGGCGAGACCACCTGGGGCGCTGTGTTCATCGCAAACGGCCTGCAGCTGATCCTGGCTGTCCTGCTGATCGTTCTGGGCCTGAACATCGTGGTCCACTCCTTCAAGGCTTACCAGAAGGCTGAACAGAACAGCGAAGTCAAGGCCTGATCTCTCAGATCGGCGCATCGCTTAACGGAATAGGCAAACAGCCGCTGACGGAAGAAAAGCCGTCAGCGGCATTTTTGTTTGCAGTCGTTTTAAAAATCAAAGGTTTGCTTCTTCCCACGTTTGCACAGCAGCCATCTGCACCGAGGTGTGGAACCAGTGTTCCCCGCCCTGCAGGATGGTCAGATGTGCCCCGCTCTGCCGGCGGAACCGCTCCATCACCGCACGGGAAGTCAGCGCATCCTTGTCGCCGTACAGCACCTGGGTGGGTGTATGCCACAGCAGGGGATGCTCCCGCACCCAGCACAGATACGGCCACGAAAGCGTTTCTCCCATCTCCGTGGGGATTTCCCCTGCTGCCTTCAGCTGTTCTTCGGTGACATGGGCGCCCTGCATCATGCTCAGGATGAGGGTTTCCATATCCACCACCGGGGACACGAGCAGGGCCTTTTCCAGCTTTTCTGCCCGCAATGCCTGCATAGCCAGCCATGCCCCGATGCTGACCCCATAGAGCCGGATATGCGGCCAGACCGGCTGCATCCGGGCATAGACTGCCTGAATTTCCGGCACCACCGCCCACGGCAGCAGCTGTTCCGGGCGGTCCCTGCGCGCTCCGTGTTCGGGCAGGTCGATGGCCAGCACCTGCCAGCCTGCTGCGCAGGCGGTGTTTGCAAAGCGTTCAGCCTCTTCCTTGCAGCCATTTTTCCCGTGGACATAAAGATACACCTTGCGGCTGCGCTCGCCGTACAGGATAGCCGGAACGCCCGCAAGGGTAAGCTCCTGTTTTTTCATGGTGGTCATGCGCCCCTCTCTCCTACCGCCCTTAGGGGGCGGTTTTTCTTTATGATAACACAGTCCGACCCTAAACACAAACAAAAAAGGGGCCGCAGCACCTTTCGGTACTGCGGCCCCGGTTTGCCTTAGAAGTAAAACTTACTTCACCATGCTTGCAACTTCAGCAGCGAAGTCATCAGCACGCTTCTCCAGGCCCTCGCCCTTCTGGAAGCGGGTGAACTTGACGATCTTGATGTCGCCGCCCAGATCCTTAGCGACCTTAGCGGTGTACTGAGCAACAGTCAGGTCGCCGTCCTTGACGAACTCCTGATCGACCAGGCAGTTCTCCTTGAAGAACTTCTTGATCTTGCCCTCGATCATCTTCTGCTTCACAGCCTCAGGCTTGTTGGCGGTCTTGGGATCGCCAGCCATCTGGACCAGCATGATTTCCTTCTCCTTGGCCACGACCTCGGCGGGGACAGATGCCTCGTCCACATAGCCGGGGTTGGCAGCTGCGACCTGCATTGCGATGTCCTTGCCGTAAGCAACGAACTCGTCCTTGGCCTCGATGCCGTTGGTGGTCTCGAAGTTGACCAGGATGCCGTGGGTGCCGCCGCCGTGGACGTATGCAGAGCAGACGCCCTCGTAACGGACGAAACGGCGGACCTTGATGTTCTCCTTGATGACCAGGATCAGCTCCTTCAGAGCCTGATCGACAGTCTTATCGCCCATCTTGCAGTTCATCAGGGCCTCAACGTCAGCAGGGTTCTGCTCCATGATGACCTTGGTGGTGTCCTTGACGAACTTGACGAACTTGTCGTTCTTGGCAACGAAGTCGGTCTCAGCGTTGACCTCGATGACAACACCGACCTTGCACTCGGGGCAGTAATCAGCGTAGACCATGCCCTCAGCAGCAATACGGCCAGCCTTCTTGGCAGCGGTAGCCAGACCACGCTCGCGCAGGATCTCGATTGCCTTCTCGAAGTTGCCGTCAGCCTCGGTCAGAGCCTTCTTGCACTCCATCATGCCGCAGTCGGTCTGCTTGCGCAGTTCCATAACGTCCTTTGCAGAAATAGCCATTTTCGTATTCTCCCTTACACGTTATTTTGTTGTTTGTGGGATGGGAAATCAGGCGTTTGCTGCATCCTCAGCGGGAGCGGCCTCCTGGTTGCCCTGCTTGCCTTCCAGCGCAGCGTCAGCCATAGCGCCAGCGATCAGCTTGACAGCACGGATTGCATCGTCGTTGCCGGGGATCACGTAATCGATCTCGTCGGGGTTGCAGTTGGTATCAACGATAGCCACGATGGGGA
>OLQX01003021.1_pt1 | contig 10251 bp, 5 predicted proteins | sample 1672581 | NCBI WGS metagenome assembly OLQX01 (sample SAMEA3136701, study PRJEB25190) | human gut metagenome | reverse complement strand
CCTCAACGCGCCCGCTTCCCGTGAGCTGGTCGCCGAGCTCCTGTTCCGCACCGCTGCTGAGGTCCCGACCGTGACCTACACCGCCGCGCTCGGCTACAACAGCATGAGCTCCATCATCGGCACCACCAAGAACGACACCCTCGGCAAGAAGAACTTCGGCCTGACCGAGTATAAGGGTATCGTTGTTGCCAACAAAGCCACCGGCGCTGACTACACTGTTGTCACCAGCGACTACGCCGGCACCAAGGACAAGGTCTCCCTCGGCCACGAGACCGGCCTCAACATGATCGGCCACAAGGTTTCCGGCTGGTACAGCGTTGACTCCAAGGACACCAAGGGCGCTTACGCCACCGTCTACAGCTTCAGCGATCTGTCCAAGGCTGAGACCGTTCTGACCGAGTCCGGTCTGGTCGGCAAGTATTCCGCCGGCAAGACCTACACCGCGAACAACTATGGCGCGTTCACTCTGGGCACTTACACCGCCGGCGTCTCCAAGTTCGTTGTCATCGATGACGGCAAGGCCATCATCTCTGTCGACGAGATCGTCGCCAAGGTCTATGCGCAGAACAACTTCGCTACTGTCCCGACCGTGACCCTCGCCGAGGGCAAGATCGATGGTAGCGACAACACCAAGGTTGCTTACAACCAGAAGAACCTGACCGGCTTCGATAAGGACACCATGGGCGTTGGCACTTACGTCATGGTCACCAAGATCAACAGCGACGTTGTCAACCTCGCTCTGCTCGACAAGACCGTTAAGGGTTCTGTCCGTTACTCCGACGCGAAGGGCAATGTCACCCTCGCCGACGGTACCGTTCTCACCAAGTCCGCGACCAAGGTCTACAACTCCGCTAAGGGTGCCGGCCTTACTCAGGTGACCGCTTACGAGCCCCTGAAGAGCTATGTCTTCACGCTCGATAACGACGGCCGTTACATCGCTGCCAAGCTCGGCGACGACAGCTACCTGTTCGGCACCTATGCCTACTATCAGGTCGACAACGCCGCTCTCGGCCAGATGTCCTACTACATGACCGGCGTGACCGCTGACGGCCAGGTCGTCACCAAGAAGATCGACGGCACCAACTATGCCCACCTCGGCATTCCCACGCTGAGCACCGGCGTGATGAACATCCTCAATCCCGGCGATTTTGGCCAGGACTTCACTCTGACCGAGACCAGCACCGCCGACCTCTACAAAGCAACGAACGTGAATGGTCAGACGGCTGTTACTGCTCCTTATGCCAGAATCGGCGACCTCATGGCTTCTGATGCTACCATCAAGAAGGACACCATCGCCATCGGCACGCAGAACAACTACTTCATCGATGAGAACACCGTGTTCTACTTCATCTCCGGCACTGCGGCTGAGCCCACCGTTCAGACCGTGACCGGCAAGACCGCCCTGCTCGGCGACGGCGACACCTATGTCCTGCCCGCCAACTCCGTTGTCAGCGCGAGCGTGCTGAACTACAGTGTCAGCACCGCTGCCAATATGCACGTCGACTCCGTCCTCGTGAAGGCCCCCTATCAGGCCAACGTCGCTTCCGACCTGTACTATGTTGCCAAGGGCGAGACGGTCAAGACCACTGCTGGCAATAGCACCAACACCATGATCTATGTCCGCAACAACGACCAGATGAAGAGCATCTGGGTTGAGACCGCCAAGCTCTCTAATGTCGACGGCAACGGCAAGGCCAGCGCCGATATGTTCTACACCCATGTTGCCAACCGTGCGGGTGTTGAGACCCTGACCGCTGTCTCTGGCGCTACCGGCGCGATCAAGGCCTACTACAAGGCTGTCGTCAACTACGCCGGCACCTATGGCGCTTACCTGACCAACGAGAATGGCACGATCGTCAACCGCATCGCCAGCAACGCCAAGGTCGTCGACCTGCGCGAGGCTGTTGTGAACGGTTTCGACGGATCCGGTAATGCTTTCGTCGGTACTTCCGCGACCAAGGGCGCAATCGACACCGTTGAGAAGCTGATCAACGCTTCCGGCGACTTTGCGTTCACGGTTGATGCTGCCGGTACCTCCGGTGGTGTGACCATCGTCTACATCAAGTCCGCGACCCAGCGTGCGCTGAGCCACGGCGTGACCTTCACTGTGCTGGACGCTGCCGGCAATGCAGCCAGCGGTGATTATTACACCGTTCTCGGCCGTGCTAACGATACGAACGGCGCTGCGGTGAACGACACCGTGTACTTCACCCTGACGGATGCCGCCAAGGGCGCTACCGTTACCGCTAAGGTCGGCACCGCTGCTGCCACGCCCCTGACCGCCACTCCGATCTACGTCAACGGTGTGAGCTACGCCAACGGCTACAAGGTCACCATCACCGATAACACCGTGATCACCATCACGCTGGCTGCCCCTGCCGTCTCCGTTGTCAACTACCAGCTGACGATCGTTGGCGAGGACGGCGTTACCACCAAGACCTATGATCTTGGTGCCTACACTGACACCGCAAAGCAGGAAGGCTCTGTTACGTGGGAGACGGTCTGCAAACTTGTCAACGGAACTGACACTAATTCCAAGTGGGTAAGCGCCAATGGTGCTAAGACCATCCTGACTGCTCAGGGAATTAACGAAAAAGCTGATATCGGCAGCATCACCGTGAATGTTGCTACCGGTGCTACCGGTACGTATCAGTTCGTCTACGCAAAGAGCGTTTCCAGCAACCCCTGATACATCTTATCACCACAGCAAAAAAGGAAGGCCCCAAGAGGGGGCCTTCCTTTTTTGCGCTCAGCGGAGTGCGAGATAGCTGTAGGTCTTGCCGCCGGTGTTCAGCCAGAGCTGCGGACAGGTCGATGTGTTGTAGGTCGCCATCTTGACGGTAAAGCCCGTGTCGGTGATGCTCACGACCTTGGCCATCCAACTGTCGATCTGCTCCGGCGTGCCGGCAAAGAGCGCGTAGTCCGCGCTGTAGTCGCCTTTGTCGAAGCCGCGCGAGATCACGAGGAATCTCGGCTTAAAACCGAGATCGACCGTTTGCGTGCCGCCATTGCCGGTGTAGCTGCCCGCGACATAGGGCTTGTTCGCCGAGGAATACGCGTTCTCCGCAGTCGCCTTGACCGCCTTGATCGCGTTCTGCAAGGCGGTCTGCGCGTCCGCGCCGGACTTCAGCGCCGCGTCCAGCTTGCCCGTCAGGTCGTTGAAGTCCTGCATTCGGATGAAATCATCCTTTTCCCATGTCGGCAAATCGTAGTTTGTTGTACGTTTCATGTCAATCTTCCTTTTCTGGCCGCAAAAATAAAAATCGGAAGAAGATAGGCACATTTCTATTTCTCCATAAAAGCCTGCCTCCTCTAATGATACTGTGTATCATTAGGATTCGTTGGACGAGCCGGTGCAACCTTTCAAAAAGCGCAAAAAAGAGCGGCAATGCCGCTCTTTTCTCTGTTTTTCGCGCTTTTTTAGACTATTGGCCGCCGCTTACAGCGCTCCCGACTCCCCGGCGAAGACGTAGCACGCCCTGCCCTGATAATCGTCCGTGTTCCACGCCGCGTCCACGGCAAAAATGCCGACAGACGGGATCAGCTCGGCGGTGTAGGTGCCGTCGTCCTGCCGCTCGGCCGATATCGCTTCGCTCTGCGCCTCGGTGTCGCCCCAGCACGTCTCGCTCCAGTACCGCAGCGAGACGGAATCGGGCGCGCAGTCACCGAAGTCGAGCGTCACAACGTAAAAATAGGACGCTGAAACGGCAATGGGCATTTCCAGCACGGGCGTGATGTCGCGGCAGTTTTCGTCCAGCGGATGCGCGCCGCAGGCGATCGCACCCGAGCGTTCACCGTTTCCGAGGGCGTAGTTCCAGTCGTAGCTGCCGCTCGATACCGTGACGGAAGCGTCCTGCGCGTTGGTCACGCTTAGCTCCGGCGGCGCGGTGAGCACATCCTTCTTCGCGCCGCAGCCCGCAAGCGAGAGCAGCAGCGCGCAGAGAAGGCAAGCAGAAAGCAGTCGTTTCATGGCGTTTTCCTCGTTTCGTTCGGATATCGGTTTAGACGCAGGGCGCGCGAAAAAGTTCCCCGCGCGCAAAAAAGGAGGGAGACACGCCGTGTCCCCCTCCCTTGGAAGATTTTTTATCAGAAGTCCGCGTTGCCGACGGTGCGGGGATGCAGCTCCACATCGCGGATGTTGCCGATGCCCGTCAAATACATCACCATGCGCTCGAAGCCGAGGCCGAAGCCCGCGTGACGGCAGGAGCCGTAGCGCCGCAGGTCGCAGTACCACCAGTAGTCTTCGGGATTCATGCCGAGCTCGCGGATGCGCTTTTCGAGCAGTTCGATGCGCTCCTCGCGCTGGCTGCCGCCGATGATCTCGCCGATGCCGGGAACGAGGCAGTCCGCCGCCGCGACGGTCTTGCCGTCGTCGTTGAGGCGCATATAGAACGCCTTGATTTCCTGCGGATAGTCGGTGACGAACACGGGGCGCTTGAAGATCTGCTCAGTGAGGTAACGCTCGTGCTCGGTCTGGAGGTCGATGCCCCACTCGACGGGGTAGTCGAACTTCTGCCCGCTCTCCTTGAGGAGCTTCACGGCCTCGGTGTAGGTCACGCGGCCAAAGTCGGACTCGGCGACGTGGCGCAGTCTCTCGATGAGGCCCTTGTCGACGAAGCTGTTGAAAAACGCGAGATCGTCCGGGCAGCGCTCCATCACGCGGCGGATGATGTGCTTGATCATCGCCTCCGCCACTTCCATGTCGCCGTTGAGGTCGCAGAACGCCATCTCCGGCTCGATCATCCAGAACTCGGCGGCGTGGCGCGCGGTGTTGGAATTCTCGGCGCGGAACGTGGGGCCGAAGGTGTAAACGTCGCCGAACGCCATAGCGAAGTTCTCAGCGTTGAGCTGGCCGGAAACGGTCAGGCTCGTCTTCTTGCCGAAGAAATCCTTGCTGTAATCGACCTTGCCGTCGGGCGTTCTCGGCGGGTTTTCAAGGTCGAGCGTCGTCACTTGGAACATCTCGCCTGCGCCCTCGCAGTCGGAGCCGGTGATGATGGGGGTGTTGACGTAGACGAAGCCGCGGCTCTGGAAGAACTCATGCACGGCGTAGGCCGCCGCGCTTCTCACGCGGAAAGCCGCGGAGAAGAGGTTCGTGCGCGGGCGCAGATGCTGGATCGTGCGCAGATATTCAACGCTGTGGCGCTTTTTCTGTAAGGGGTAGTCGGGGCTGGACGCGCCCTCGACCTCGATCTCGCTCGCCTTGACCTCGAGCGGCTGCTTGGCCTCGGGCGTCAGCACGACCGTGCCGCGCACGATCAGCGCCGCGCCGACGTTCTGCGCGGCGATCTCCTTATAATTAGAAAGAGAATTCGCATCCATCACGACCTGCAAATTGCGGAAGCACGAGCCGTCGTTCAGCTCGATGAATCCGAAGGTCTTCATATCGCGGATGGTCTTCGCCCAGCCGCAGACGGTCACGCTCGCGCCGCCGTACTGCTCCCTGTCGGCGAAGAGCGCGGCAATTCTCACTCGTTCCATAGTAATTTTTCCTTCCTTTTGTGGGTTTTTGCGGGATAATAGAGGTATTATATGCCACTTTCCGTGCAAATTCAAGCCCTGCTTTGTGTTGACTTTTGACAAGTTGTATGTTATGATTCAATCTTACCTCAAAAGGTAAACGTGAAACTTTCACCTATTACTTTACAGGAGGAACCACCCATGAACAAATATCTCGATATTGCCCCCGAGGTCGCCGAGGCGCTTGCCGCCGGCAAGCCCGTCGTGGCGCTCGAATCCACCATCATTTCCCACGGTATGCCCTACCCGCAGAACGTGGAGACCGCCCTCAAGGTGGAGCAGATCATCCGCGACAACGGCGCGGTGCCCGCCACCATCGCCATTCTGGGCGGCCGCCTGAAGGCCGGCCTCACCGCCGAGGAGATCGAGTATCTGGGCAAGAAGGGCCAGGACGTGACCAAGGCCAGCCGCCGGGATCTGGCGGTGCTGGTCTCCCGCAAGGCCGACGGCGCCACCACCGTCACCACCACCATGATGATCGCCCACATGGCCGGCATCAAGGTGTTCGCCACCGGCGGCATCGGCGGCGTGCACCGCGGCGCGCAGGAGACGTTCGACATCTCCGCCGACCTTGAAGAGCTGGCCAACACCTCCGTCATGGTCGTGTGCGCGGGCGCAAAGTCCATCCTCGACCTCGGTCTGACGCTCGAATATCTCGAGACCCACGGCGTCACCGTCATCGGCTACGGCACGGACGAGCTGCCCGCGTTCTACACGCGCAAGTCCGGCTTTGGCGTCGACTACGAGCTCGACACGCCCGAGCAGCTTGCCAAGGCCTTCCACGTCAAGCGCGAGCTGGGTCTGCGCGGCGGCTTACTCGTCACCAACCCCATCCCCGAGGAGTACTCCATGGATAAGGCCGTCATCGACCGCGCCATTGCCGAGGCCGTCGAGGACGCGAAGAAGGACGGCATCCACGGCAAGGCCACGACGCCGTACCTGCTCGCCAAGATCAAGGACCTCACCGGCGGCGACAGCCTGGATTCCAACATCCAGCTCGTGTTCAACAACGCGCGCCTCGGCGCGGCGGCGGCGGTGGAGCTCAGCAAGCTCGAACAGTGAGATATTTTGTCATCTATCTCGCCGCGATCAATCTGCTCACGTTCTGCGTCTACGGCGCAGACAAGCGCCGCGCCAAAATTCCGGGCGCGCGGCGCGTGCCGGAAAAGACTCTGTTTGCACTCGCGCTGCTGCTCGGCAGCGCGGGTGCTCTTTTCGCCATGCGGGTCTTTCACCACAAAACGCGGCACTGGTACTTCAAGTACGGCATTCCGGCCATCCTGCTGCTTCAGCTTGCGGCGGGCGGGGCCGCGTGGTGGGACTGGGGAAAATAATTTTGCGGAAATTTCGGTTTCCGCGGAACCAAACGGCGAAGCGCGCCGTCTAAATAGAATAGCGAAGAATGGGAAGATAAAGAATTTATGAATTTTTTGTTTTCCCATTTCTTTTAGGCATGAGACATGGTAAAATGTACTCGTATGAGAAGGCCCTGCACGCAGGGCAAACAAAAAACGAAAGGATGAAGATCACATGAAAAAATTTCTCTCCTTGCTATTGGCTCTGACGATGGTGCTGAGCCTCGTCGTCGTGCCTGCAAGGGCGCACGATGGTGAGGTAACTGTCTCAGGTCTTAACATTGCTGCGAGCGATGTTGAAAGAGGAACTCAGAAATCATTTACACTTGCAGGAACTCCGACGGTTTCTGATAATAGCGTTAATGCAACCGAAGCACGGATTACCTCTTACTCTTGGACTGTTCCCAATTTTACTGGTAATCCCGGCACAACCGCTCAGACGGCAACTCTGACCGCCGCAACGCCCACTACGGGTAATAATAAGGTCAAGGTTTCCTGCACGGTCTCAATCGAGTATACCCTGCCTGCTGCTGAAGAACATGGAACGCCCACTACCAAGACTGTGACCGAGACAGTTGAAAGTGGTGAATTTTCTATTACCAACAAACTCCTGCCGACTGATATCACCAAAGTTACTTTTAACGGTAGAGAATATTCCGTTACAGATGGTAGCGTGAATATTGTTTTACTGGGGAGCGAGTCCCTTGCAAATGGTCCTTGGACTGCGATTGCTACTAACGGCTATACCATTGATAACGGTGCCAGTAGTGCCAACAAGCCTTCTTATACTGAGGGAACTGGCCTGACCGTAAAGACCACCGATGCGACACCGCTTTCCACCACAATTACAGTAACCCGTACTGATGCGACTGTTTCGGCTACTGCTACTCCGAACACTGTTCTTTCAGAAGGCACCACCACCTTAACAGCCACGTCCAATCTCAGCAGTGAAGCTACCTATAGATGGTTTACCAAATCTGGCACAACGGAAACTCCTATCACTAACGGCACTGTTAAGAGTTTTTCTTGGAAAGTTCCGAAAGTCGACAGTGACACCCCTTATCAGGTGATTTGCAAGGCCTACGAAAAGGGCCAGACAGAACCATCTGCTACCAGTTCTGAAATTACTGTTACCGTCAAGAAAAACGATTATACGATTAGTGCTGCGGTTTCCTCTGCCTACGCTACCGCGTATAACAACAGTATTGTATTACCCAGTGTCGGCAATACTGCGACCGTTACGATTACGTTCCAAGACAAGGATAAGCGCGAGGTCACGTCGAGCGTTACCTACGGCTATGATATCACCGGCAACACCAATGCCTTTTCAGCCAGTAATCGAAATCAAAAGGCAATGACCGTGACGATGGTGAGCAACGGCAGCATTTCCGTAACTCCGTATGTCATCTTCATGGGTAAAAAGATTTCGGCAACGCCCATCACAATTACCGGTAATGCGCTTACCGCTACGCTTTCCTCGGTTCAGAGTGGTGGCTATAGAGATTACGCCTACAGCGAACTTGTCAATGCTGCGCAGGCTGCAATCACTACGCGCAGTACAACCAGTTACGGCTATAACTACAGCGAAATCGTTAGCAGCGTTTCTGTTCGTTCGCAGACCGTCACAAACTACGGTACGTTCACCGCTCCCTCCGTCGTAAATGGTTATTATAGATTTACATCTTACGGCAATGTTATCGGTACGGCCGCAGTGACCGGAACGGTTACCACAAACCGCGGCACTTACTCCATCACCTTCAACATTCCCGTTTCCCCCACCAAGGTGGCCTATGAGGACCAGTATCCCGAGCCGGTCGCTTACGGCAACACCTATCGCTATTATGTTCAGGTCCCCAGCGGCTACTCCAGCTACTATGTTCTTGGCACGCCCAATCAGGCGACCGAGCCGAACTGGACACTGACCGGTACGCAGTATTATGGCAACAATCTTCAGTATTATGGCAACAATCTTTATTATCTGACTGACAGCAACTTTGTGGGCGGCAAGTGCACGCTGTGGCTCGTCACCAAGGATTCCTCCAACCGCTACTCCTGCGGCCAGCTCACCGTCTACCAGAAGAACTACAACATCAACTACAACGGTGTGGCGGGCGAGACGGTGCAGTTCAAGCACGCGGACTTCACCAACTTCATGAATGAGGTCTCCCAGGCCCGCGGCGACGCCAGCAAGACCGGCTCCTACCCCTATGTCACCTTCAACTATGTGACCTTCAACTATCCCACGAGCACCCAGGGCACGCTGTACTACAACGGCACGGCCATGTCCAACAGCAGCTACTCCGGCAGCTTCAACTCCCGCACGCAGATCACCAACCTGGACAACGTGACCTTCGTCCCCTACGCCAGGACGAGCGCCAAGTCCATCCCGCTGACCTTCACCCTCAGCGTGACCAAGTACGGCGCGAACGGCGCGGTCGTCAACCGTGACCTGAAGTACACCGGCACCGTGGCCGTCAGCATCGTGCGCGAGGATATCAAGTACACCGCCGCCCCCGGCGACACTATCCGCTTCACCGACAGCGACTTCCTCAATTATCTGCGCACGCAGAACGGCTTCAATTCGAACTACTACAGCATCGACTATGTGACGTTCGACCAGAGCGCCGTCAACGCCCTGAACGAGGGTGTGCTCTACGCCTACTCCACCGGCTTCAACGCCGTCAAGACCACCGATAAGTTCTATTATACCACCACGAGCTACAACCAGAACGCCCTGAGCGATGTGACCTTCCGCGCCAGCGCCTACGCCAAGACCGGCACGACCGTCTACATCCCCTTCACCATCTACGCCCGCTACGGCACGACCGGCACCGGCACCCGTCAGGTGAGCGGCACCGTGGCCATCAAGCTCGCGCAGACGATGAACTTTGTCGACGTGAAGCCGACCGACTACTTCTATGACTCCGTGAAGTGGGCCGTGAACAGCAACATCACCAAGGGCACCTCCGCCACGACCTTCTCCCCGTACAAGACCTGCACCCGCGCGGAGATCGTGACCTTCCTGTGGCGCGCCGCCGGCTCCAAGACCCCGACCATCACCCGCAACCCGTTCACCGACGTGGCTCCCTCCATGGGCATGGATTACTACTACGCCATCCTGTGGGCCAGCCAGAACGGTATCGCCGCCGGAACGTCTGCCACGACCTTCTCCCCGAACGCCACCTGCACGCGCGCGCAGATCGTGACCTTCCTGTGGCGCTACAGCAACAAGCCCGCCGGCTACTACTCCAACCCCTTCACCGATGTGAACAAGGCCGAGCACGCGGCGTATTATGACGCCATCCTCTGGGCCGTCGGCAAGGGCATCACCAAGGGCACCACCGCCACGACCTTCTCCCCCTATGGCACCTGCACC
>OLQX01003020.1_pt1 | contig 10254 bp, 5 predicted proteins | sample 1672581 | NCBI WGS metagenome assembly OLQX01 (sample SAMEA3136701, study PRJEB25190) | human gut metagenome | reverse complement strand
CATTTTATGAGCACCTTTCTTGGAGAGAAAAAAGTGCAGCTTGTTGTGACGTACAGTGAACAGCGGGCAAGGGAAATTGAAGAAGATTATAAATTATTTTGCAGTCAGGTCTATGTGATTCCACCGCGTGACCTGATCTTTTTTAGCGCAGATCTGCAGGGAAATGCCATCATTGCAGAGCGCATGAAGGCATTTGCAGCACTTTATCAAAACGAGGCAAAGGTTATCATCACAACAATGGATGCGCTCATGAGCGCGGCAGTGCCGTTTGAACAGCTGATGAGTCATGTGATAAAGCTAAAAGAAGGTGATGAGCTTGATCTTGAAAAGCTAAAGCATGACCTGACTGTGATGGGATATGAGCGTGTAGGACGTGTGGAGGAACCAGGACAGTTTACTGTTCACGGAGGTATTGCTGATGTATATCCATTGACAATGGAGGTTCCGGTTAGAATCGAGCTTTGGGGAGATGAAATAGATACGATTCGCTGCTTTGAACCGCAGAGCCAGCGCTCAATGGATCAGATCGAGTGCGTATCTGTTTTTCCAGCGGCAGAGGTGATCGCAGATGATACGGCAAGACGGCGTGCTGCGGGAATGATTCAAAATGAGCTTGAGAGCCAGTTAGCTGTCTTTAAAAAAGCAAAGGAGCCAGACAAGGCGAAGCGTCTTCGCGAGGAGACAAACCGCATATTAGAGGCACTTGGTGAAGATGTTGTATTAGAGGCACCAGACAGCTATATAAGCTATTTTTATCCGCGCACTGTTCAACTTTCTGAATATTTTGATGAGAAGAACACGTTAGTTTTCCTTGATGAGCCGATGCGTCTTAAAGAGCGCGGTGATGGTGTGCAGGCTGAGTTTGAGGAAAGCATGAAAAATCGTCTGGAGCAGGGCTTTCTTTTGCCAGGTCAGACAGCACTTTTAACACCGGCAAAACATGTGCTTGCTGCTTTTGAGCGCGGTCAGGTTGCAGCACTGTCTTCACTTGACAGCCGCCTGGCTGACTTTACGGTGGTAAACAGCTACGCAGTAAATGTTCAGAACATGAACACATATCGTGAAGGTTTTGAACTTTTGATTAAGGATTTGACACACTGGAAGAAGGAAAAGTACCGAATTGTCCTTTTGTGTCCGTCAAGAACTCGTGCAAACCGCATTGTCAATCAGCTTATAGAGTATGATCTTTTGGCATATTACAGCGAGGACGAGGATAAAAAGATAAATCCAGGTGAGATCATGGTTACTTATGGAAACCTTCACCGTGGCTTTTTATATCCGATGCTAAAATTTGCTGTTATCACAGAGAGCGATATCTTTGGTGTTAAGAAAAAGAAAAAAGAAAAAAAGAGCCACTATCAGGGTCAGCGAATAAGTGATTTTGCGCAGCTAAAGCCTGGTGATTATGTGGTGCATGAAAATTATGGACTGGGAATTTATCGCGGAACAGAGCGACAGATTGTGGATAAGGTAACAAAAGATTATATTAAGATAGAATATGGTGATGGCGGAAAGCTGTATTTTCCTGTCACACAGCTTCATATGATACAAAAGTATGCTGATTCAGAGTCTAAGCAGCCAAAGCTTAACAAATTGAACGGCCAGGAGTGGACAAAAACAAAAAGCCGTGTTCAAAAAGCAGTCAACAACATTGCAAAGGAGCTTGTGGAGCTGTATGCAGTGCGCCAGAGTGGTCACGGTTATCAGTATGGAACAGACACTGTATGGCAGAAAGAATTTGAAGAGCTTGTACCATTTGATGAGACAGCAGATCAGCTTGCAGCAATTGATGCGACAAAAGCTGATATGGAAAGCACGAAAATCATGGACCGCTTAGTGTGCGGTGATGTAGGCTACGGAAAAACAGAGATTGCCATCAGAGCTGCCTTTAAGGCTGTGCAGGACAGTAAGCAGGTCGTATTTCTTGTGCCGACAACTATTCTTGCTCAACAGCATTACAATACATTTGTTGAGCGAATGAAGGACTATCCAATTCGAATTGAACTTTTATCACGCTTTCGCACGTCAGCACAAGTTAAGGCATCACTTGAGCGCTTAAAAAAGGGTCTTGCCGATATTGTAATAGGAACGCATCGTGTGCTGTCAAAGGATGTTGTATTTAAAGATCTAGGCCTTTTGATTATTGATGAGGAACAGCGCTTTGGTGTCACACACAAGGAAAAGATTAAGCAGCTTAAAAAAGACGTTGACGTGCTGACACTAACGGCAACACCGATTCCGAGAACACTTCATATGAGTATGATAGGCGTGCGCGATATGAGTGTGTTGGAGGAAGCACCGTATGAGAGAAGACCGATTCAGACATATGTAATGGAAATGAATTGGGAAATGGTTCGCGAAGCAATAAACAGAGAGCTTGCCAGAGACGGACAGGTTTATTATGTGTATAATCGTGTCAAGGATATTGATCAGATTACGGCACAGATAGCAAAGCTTGTGCCAGATGCAAATGTTGCCTTTGCGCATGGTCAAATGTCAGAGCGTCAGCTAGAGCAGATCATGATGGACTTTGTTAACGGTGATATAGACGTGCTTGTTTCCACAACTATTATAGAGACAGGCTTAAACATTCCAAACGTAAATACTATTATCATCCACGATTCTGACCGCTACGGACTTGCACAGCTGTATCAGCTAAGAGGACGTGTAGGCCGTTCAAACCGCACTGCCTATGCTTTTATCATGTATCAGCGAAACAAGATTTTAAAAGAAGAGGCTGAAAAGCGTCTTCAGGCAATTCGTGAGTATACTGATCTTGGTTCAGGTATTAAGATAGCCATGCGTGATCTGGAAATTCGAGGCGCTGGAAATCTGCTTGGCAGTGAGCAGCACGGTCATATGGAAGCAGTAGGCTATGATTTGTACTGCAAGATGTTAAATATGGCTGTCAAAAAAGAAAAGGGTGAGCTTGAGATGGAGGAAACCTTTGAAACAACGGTGGACATTCCAATCAGCGCTTACATTCCAGACAGCTATATACGAAACGAAGAAGACAGGATGGAAATCTACAAGCGTATTGCAGCAGTCGAGACAGAGGAAGAGTCAATGGATATGATCGACGAGCTTATCGACCGTTTTGGAAGTGTTCCAAAGCCAGTCACCAACTTGCTTGAGGTGTCAATCCTTCGTGCGGATGCGCATTCTCTTTATATTAAAGAAATCAAGTCCTCGTCAACAGAGATTCGCCTGTTCATGCATCCAAGAGCAAAATTTGACACGATGCGTGTGCCGGATCTGATACAGTCTTACCGAGGTGCACTTCGTCTGCTTGACAAAGACAATCCTTATTTCTTATTGAGGGCAGGAGATGGCGCAGTCAAAGAAAAAATGCTGACATTGAAAACATTGAAAAAACTGTTAAGCGATATAAAAACGTTGATTGTTTCATAAAATCATGCTAAAATGAAAAGCAAAGTTCACGAGGCGCCCGATAAAGAAGATGCACTTCGGAGCGTTGATAGAGAATATAGAAATAGAGTGAGGTAAATTTATGAACCGAATTATGAAGTATGCAGCAGCAGCCCTCGCAGCAGCTACTGCCGTTAGTACATTAGGCGGATGCGAACAGTTAGAGAAAAAGGCACCAGAGGATACAGTTGCTGTTTCATTTGGCGATACAAATATCATGCTGGATGAGATTACTTATATGATACGTTCCATGGAGTATACCTATGAATCCTATTTTGGATCAAACATCTGCGGCAACGATATGGGCGATGGTTCAGGCATGACAGTCGGTGATTACATCAAGCAGATGTCTCTGTCACAGCTTCGCCAGACACTTGTATTAAATGAGTATGCAAAGAAAAATGGCATTGAGTTAAGTGATGATCAAAAAGCAAAGGTAGATGAGGCAATTGAAAAGCTTCAGACAGAATCAGAGGATTATCTGGAAGCAGTCGGCGCAACAGATGAGCTGATTGAAAAGACATATACAGAGAATGCAATTGCAAATCTTGTTTATATGGATCTTGTTGCTGATGTTGATACGACAGTTGGTGATGATGAGTTCCTTCGCAAAAAGATCGCATATGTAAAGCTGACGCCAAGTGAACTGACAGAGACGACAGCAGCCGATGGGGCAACTACAGAAGTGTCAAGTGATGAAGACAGCAGCGAAGAGGCATCTTCTATAGAGAATACAGAAGCAGAATCAGAAAGTGCATCCAAGGATGTAACGACTTCCACAGAAGAAGCAAGCAGTGAAAAAGCATCAACTGAGGCAGTATCAACTGAGGAAGCATCAAGCGAGAATGTTTCGGAACTTTCCTCTGAGGCATCCACTGAAGATTCAACTGAGGCAGAAACACTTTCAGAAGAAGAGCAGGAACGTCAGGATGCGATGAACGATGCAGCAGACAAGATCCTTAAGGAATTTGAGGAAGGAAATGATGCAGCAGACTTTATCAGTGATTATCAAAATGACAGTCACTTTACTGCAACAAATTCTGAGATTTCCATTAGTGAGGATGGAACTGCTGTATATAATGCAGCTGCATGGGCACTGGCAACAGACGAATGCACTGTATATAGAAGCGATGACGGCAGCATCTACATCATCCGCTGTCTTGATGATAACGATGAGGAAGCACGTCAGAGTGCCATAGATTCAGAGATCGAAAGCAGAAAGACAGCATTGTTCTCAGAGAAATATGCCGAGATTCAGGACGATTCTTCCAAGTTTAAGGTAGATGAGGATGTGATTGACACAATCCGCTTTACAACTCCGGTTTACGTAGCACCAAGCGAGGAAGAAACATCAGAAAGTGAAACTAGTGGTGAGGAAACTTCAGAAAGTGAAACTGGCGAGAAAGAATCAACAAAAGAAGAAAAATCAAGTGAGTCTGATGAGTCAAAGGAAGTTGTAAGTGAAGTTTCTTCAGAGGAAGAGAGTAAATAATTAAGAGCCGCCTAATATCGGGAAAGGCACAGTAAAGTGTCACATTACCGATTGCAGGTGGCTTTTTTGGCGAAAAACGCGCTCTCTTTCTTAATCGTTATCCCGATTTCACTTGACATCTCGTAATAATTTTGTTATAATGCCCCTCGAAGTGTAATAATTTTGTAATATTTAGTGATAGTTCACTCGTGAATTGTTACTGTGAAACTAGCGAGGGAGTGCAAGCTTACTCGCTCGCAGATAAGAATGTAAAGAGGTTTTATAAAGAAAGGCTTGGTATATATGAAGATCAAAGGAAACAGATTTGTTACGTCAATATTAGCAGCGTCTATGCTGTCTGGTACATTTTTTGCTCCGGCATCCGCAGGTGAGCTTGAGGGTGAGAGCGCAATCGCAGGCATGGCTGTTACATTGAATAACTACTACGCAGGAGAGGAAACTCCGGATGAGGCAATCTTAGATTATCTTGTTCCTAAGGCTCAGGCAACATCTGAGGCTGAGAGTGAGACAGAAACCGAAGAGCCAAAAACCGAAGAGCCAAAAACAGTTATGGCCGCTACTGTTGCTGTCACTTCAGATGCTTCTAATGTAGGACTGGTAAGCGCAGCAGGTTACTTAAACGTGCGTGAACAGCCATCCACAGGCAGTGTAACAGTCGGAAGACTTTTCAGTAACTGCCAGGTTAACATCAAAAGTTCCGTAAACAACAGCGAAGGCAGCTGGTATCGTATCACTTGCGGCGATGTAGAAGGTTATGTAAGCGCAGCCTACGTATTAGTTGGCACAGCAGCCAAGACTGCTGAGGACAATATCCAGAACCGCTATGCAGTTGTTACAGCAGATCAGTTAAATGTTCGCGACAGTGCATCTGACAGCGCAAATGTTGTTGGAACTGTATACAAGGATGAAGAGTACGCAATCATCGAGGATCAGGGTGATTTCGTAAAGATACATATTGCAAATGATGAGGTTGGATATGTTTCAAAGTCCGGTATCACCATTAAGACTCAGTTCGCTCAGGCTCAGAAGGTAGACAATGAATTTGTATCTCAGGAGCTGGAGAACTTCATGATCGATATCAACTACTCCAGAAACGTATACGAGCAGGCAATGGCAGAGGGAACAGGCGAAGGCTACTATCGTGCATATGCAGCTATCGTTTATGCAGCAGAGCTTCTTGGATACTACAGTGAGTTTGCAGCAGATTCTGGATTAGAAGATCTGGCAGCAACATCTAAGCAGGAGCAGGAAAGCGCACTTGCACTTGCAGATGCAGCATATAAGTTAGCATCAGATTCCGGCTACTTTACCCAGGTTGCAGAATCAGTAGCATCAAGCGAGGCAGCGGCAGAATCCTCAGCAGCAGAATCTGTACAGGAAACTCAGACACAGCCATCCACAGATGCATCTTCTGAAGGAAATGTAACAAATGGTACAGGCGAGACTGCAGCACCAAGCAGCTCAGCATCTGATGAAACCATAAGTGTAGAAGTTCCGACTGCAGCATCTGTAACAGGCATTGAGGCTTGCTATCAGGGCGGTACAAAGTATGTGGGTGATGTTGTCTACACCGCAGAATTGTTTGTAAGAGTAAGCTACAGTGATGGAACTGTAAAGGATATTTACGATGGATGGTATTCACCACAGGTAGGTATGACCTTAAAGCAGGAGGGCTACAATGTTGTAACCATGTATTATGGTGATTTTAGCTCCAACCTTGAAGTATATGCAAACCCGGCACCGACTCAGGCAACCCAGCCGGCAGCACCAGAGACACAGCCAGCGGCACCAGAGACTCAGCCGGCAGCACCGGCACCAGCCCCAGAGACACAGCCGGCAGCTCCAGCACCAGCACCAGAGACACAGCCAGCAGCTCCAGCACCAGCCCCGGAGACTCAGCCAGCGGCACCGGAGACTCAGCCGGCAGCACCGGCACCAGCACCAGCTCCAAGCGGTAATGGACAGTCTATCGTAGACTATGCAATGCAGTGGGTAGGACAGTGTAATTATGTATGGGGCGGTACAAACCTGACACCAGGAGGCGGTGTTGACTGTTCTGGATTTACCATGAACGTATACGCAGCATTCGGTATCAGCCTTCCGCACTACTCCGGCGCACAGATCAACTATGGACAGGCTGTATCATACGAGCAGCTGCAGCCAGGTGATCTTATCTGCTTCTCAGGCCATGTAGGAATCTATATCGGCGGCGGCATGATGGTTCATGCAGCAAGTGCAGAGAGAGGTATCGTAGTAGATAATGTATTCTATAACAAGCAGCCGATCGGATATCGTCGTCTTGTATAAATAGTTAAAATTCAAGGCCGTCTGTCAGAGTTGACAGGCGGTCTTATTTTCGTGTATTATAACCGTAAGAAACGAAGACATTAACAGTTAACGTTAACTGGGAAAGAAGGTAATATTGCATGAGACGTGATAAAGTCAATTACTATCTGGATCTGGCAGAGATCGTATCCCAACGAGGAACCTGCCTTAGACGCCGCTACGGTGCTGTTATCGTAAAAAATGATGAGGTGGTATCTACTGGCTATGTCGGTTCCCCGCGAGGACGCAAAAACTGTACTGATTTAGGGTTTTGTATCCGACAGAAACTTCAGATTCCAAGGGGTGAGCGCTATGAATTGTGCAGAAGCGTTCACGCTGAGGCAAATGCCATAATCAGTGTTTTGACATCTTTAATCGGTGTGACCCGTAAAATTGCTCCAATATGAATCATTGGGTCTGCCGGGTCTTTTTGTGGAATATAGAAGCAGATACAGGTGAATATGTAAAAAATTCCAACAGCTGCTCCATGTGTAAGCGAATGATCATAAATGCAGGAATCGAGACTGTATATGTGCGTGATGATAAAGATAATTACCGAGTTGTAAAGGTAGCAGACTGGATTGAAAAGGATGAATCACTAGAGGGCACATTCGGGTACTAAGTAAAACATGAAATTTGGCTAATTTCATCTTGATTTTCGACAGGCGGTCATATATAATTAGGGGTGGTGTCCATGCGGCAGATTTGTTCGTGTGCGTTTGGCAGAAAAGAATGCAAGAAGCGTAAAGGCACCATGAAACCTAGGCTGGCGAAGCAAATGGTAAAAGGGCTTCGTCTGTGTGAGAATGTCACAACAACAGGAAGGAAAAGACAAATGATACATCAGCAATACGAAGTAGATGACCATCTTCATGAAGAATGCGGCGTGTTCGGCATTTACGACATGGATGGCAATGACGTAGCGTCGACTATTTATTATGGTCTTTTTGCTCTGCAGCACAGAGGTCAGGAGAGTTGCGGTATCGCGGTAAGCGACACTAGCGGTCCCAAAGGACTAGTACTGAGTCATAAAGGAATGGGTCTGTGCAACGAGGTGTTTACCCCGGAAGACTTAGAGTCAATGAAAGGAAACATCGGTGTAGGCCACACCAGATACTCGACGGCAGGTAGTTCTACGAGAGAGAATGCACAGCCGCTTGTATTAAACTACATCAAAGGAACACTAGGCCTGGCACATAATGGCAACCTGATCAATACGCCGCAGCTGCGCCAGGAGCTTGCAAGAACAGGTGCAATCTTTCAGACGACAATCGATTCTGAGATTATCGCGTACATGATTGCAAGAGCCAGAGTTGAACAGCCGACCGTACAGGCAGCTGTCGCAGAGGCGATGAAAAAAATCAAGGGAGCGTATTCACTTGTTGTCATGAGTCCGAGAAAGCTCATTGGAGCAAGAGATCCATATGGCTTTAGACCGCTGTGTATCGGAAAGCGTGGCAATGCCTATATACTGGCATCAGAAAGCTGTGCACTTGACACTATCGGTGCTGAATTTGTCCGTGACGTAGATCCGGGCGAGATCGTCACCATCACACAAAAAGGAATTGAATCAAACCGAAGCATGTGTATCCCAAAGGAGCAGCATGCAAGATGTATTTTTGAATATATTTATTTTGCCAGACCAGATGCCTATATTGATGGCGTAAGTGTATATGAGAGCCGTCTGATTGCAGGACGTTCTCTTGCAAAGCATCACCCAGTTGATGCTGATCTTGTTGTCGGTGTTCCGGAGTCTGGTAATGTCGCAGCTATGGGTTATGCGATGGAGAGCGGCATTCCGTATGGCATGGCATTTGTAAAGAACAGCTATGTCGGCAGAACCTTTATCAAGCCAAAGCAAAGCAGCCGCGAGTCAAGTGTTCGCATTAAGCTGAACGTACTTACAGAGGCTGTAAAGGGAAAGCGTGTCATCATGATTGATGACTCAATCGTGCGTGGAACCACAAGTGACCGTATTGTAGGTATGCTTCGTGAGGCAGGTGCAAAGGAAGTTCATGTAAGAATCTCCTCACCGCCGTTCTTGCATCCGTGTTACTTTGGAACTGATATTCCATCTGAGGATCAGCTGATTGCTCACAACAGAAGTGTAGATGAAATCTGTAAGATTATCGGAGCTGATTCCCTCGCATACTTAGACGAGGAATGTCTGTATGAAATGTCAAAGGGACTTGGCATTTGTACTGGATGTTTCAATGGCAAATATCCGCTGGACAGAGGACATCCGCGGCGACTATCAAAAGTAAAAAGATATAGAAGAAAGGTTGGTTTACTATGGCAACAGATCGTTATACAAGCCCACTTTCCGAGCGCTATGCCAGCAAGGAAATGCAATATATTTTTTCACAGGATAAGAAGTTTACCACATGGAGAAAGCTGTGGATCGCACTTGCAGAGAGCGAGAAGGAGCTGGGATTAAATATTACAGACGAGCAGATCGCTGAGCTTAAAGAGCATCAGAATGATATCAATTATGATGTTGCAAAGGCGAGAGAGAAGGAAGTTCGTCACGATGTTATGTCTCACGTTTATGCATATGGTGTACAATGTCCAAAGGCAAAGGGTATCATCCATCTGGGTGCAACCAGTTGCTATGTAGGTGACAACACTGATATGATCATCATGCGTGAGGGACTGCAGCTTGTAAAGAAGAAGTTAGTCAATGTCATTGCTGAGCTGGCAAAGTTTGCAGACCGCTACAAGGCGCTGCCGACACTGGCATTTACTCATTTCCAGCCGGCACAGCCAACCACAGTCGGAAAGCGTGCAACGCTTTGGATGATGGAGCTTGTGCAGGATTATGAGGATATCTGCTATGTAATCGATTCCTTAAAGCTTCTTGGCTCTAAGGGAACAACAGGTACACAGGCATCATTCATGGAGCTGTTTGACGGTGACCATGCAAAAATCAGAAAACTGGATCAGATGATCGCAGATAAGATGGGCTTTGCTGGTGTATATCCTGTTTCTGGACAGACCTACTCCCGTAA
>OLQX01003016.1_pt1 | contig 10258 bp, 8 predicted proteins | sample 1672581 | NCBI WGS metagenome assembly OLQX01 (sample SAMEA3136701, study PRJEB25190) | human gut metagenome | reverse complement strand
TTTTTTCATAGGCGTGGGCAAAACGGTCCCGCACCTCATGGGGCATGGGTGTCACAATGCCCATGAGTCTGGTATCAAACAGATCCCGGGCGGTGGTATTGTCCTCGATCAAACCCTTTTCCACCGCCGCATCCAGCAGCGTCGCAAGAATCGTCTCCAAATCGCCCGAAATTATCTCGTCGGTTGGCGCATAGCTGTCCTCGTTCATGGCGTCCAGCAGGCAGTTGGTGAGATAAACCCGGTCATCCTCCCGGCAAAGCGCCCGGTTCACTGCATAGTCCACCAGCGCACGGATGGCATTGCTGATTGTTCCGCTCATGCCATCACCTCCACGCCGCCCTGGGGTCGAATGGACAGCACATGACAGGCGCCGTCACCCAGCACGCCGTCAATTCCCGCCCGGAATGTCTCCAGCTTTTCCTCCGGCACAAACGCCTGACAGGTACCTGCAAAGCCGCCGCCATGAACCCGATAGGCGCCGGTCCCATCCAGAAAATGCTCGCACAGTGCCAGCGTTACCGCCATCTCCTGTCGGGCTACCGCGCCCTCGGGAGAGACGTTCTGGAGATACATATAAGAGGAATAGCCGGACTGACGAATGATATGCAGGAACTGCTGGAAATCATTCTGCCGCAGCGCCTGGCACGCCCGCTGCACCCGGCGGTTCTCCTGATAATAATGATATGCCCGGAGCACCGCACGATCTCCGAATTTCTCCCGCAGGGCTGCAATGCTGCCGTAAAAGTCCGCTTCCGGCACCTGAGACAGCACCTCCTGCCCGAAATACCCGGCAATACTCCGCATTTCCACCGGAATCGCTGCATAGGCGTCGGTAAGATCCGCATGGCTGGCACGGCTGTCGATGATGCAGAGGGCATAGCCGGTGGCGGAAAAATCAAAGTCCAGAGGGGTAATCACCGGATGTTCCCTATCTCCGAAATCAATCTCCACCAGATTGCCCACGGAGGACGCCATCTGGTCCATCAAGCCGCTGGGCTTTCCGAAAAACACATTTTCCGCATACTGGGCGATCTGCGCGATTTCCGGCGCGGATACCTTGCCGTCACAAAACATTCCATTGAATACCGTGCCCAGCAGCACCTCAAATGCCGCCGAGGAGCTCAGTCCCGATCCGGGCAGCACCTGAGAGGAGATATAAATATCCAAGCCCCGGATTTCGTGCTGGCTGAATTTTGCCGCCACGCCACGAATCAGCGCCGCCGTGGTATTCTTTTCCGTCTCCTGGGGTTCCAGCTCCGACAGTGCCACCTGATACATGGGATAGCCCTCGGACTGCACCCGCAGCACATCGGTCCCGTTCTCCGCCACCGCTGCCAGTGCGTCCAGATTCACTGCTGCCGCCAATACACAGCCCCTCTGATGATCCGTATGATTGCCGCAGATTTCCGTCCGTCCCGGCGCGGAGAAAAAGCGCGCAGGTTCATGGGCAAATACCGCCTGGAAGCCCTGCCGCAGCGCTGCCAGCCGGGACGCATCTATGTTCTTTAACATGGTTTGCATGGGTAAAATCCCTCCAATGTCCTTGTTTTCATAATCCCACTATACAATACACTGTTTTACAGGAAAATGAAAGGGTCAAAATGCCAGAAGTGCTGTTTCATCCAAATGTCTTCCTCCAATTCGTATACAAATTGTCTTTTTGAAACTTGATTGTGCTTTTTGAGAATTGCGTTCGCACATAAAATCCCGTATGCTAGGGATAGAATCCATATGAATAAGGAGGTTTCCCAAATGAAAAAGAAATTGGTTTCCCTGCTCACAGCACTGACCATGCTGGCGGCTCTGTTTGCCGGCTGCGGAACCACCGGCTCCTCTCACCAGGGAGCCGCATCAGCCTCGTCACAGCCTCAGGAGGAGACATCCCAGGCTGCTCCCACCCAGGCGCCTGAGCCTGCATCCACGCCGGAAGAGGCATCTTCCTCCGAAGCATCCGCTGCCGAAACGCTGTCGGATCGCCCTGAGGTTACCTACCCTCTGGTGGAGGAGGAAACAACCCTGACCTATTGGCAGGCATGGCCCCCGTTCCTGTCGGAGATTTCCGAGCCCTCCGATGCCGCCATGTTCGAAAAGCTGGCAGAGGCAACCGGCGTAAAGCTGGAGATTTCCGCCGTCAGCACCGAAACCGCTGCGGACGACTTTATGCTCCGCTGTGCTTCCGGTGATCTCACCGACATGGTGCAGAATGCTGCCACCCAATACACCGGCGGCGGCGCAAAGGCAATTGAGGACGACATCATCATGGATCTGCTGCCCCTGATTGATGAGTATACCGTCAATTATTATAACATCATCTATTCCGACCCCAACATCTACAAGAATCTGGTGAATGACGAGGGTCAGGTCCCCTCCCTCATCGGCATGTACACCGATTATTACTACACCGATCAGGGTTTCTGGATTCGTCAGGACATTCTGGACAAAACCGGTCTGGATATCCCCAAGACCGTTCCTGAGCTGGACGCCGTACTGGAAGCCTTCAAGGGGCTGGGGCTCACCGATTCTCTGATGGTGCTCTCCGAGGGCAAGTGCGACCTGCTGGAGGTTGCTTATGGCGCTACGGATCGTCTGGTGGACGGAAAAATCCAGCCTGCTGCCCTCACTGACAACTACAAGGAATTCCTGAAAAAGCTCCACGACTACTATCAAAAGGGCTATATCAGCGTGGACTTCGTCACCTATAACGAGTCCGACACCAAGCCCCCGCAGAACGTGGTGTTCAACGATATGACCGCAATTTTCAAGGAAGACGTTGCCGCCATTGCAGGCTATCTGAACAGTTCCAACACCCCCGGCTTTGATCTCCAGCCCATGGGTCAGATTCGTCTTAGCGAGGGCGACCGTCTGGACACCGGCTTCATCGGCGTCAAGGCTGCGGATAAGTATTCCCTTTCCATCTCCACTCAGTGCTCCGATCCCAAGCTCGCCATTCAATATATGGACTATCTGTTCTCCGAAGAGGGTCATATGCTCGCCAACTACGGCATCGAGGGCGAAACCTATACCATCGAAAACGGCGAACCCCAGTTCACCGATTTGATTCTCAACAATCCTCAGGGCTTTGACTGGCAGCTGTGCCAGAGCCTGTACATCAACCCCGGCTTCCCCTGCCTCACCGATCTGTCCGTGCAGGAAATGACCTACACCGATGCCCAGAAGGCAGCGGTCCCCACCTGGGTGGACGCTTACGACAGCTCCGACGAGACAATGCCCAACGAGCGCTGGCTCAGCTACACCACTGAGGAGTCCCAGCACAAGTCGGACCTCCAGAACGACATCGAAACCTATCAGACGGAGATGCGTCTGAAGTTCATCACCGGTCAGCTGGACATTGACGCCGAGTGGGATAACTACTGCTCCGCACTGGAGGGCATGGGCATCCATACCATGGAGGAAATCACCCAGGCAGCGGTGGACCGCTATCTGGCGAAATAATCATTTCTCCTTCCAATTCCGTAACCGGCAGGGTGTAATACCCTGCCGGTTACATTGTTTTGTTGCAAAGGCATTTGCCTATGTAAATCATAATCTACATCATATCTTACAATTGGACATTCCACCAAAATTCTGCTAGGATAAGTCCAAGCAAATTTTACAGGGAGGAATATTCTGTGAAAAGATCAATTCTCGCTCTGGCGCTGTGCCTGAGCATGGTTCTGGGGCTGTGTGCCTGCGGCAACAGCGCTGCTTCTTCTGCATCCGCCGCTCCCGCTGAGACTGCCGCTGCTGAAACCGAAACTGCCGCTCCTTCTCAGGAGCCCGCTGCTCCTGCTGAGCAGGCTTCCGCTGAGACCGAGGCTGCTTCCGCCGAAGAGGCTGCCGCTCCCGCTGAGCAGCTGGCTGAGACCACCGTTTACATCGACATCGCCGCTTCCCTTGAGGCTGTGTTCACCAACGTGATCATCCCCGCCTACAAGGAAGTTCAGCCCAATGTCACCATCGAGTACAACGCCGGCTCCTCCGGCAAGCTGCTCTCCGGCATTGAAGAGGCAAACGGCATCGGTCACGACCTGTTCTTCTCCGCCGGCAAGGCTCAGGTTACTACCCTGGACGAGACCGACGGTCTGGTGGTTGACGGCTCCATCGTCAACCTGCTGGCAAACAAGCTGTGCCTGGTCAAGGGCAACACCACCGAGACTGAGGTCACCGGTTGGGACACTCTGGATAAGGCAAAGTCCATGGCTCTGTGCGGCGGCAGCGTACCCGTCGGCAAGTACAGCCGTATTGCTCTGATTGCTCTGGGCGTTCTGCCTGAGAACGACGATCCCGCTTCCATCACCACCGCGGAGATCTCCACCGCTCTGGGCGGCATCGAGATCGACGAGGCTGACGACGTTGAGGTTGCCGCTTCCAAGGCTGCCGAGGGCTCCGTTGATGTGGCTACCATCTACTACTCCGACTACTACAACCATCAGAACGACCTGACCATTATCGCGCAGGACGACGGCACCCTCACCGGCGCCATCACCTATCCTGTTTGCCTGGTCAAGAATCCTGAGGCTGACGAGGCAGAGAGTGCCGCTGCTGCTGACTTTCTGGAGTTCCTCCAGACCGAGCAGTGCCTGAAGGCTTACGAGGAGTACTGCTTCATCGTAAACAAGTAATGAATGCAGCCGGGGCAGGCATTTCCAGTTGGAGTGCCCGCCCCGGTTTTTTTCTGGCAATACTGCGCAAATACGCCTTAAAATTGCGCGGTGTTGCCTCCTGTCTTGCAGGCAGCGCTCAATTGTGGTAAATTGAAAAGAGACAGCTTGGGTGCTGTCCAAAGGAGGTTTTTCTGTGCAGCAAATCATCGAAATGGCAAAGAGCTTTGACTGGAGTCCCTTTTGGATTTCCCTGAAAACCGGCATTGTTGCCACCGTGATCTGTTTCTTTCTGGGTCTGTTCGCTGCCCGAAAGGTGTTGAAGCTGGGTCCAAAAGCCCGGGCTGTGGTAGACGGAATTCTCACCCTGCCCATGGTTATGGCGCCCACGGTAGCGGGCTTTTTCCTGCTGCTGCTGTTTTCCCTGCGGCGTCCCATTGGCGCATTCCTCTATGAGCAGATGGGCATCAAGGTGGTGCAGACCTGGCTGGGCTGTATCATCGCCGCATCGGTCATTGCATTTCCGCTGATGTATCGAAATGCCCGCGCCGCCTTTGAGCAGGTGGATCCGGACCTCATCTACGCAGCCCGAACGCTGGGCATGAAGGAGCGCACCATCTTTTGGCGGGTGGTGATGCCCGCCGCAGGTCCCGGCGTTGCATCCGGCACCGTTCTGACCTTCGCCCGTGCCCTGGGCGAATATGGCGCAACGGCAATGCTGGCAGGCAACATTGCAGGAAAAACCGGCACCATCTCCCAGAAAATCGCCAACGTCATCAAGGATGGCGACTATGCCACCGCCGGCGTCTGGGTGGTTATTATGCTGGCGATTGCACTGGTGATTATCATGGTCATCAATTACCTATCCGGCGGCAAGAACCGGAAGCAGAATCGGTGGTGAGCCTATGTCAATCGAAGTAAATATCAAGAAAAACCTCGGCAGCTTTCATCTGGACGTTGCTTTTTTTCAGGAGAGCGGCGTTCTGGCACTGCTGGGCGGCTCCGGCTGCGGAAAAAGTATGACGCTCCGGTGCATTGCCGGCATCGAAACCCCAGATTCCGGAAAAATTGTCATAAATGGCGTGACCGTGTTCGATTCCGAGAAAAGAATCAACCTGCCGCCGCAGCAGCGTCAGGTAGGTCTATTGTTCCAGAACTATGCCCTGTTCCCCAACATGACCGTGGAGGAAAACATTCTCTGCGGACTGCGGGAAAAGCGCAGCAAAGAGGAAAATGCGGCACTGGCTGCCGAATACATCCGCAAATTCCACCTGGAGGGGCTGGAAAAGCATACCCCCTCTCAGCTCTCCGGCGGTCAGAAGCAGCGCTGTGCTCTGGCGCGGATGCTCATTGGCCGTCCCGGTCTTCTGATGCTGGATGAGCCCTTCTCCGCGCTGGATTCCTATCTCCGTTGGGAGCTGGAACGGGAGCTCCTCAATACGCTCCGGGAATATGACGGCACCGTTTTGTTTGTCTCCCATGACCGGGACGAGGTCTACCGGATTTCAGACCGGATTGCGGTCTATCAGAACGGCGCCATTGACGTCATTGGTGACAAGTGGGAGCTGTTCCGTCAGCCTGTTACCTGTATTGCCGCTGTGCTCACCGGCTGCAAAAACGTCGCAGAAGCCAGCTATTCTGACACCGCCGTTACCGTATCCCAGTGGGGGCTGACCCTGCCGCTGCCCTCGGACGGACTGCCGGACGGCGTTACCCATCTGGGCATTCGCGCCAGAAAAATGCAGCCCGCTTCCGCACCCGGTCCTCGCTGCTTCCGGTATACCATTGCAGAGGAAATCGACGGCGCGTTCTCCGATATTCTTATGATCCGGCTGGAGGGCGGCACCGCATTGATGCGCTGGGAAATCACCAAGGATGTTCACGCTGCCATGCAGGACGGTCCCAAGCTCATTGAAATTCCGGAGGATGCCGTGCTGTATCTGCGTCCCTGACCCTCGCTGCAAAAATCCCCATGCCAACGGCATGGGGATCCTTTTTTATTTCCAGACGGTCTTTTTCAGCTCATTATACAGCGCAAGTCCCTTTTCCTGACCCAGCTGCTTTCTCAGGGTATTGCAGAGCACCTGACGCTTATTGGCGACAATCAGTTCTTTCAGGGTATTCTCCTGGAGCTGGGGATACGGCGCAATCAGCCGCGGCAGCTGCTCCAGATTATGCCCCTCTTGCTTGGGTGCAGGCGTCTTCCGTGACTTTTCCCCGCCATTTCGCTTCTGCTGGGGCTGATTGCGGGTGGGCTGCTTGGGCTCCGGCTTTTTCTCCGCCTTAGGCTCCTGTGCTTCCGGCTTTTTGCCCTGCTTGGGCTCCGCTTTGGGTTCCACCTTGGCTACCTGCTTCTGCTCAGAAACCTGCTCCGGCTTGGATTCCCTGGGCTTTTCCGTTTTCGCTTCCGCAGGCTTGTTCTCGCGCGGTTTTTCCTGCTTTGGCAGCTTGCTTTCCTGCATTTTTTCCTGCTTCGGCGGCTTATTCTCCTGGGGTTTTTGCCAGAAGCTGCTGCTATAGCGTTCGCTGGCAGCAGGCTTTTCCTCAGGCTTTGGTGCCGCCGGTTTCTCCGGCTTTTTCTCAGATACAGCCGGGTTTTCCTCCGGCTTTGGTGCCGGTTTCTCCGCCGGTTTTTCAGCCGGATTTATTTTTTCCTGCTTCGGCTGCTCTGCTTCCGTTTCACGACCGGTCTTTCCGTTCTCCTGTCCATTGTGGCTCTTTCCACGGTTCCGGTGGAATCGGGTGCGACCACGATAGCTCCTCCGATTGCTGCCCGGCTCCGGCTCTTCCAGAGACTCCAGCGGTTCCGGCTCTGCTGCTTGCACCTCTGCAGCCGGAGATGCCGTTTCCGCAGCAGGCATTTCCGGCTGTGCAGTAGGCTCCACAGGGGTTTCTGCCGGGATCTCAGCAGCTTTCAGCTCCAGCACAGGCTCCGTCACTGCCCGCAGCATTTCCGGCGCAGGAACCGGCACCGGCGTCTCAGGTACTTCCGCAGAACTCACTGTCTCCTGGACTGTCTCCTGAGACTCCTCTGCCAGCGCCGCCTTCTCCTGACGAATGCGCTCCAGCCGGACTGCTGCCCGAATGGTTTCCACGCATTTGACCCTGGGCTTGCCGTCGTTGACTGCCCAGAAATTCGCCACATGACGGTAGCCCATATCTCTGGACACAATGTAATAGCTCCGCTCGGCGGCTCCGGTACCGATTAAGTATCCCAGCCACGTGGAAATCTGATGGTCCAGCGCGTTCTTTCCGCCGACGCTGACCTCAAAATAGCTGAGATGGCAGGTGCTCTTTCCAATGAGAATGTGCATTTTCATGCTCAGTCGATTGGAGTTGGTGCTGTAAAAGATGATCACCTGATCCTCCGGGGACAGATAGGTGATGCCGCTGAGTCCCTCAGAGGCTACATTTTCAAAATCAATCAGATAAATATCGCGCATAGATGCGTCTCCTTTGGTTGCTGCTTCGCAATTATCCCAGCTGCACCAGGCGCACCATAATGGTTGCGGCTTCTGCCCGCTTTGTGCCAGCCTTCGGGTCGAATCTGTCGTCGCCCACGCCATTTACCAGTCCAATCCCTGCGCAGTAGGCAACATGCTCCTTGGCATATCCGTCAATCTGGCTTTCATCGGCAAAGGTTACGGTCTTTGTGGGATAGGTTACTCCCTGCTTCTGAAGATAGCGGGACATGATCGTGCAAAATTCCTCTCTGGTTACTGCCTGATTGGGTTTGAAGGTACCATCGGGATAGCCGCTGACATAGCCGTTTTCCTTTGCCCAGGTAACAGCCGGAGCATACCATGCGCCTGCTGCCACATCGGAAAATCCGGAAGCCGCACTGCCGCTGAGGTCCGCTTCGGCATAGTTTGCCAGTACCTGCACCAGCTCTGCCCGGGTCAGGGAATTTTGCGGCAGGAACGTCCCGTCGCCATTTCCCCGCATGATGCCAAGCTCATTTGCCACCATCACATAGTCGTAGTACCATGCGCCTGCGGAAACATCGGTATACATCGGGCTTTTCGCATCCTTCATAAACAGCTGCGACTCCGATGCCCGGCGCTTTTTCAGCCCTTCCAGCACATTGCCGCTGCCATCCTTGACCCAGGTGCCAAACGCCTCGGATACCCGGGACTCGGTCCAGGTGCCGGGATCGTCCAGCAGCAGCTGCTTCAGCAGGCACCAGGTGCCGTCGGCATTCTTATAGATGGTCCAGCCAATGCCGCAGTTGTATGTAAAGTCCGCCAGAGCGTCAAACTGATTCTGATTCACCACAATGCCGTTGCTCTTTAAGAAGCCGTTGAGGTATCCCTCAATTTGCTCCAGCTCATGTTTCGTCAGCTGTTTCGCCTGCTCTCTGGTCAGGGGCTCGCAGTCCTCGCCAAACATGGCTACTGCATCTGCAAAGTTGGAGCCATAGCCGATATAAGCTACCCCGCCGTCGTAGTAACGAGTCTCCAGAAAGCCCTCATAGTACGCAATCATTTCAACAACTGCATCACTGGCAGTGAATGTGGGTACATCGGCTGCTGCCACCTGAGGGGCAATCAAGTCCGCGGCATTTTCTTCGGTTTCCTGGCTATATTCTTCCATATCGGACATTTCTGTGGACCACACGCGCAGATTCTGATCGGCTGCAAAGACAGCTGCCGTCAGCAGTCCGCAAAGTGTCAGCACAAATAATATACGAAGCAAATTAGTTTTTAGTTTCATAGTTCCTCCTGCGATTTCGCGGTTTTGTAACCATTTTGTCATTTTTATTATACATGAAATCGCAGGATTTTCAAGTGTTTTGGGTCGAATTACGAGAAATATCTCGCGTTTTAATGTGTTTTTCCGATCAAGAAATGGTTTTTTCGTCCAAATCTACCGGATCAAACCGGTATTTCTGCGTTACATCCGGATATTTTTCTCGATCCACCGGACTTAAAAACATGGAAAGCGGTCGGGCAAACACGCCATAATCTCCGTAGAGCGCCTGGTAAATCACCAGCTTTTCCCGGGTTTCCGAATGGGTTGCAACGCAAATTACCTGATAGAGCTTCCCCTTAAAGTGCCGGTATTTTTGTCCCGGCGTCACAGTTCGTTCCATCTTTCATTCCTCCAGCCACAGGGCTTCCGTTTTGGGTCGCCACACGGGATTGGGATACTTCTCTCCCCTGGCATAGCCCACCATCAGCGCGCACCGCACATGGCTTCCCTCCGGTACGCCCAGATAGCTGCGAATCTCCGGGAACCGGTCACTGACCTGGCGGAGATAGCCGCCCCAGCAGGTACCCAAGCCCTTATGTACCAGCAGCAGCTCCAGCTGTGCCATTCCCACGGCGGCATCCAGCACCGGGTTCAGGCAGTCGTCCGGACTGTGCAGTACAATCATACAGGGAGCGCCGCAGGTCAAGAGATCCGTCCCCTTGGCAAGGAGCTTTGGAAGCTCCGGCGCTTCGCCATATTCCCGGCACAGGTCCATACAGCGGTCCCGCAGCTCCTCCACCTTATGCTTGCCCCAGACAACGGTATAGCGGAACGCCCGCTGATTTTTCCCGCTGGGCGCATAGGCTGCGGTATCAAGCGCCTGCTGCACCACTTCCTTTTCCGGCAGCCGCTCAAAAAAATGCCGAATGGACCGTCGGGAACGAATGAGATCCTCCAGCGGTTCT
>OLQX01002986.1_pt1 | contig 10326 bp, 10 predicted proteins | sample 1672581 | NCBI WGS metagenome assembly OLQX01 (sample SAMEA3136701, study PRJEB25190) | human gut metagenome | reverse complement strand
CAAGCGTACCAATATGGATGAATTTACACGACAGAACCGTGGCGGTAAAGGTGTAAAATGCTACAAGATTACAGAGAAGACAGGTAATGTTGTAGGTATGAAAGCGGTAGATGAAGACAGTGAGATCATGATCATCAATACGGAAGGAATCATTATCCGTATGAAGTGTTCTGATATCTCTATCTACGGCCGTATCACTTCAGGTGTAAAACTGATCGATCTGAAGGAAAAAGACAAAGTAGCGAGCGTGGCAAAAGTAAGAAAAGCTTCTGCCGAGATCGATGGTGAGCAGGTAGAAATTTCTGCAGAAGAAGACAATGAAACAGAAAAGCCTGCTGAGACTGAGGAATAAAAGCTTGAAAGATTCACAGGATTTTTTAAAAGCTGCATTATGCAGACAGAGTCTGTAATGTGTGAGACAGGAAGTTGAATTAGAAAAATTGTGAATGTATAGTAAAAATTAAAATCTACAGGAAATTATAACGGCTCATTTGTGAGTGGATGATTTCCTGTAGATTTTTTATTTTATAAAATATTTTTAGCTTTTTAGCTGATTACTGATTATACGTTGGCTGAATCATGTAGCTGGCCGGCAAAATCTTGTAAAGGATAACAGACAAGACATTATGCATGGGCAGCGTGTATATGAAAATGATTCTTTCAAATAGTGACATAGATTTTGTGGAAAATTTATTTCGTCGTTTATCATGGTTCATATTCATCGGCTTCGGTGATCAAATCATCCCAGTTTCCCCAGTGCGTATTTTTTATTTTGCGTGTGAAACGCTTAAATGGCCGATAACACTTCTCTTCCATCAAAGGCATGGAATTCTCCTCGGAAGGGTAAGAAAGCGCTTCTGAGGCTAAAATAGAAGCTTCTGAAGCACCTCTGCGACTTTGAATCAACAGTTCATCCTCGAATTCTTCAAAATCTTCCGGTGGAAGGTATTCAGAAGGAGTTGATTTCGCTCTGGTTTCCGAGGAGGGGAGAGAACGTCTGGATGAAGTTGATGGAGCTGTTGAAGCAGATGAATCTGCTAAGGTGGCGGAAGTTGTTGGAACTTTGGAAGTATTGGTTAAAGTTTGATCGGGGGTTGGGTGACTCAGTTTCATTTTCCTGTTTTTGTTGACAGACATGGTTTCTTGTTCCTCCCTTCTTGCTGCTTCTTTCCTGCAGCTTTGTAACAGCGATTCAAGATGATAGTTTTTCTGTAATGTTTCTTTATGCAGCAGACATGCAAGCAGAATGCCGTTGTCATCGTTATAATCAAGATTCTGTACGATGAATTCCGTCAGTTTATGAAAGGAATCGGACAGACTGCCCGAAAAAGACGGAACATAACAAAAATAAAAATGCTGTTTTGCCTGTTGTTCTGACGGTTCTCTGGGTTCAAAAATACAGTCCGGATGAAGCAGGATACAGTCCGGATTCAGAAGATAATTTCCCAGTACATGGGTAAGATCAATCAGCTGGTTGATCAGAAGATTTAAAGTTGAAAAAGAAATCTTCTGTTTGGTATATTTCTGAGAAAATGGCAGCAGTTCCTGAACCGGGTAAGTATATCTGCTTTTTCCTTCCAGTCCGTTTCCTGCAATCTTTAATAATCCTGGAACAGAGTTGTTTTTCAGCATTTTGATCTGATAATCTTCTGTATATGGGGCAGAGGTATCTACAACGAGGCAGGAACGATTCCAGTTATTTTCAAAAGTAAGTTTCAGATTCATTTCTTCCATCGCATATACTCCTCCGGGTTAACAATGAGAGCCTGCTGTATGACGTGTAGTTTCATCCGTCCTTTTTGTGCAGTGACATCAACAGTAATCTTCTTGTCTGTCTGAGTGATCGAAAGGCTGGGATGTGTCATGCAGATTAATTTATGTTCGATTCGTTCCTGAAAAAATCCTTCCAGATTGTATTGTTCAGTTCCTCTGCGGCGTGCAGTCTGTGTGCCGAGAATGGCAGTTTCTGCTGCCGTTGCATTTAAGATAATCTTGTCATGATAATAAAATACGGTGAAAATAACCAGCATAAAAAGCAACAGGATCAAGGGCATGATATAAGACATTTCTACAATGGAACTGCCGCGGACAGTTCGGAGATTCTGGAAGAAATGTCTTTTAGCAAATAAGTATTTTCTCCGAGAGTTAATAAAGTCCAAGTAAGACACCTCCTATGTAAGCGATGGTAAGAAAAGGGACAAAAGGAAACGAACTTTTTCTTGAAAAATGTTTTCGGATCAGCATAAAGATTGAAAACAGTGCAGCCGTGGAAAAGGCGATCATCAGCAAACTGAGCAGATTCCACAGACCAGTCAGACCTCCGATCAAAAGAATTAAAATACTGTCTCCGTAACCAAATGATTCGCGAGTGACTTTACTGAGAAGAAGAAAGAAAATGCCAACTGCCATTCCGGAGACGATCAGGGATGGGGAGGGAAGAATGGTACTGAAAAAGGTTGAGCCTGTTCCAATCTTTCTGCCGATGATCTGATAAAGAATCACGAAAGGAAGACCGGCAAAAAGCAGGAGCAATGGAAGCTCTTTTTTACGGATATCTAAAAAAGATAAAAGGATCAGATAAAGTGTAAAAATCAAGTTCCAGAACATTTGGAACAACCTCTCTTTCCATGTAAATTTGATTTCTTGACTGCTTTGATCGTTCTTTTAAGACCACGGCAGTTTAAAGAATTATGATATTTATTTCCGTATTGTGTGATATAGACACCAGTCAGCGGAGAACCGTAAATGCAGGAATCACAGGGGTGATATTTGCCTCCGGCTTTGTTGCGCAGGGAGGAAAGACCGGTGTATGGAACGTAACTGATTGAAAGTTGAAGATGAGGACAGTGATAGTCCTTATGCCAGACCAGTCCATGCTCGGTTACATAGACGATTGTTGGATCGTCGTTATCCAAATGTCCGTTCATATAGCCGGTCCAGGAATGGATTTTAAACTGGATCTGTTGTCTGGCAGTGGGGGAGCCGAAAACAGGCAGTGGGATGCGTATTTTGTAGTTAACTGTAACATTTATCTCTCCGGTACCAGGATTCAGATAGGATCCAAAACAGTTGATAGAGGAAGCTCCATTTTCAAGAAGACTGTGTTCGAGACGTTCAGCTCCTACCAGTTGAATGAGATCTGATTTGAATTTAATCGTATTAAATGCAGGTGTTAAAACAGTTGTTTTATATGCGCTTTTAGCAGCATTCTGAGAGGCATTCAGGAGAGTAATTTTAATATTCTGAAGTTCCATCAGATAGATCAGACAGAGCATCGCGAAGAAAAAAAGTGGAACAGCAAATGCTGCTTCAATGGTTACACTGGCGTTTGTCTTCAGTGCAGATGCCCTTTCTTTATTTGAACATTTTATATAATCTTTATTTGTTGGCATCGCAGTTTATCCTTTCTAAAAAATATGAGGGGGACTCCCACGCGAGGGGGGATGTGGGAGTGAATTACTTGGGAATTCAGGAGTGCGAAAGGGCATCTGTACTGAAGACAAATAGCCAATAAAGTAATCAATCAGTTGTAGCCAAAGTATGCAGGAAAAGTGTAAGTCAGGTTTCCGTAAATCTGTACAGTGTTTTCTAATTCCAGTTTGGTAACGCAGTGGTCTACACGAAACAGAGTGTTGTCCTGTAAGGCATGAATATTGGATTCGATCCGGTCAAGGCAACGCATATTGAGAGTTGCAGGATTCTGCACAAAAAGCATGAGATGCAGGCTATCCTTGTAAGAAAAGCCATGGGGATCTTCTTTTGCCATTAAACGCTTTTTAGAAGTAAGTAATTCAGGTAAAGCCGAAATCGTCAGAGTCCAGTTGGAGCTGTCTTTCAGCAAAGAGATACGTTGTCCGGCGAGAAGTGTTCTGAGTTCCAGGATACTTTCTCCGCATGCCCAGGTAAAAAGTAAAAGTTCAGTTACAATTTTTTCTGCCTGAGGAACTAAAAGCAGGGAGCAAACTGTCAGTGCCAGAGCTTCAGCTTCAGACTTTTTAGTCGTATCCTTTTGCAGATATAAAAAATTTATGCCGCAGCGGATCAGGAACAGTCGAAACATTGCAGCCTCCAGATTGGCTTTATCAGAGTTTTTGCCAAAAAGCATGTATTCTACTTCATACTGTAAAGATTTATCAGAATCTGAGAGCTGCTTCCTGGAGGAACTGGCCGGTGTGTCAGACTCGGAGGCTGCAGTTTGAACCGCCGGTAATGAGGAGGAAGCGGTGTTTGTATCAGGTAAGGCGGGCAGACTCTCCTGCTGCTCATCGGAGGATGATGCACCGGAGGATGCGACAGCAGTGCTGAAATTGTGTAACAGATAGTCATCAAAGAGTAACCTGGAATATATATTATTTGCGGAGGTTCTGGCTGGAAAAGAGCCACGGCCATTTTTTAAGTTTCGATAAGAAGGCTGGGAGTCCAGATTAATTTCCTTGTGGGAAAGAGTATAATTTTCAGGAAGAATCACAGAAAGAATTCCGTCAGATTCCACTTTCTTCATGATATTAAATGGATTTTCAGAATCAGGAAGAGCAGGAACGGCCGGAAGGGTTTCCGAAGTACCCGCTGAGTCCGGCAGAGAACTGTCAGAAGCATCTCCTTCACCAGTGTTCCTGGCAGAATCTAAAAGGTCTTTAATATCCTGTGTGACCTGGGATTCTTTTTCAGCCGTTTCTTTCTCTTCAATTTCTGTTTCTTCCCATTCAGGGACATACGGAAGGTATTTTTGAATCTGCTTTATTCCAAAGTTTTCCACATAGTCTAAAACCTGTTCCCGAAAAGCCTGTCCATTATTGTCAGTCAGATATTGGATTGCAAGTATGTTGTGATCAATATTCTCGGTGCCGTAATAGTGCATTCGATTGATAACCTGCTGTTCTTCTGCTGTCCCGGAATTATAGCTTTCATCCATTCCAAAGACGTGGTAATTGGTAAGAAGATCTTTGTGATATTCACCAAATACAGAATAAATTGCACGGTCGGTCGCAAGCCTGCCCAGATTTTTGGATGACTGCAGTGTTGCAGCTTCCAGTACTCCCATGATAAAAGAGGTGAGCAGGACCAGTGCAAGACTTAGAAAAGCGGTAATTTCGCCTTTCGCAGCTGCCGTGGAGTGGGAGGAATGTATTTCAAGTGGTGATTTTGAAGAATGCATCTGTTTTGTAGTATTCGTGGCAGTAGTACTCTTTAGAACAAGAGAACAAATCGGTTGATAAAAGTTGATTTTCTGGAACAAAGTTTTCTCCTCCTGACAGACAGTACACTAGTTATATTTTGGTAGATCAGAAGTTAGCACTTTCGCTTGTAATTTTTTCAAAAATGTCAGTAATCAGTTTGACCAGATTGTCTTTGAAAATAACAAGCAAAGCAATGATAATTACAAGGATCAGTACCAGTTCAATAACGGTTACACCGGATACATAACGATGCTGGATCAGGAAATTTTCCATTTGGTGGAAAGAAGCCAGTGCTCGATTTCTGAATTTACAGAGTTTCTTTTTAGTTCTTTTGACAAGTTTACCAGATTTTTTCTTTTTAGAATTTTTCATAGACAGTTCCTTCCTTGTGAATTGATAACAGAGTTGAAGAGTTAAGTTATAACTGTAAATAAAACAGATATCTGGAATCAGCTTTGAAGGTAAGTGAATGGATCGGTTAAATTTGAATCGAGAAAAATGCCGGTACGGTGACGATGATAAATACAACGGACAGCATCATAAAAAGTGGAATAATCAGTTTGGTTCCGGCTTCTTCGCCTAACTGTCGTGCAAGTTTTTTTCTCTCTTCAAAAGCTTCTTCTGACTCCTGGACCAGCAGTGTGGTCAGTCCTTTCGAGCCTTTTCTGAGATTTTGTGAAAGCAGTGTTCCAAATTTACGATATGCAGAGACCTGACAGCGTGTTCCGAATTCTTCATAGCACTCTCCTTCCGGACAGCCAGTCTGGATCTTGTGCATGATATAGCGCATCTCTTCATAGGCAGCCTTTTTCCCGGTAAAAGAAAGATTCTTTTGATAATCCTGAACGATTTGAAACCATGCCTTTCTTACGGTCATACCGGCACTGATGTACAGGCTGAATTTGTTGATGATCTGCGGATAATCAAGCTGCATTTGACGGATACGACTTTTGTTCAGCTCTTTTTTTCGCTGACTTTCATAAATACAGATCATAATGGCACATACAATACCTAAAAGGAGGAGGCCAAAAGAACGGGTATTTGTCAGATAAGACCAGGAGATCTTTTCTTTGCCGATTTCAGAAGGAAGTGGAAGATACTCTTCTGTTTTAGTGTCTTCATCTGCCTGTTCAAGCTGTTCGTTTAATTGCTTCATCAGAGAATCTTCCTGGTCGAGCTTCGGAGGAAAGATACGGACAAAGAACTCTTCTGCTGTTTCTTCTGTTTCGTATTTCAATATGGCTGTCAGTTTTACAAGGGTTCCTTCTTCGGTCAGATTTTTTTCAATCAGGTGTCCTTGTATATTTATTGCGTCATAATGATCCAGTTCCCAGCTGACAGTAATTCCTGTATCAGGAATCTCAGAAATAAGATCCAGATCAGAACGGACTTCTTCCAGTGATTCATTCTCACCTTTGATCAGTTCAGGCAAAGTTTCAGCAGCTTTTTCGAAGATAGAATCCAAAGCCTCACTGCTGTATCCGCGTTCAGAGACCTGTACTTCGATTTCTTTTTTCAGATCTCCGATCTTTACTTTTAATTTTTGCTTTGTTTTTCCGCTTCCGTAGTCGCTTCGTTCCAGAATATTCTGGCCGTTTGCATTCGACTTTAATTTTTTAGAATTGTCCACGTAATAGAGAAGAAAAAAGCAGACGATGGAAATAATAAGAAGCATTCCGGCCTTCTGGTATGTGGGATGGCGGATCATGCGGATGAAGGTGGTTTTCAAAGAACGGTCAGGGCCGGCTCTGTTTAAATGCATAGGGGGAGTCTCCTTATTTTGTGTTGAATTTGATAAATTTGATAGTAAGTGGTGTTAATGATATTCTGAAAAGAAATCAGATTTCAATTCGAGTCAGCTTTTTTCCAAGCATATAGGCAGTCAGGTAAAGGATCAGGGCTCCGGTCATCACTGCGATTCCAGCAAAATTTCCGTACAGAACCTGAAAAAAATCACCAAAGGTCAGCTTCATGTATAAAATGATTCCAAACGGGATGAAGCTCATGATTTCAAATTCCATTTTTTTAGCCGCAAGCATAGTCTGAATTTCTTTTTCGGTATCGATTTTGTCGCTGATGATCTTAATTGCATTTCGGATGATGGCAATGCTGTCTCCACCACTTTTTTTGGCAGAGATGAATACATTCACAAAATTTTCTACATCTTCCTGACGAACGCGGGCTGCAAATTCGGAGAGAACCTGTCCCACCGGAATATGAAGACCGATCTGACGAACCATCAGACTGAATTCTTTACTGATACGGCAGTCTGGTCCATACATAGGCATGAGATCATTCTTTGTTTCGAGAATCGCATTCTCAGAGGAATAACCTGCTTTTAAGGCACTAGCGAGTGTCTGAATACTGTCACGAAACTGACTGCGGAATTCCAGCTCTTTTTTTCTGGTGCACTCTTCCATCCATTCACGGAAATAGAAAAACCAGATGGGAAAAAGAACAATCCCGGGAAGAGCGGATTCATAAAACAGATACAGAACTGCGACAAAAAATACGGTACTTTTTGTAATTCCAATCATATATTCATGCCAGGTGATATCCTGCAGCCAGCAGCTTTTCCTGATCTTTGAGGTCATGAACCTTCATAAGGCGTCCTTTAATTTTTTCATTTTCCATTCCCTCCTCTCTGAATTCATAAAGTGTGCGTGTCTGGATACATCCATTTTCGTACCCGGTTACTTCTACGATCTGCAATAATTTTCGACTCTTGTCACGAAGTCTTCCGAGATGAATAATGATGTCGAGCGCGGAGGCAATCTGTCTTTGAATGGCTTCCAGTGGCAGGTCGATTCCCATCAGCATCATGACTTCCAGACGTTTCAGCATATCAGCCGGATTATTGGCATGTCCGGTAGACATAGAACCACTGTGCCCATTCAACATAGCGGAAGAAATCATATCAACTGTTTCATCACCACGTACCTCACCAACGATGATCCGGTCAGGGCGCATTCGCAATGCAGATTTGATCAGATCACGGATAGTAACAGCGCCCTCTCCTTCCAGATTAGGACCACGGGCTTCCAGTTTTACGAGATTCAGAACACCCTGAATCTGAAGCTCCGCGTTGTCTTCGATTGTAATGAGACGTTCTTCTTTCGGTATAAAATTTGACAGTGCATTTAAAAACGTAGTCTTTCCTGCTCCGGTTCCGCCACTGACGAAAATATTGTATTTAGAACGAACAAGAATTTCTAAAAATTCCGCTGCTTCGGCCGAAATACTTCCAAGCTGGATCAACTGATGAATGGTTACAGCTTCTTTGGGAAATTTTCGGATGGTAAGAATCGGTCCGTTGACAGCCACAGGTTTCAATACGACATTCACACGGGAGCCATCTTTTAAACGGGCATCTACAATTGGTGATGATTCATTTACATAGCGGTTTGATTCTCCGACAATCTGCTGGATCACATCTAAAAGCCGGTCTTCGGATAAAAAATGCTTATCTGAACGGTACAGACGTCCTCTTTTTTCATAAAAAATCTGTTCCGTCCCATTTACCATGATTTCAGTAATATCATCATCTTCGAGCAGTTCCTGCAGAATATCCAGCTTACGGAACGCATTAAAAAGTTCCCGGCTGAGTCTGATCTTGTCGTTTAAAGACAGATATTCCTGTGCAGAAGCGTCGTCAAGCACAGTGTGGATCAATTCCTGAAGTTCTTCATCTGTAATCTCACGGGTCAGATCCATGCGGAGCAGGATCTGCTCATAGAAGTCTTCGCTGTGGATCTTATGTTTTACTCTGGCCATCTGTATATACCTCGTTTCTCTGAGTTGTCTTACGGACAGACTTGATCCGTCTTCTGACAGTATGTCTCAGGATATCTCCATATCCAGAAGAACGTAGATCTTCCTCGTACTGTGCCAGCTTTACTTTGGCGGTCGGCTCTTCAAGATAAGGCGTATAAACTTTTGTACAGTGCTTTAAAACCTCATACAGACCATCAATACAATCGCCGAGATCCAGGATTAAAACCTGATAAATACTTTTTTCAAGAAGCATATTAAAAAGTTCTAACCATTCACTGCTTTGCACAGAACAAAGATCCTGATGATGCCGAATTGGAGCAAGATAATCCAGGTTTTCAATTTGTCCGATCATAGTACTGAGTTTTAATCCGAGGTTCATATTGTCCTGTCGCATGTAGTAAAGTAAATCTTCCAGTGTCTGCCCATTCTTTTCAGGAAAAGATTCCGGATTACCGCAATAATCTTCCAGATTCAGGTAAAGTACGGATGTGGTTTTGGAAAGCTGCTTTCCAAGACGCAGAGCAAAACGTGTTTTACCGATGCGGTGAACCGGTGAATAAATGCCAATGATTCCATGAACAGAGGAGTCGGTGGCAACCTTTTGCGGTTGAAGCCGGTACTCTCCTGCTTTTGCAGTCTCAGGCACGGTTTCGCCGTGCATTTTTTCAGACGAAGAAACTGCAGAGACGGATGAAGTTGCATCCGGTTTCAAGGAATCCTCTACTGTAGAGTCTGATGTTAATGATTCAGACTGTGAAGCTTCCGTATGCAAAGCTGTAGATACAACGCCTTGCCCGTCTTCCGGCTGCAGCAAAATAGTATGAATCTGTGCAAGAATCTGATCGGCTGCCTGATAACGGAACAAAGGATGTTCTAATGGATGATCAGAGGCTGAAGCTTCGTATGCATGCGATTCTTCTGTGAAAAAAGGAGATGCACGTGCAGTGGAACTGGAAGGTTCTTTACATCCGGTAAGTAAAAAACGTACAGATGCAGGAATATGATAACGGTCTGTACAGGAATACTCTTCTCCGATCAGTAAAATCCGAATGTTCTTATTGGTTGAAAAGGTGCTTAAATTTTGAATGTCATGAAACAGATGAAACTGATACTCATCGGTCAAGTGTTCACTTAGAAATTTCAGAAGATATTCTGAATACTCTTCTGCGTGTCGCAAATAACAAAATGAGGCGTATCCCTTACTGTTTCTTTCAAAGTGTTTGTCATAATTCGAAATAATGCTGCGATTTTACAGCTCCGAATAATAAAGATTATCTGCCGGATGTTCAAGTTCCGGTGAAACTAAGACGCATCAGAGATCCCCCGATCTGCTGATGTGTTAACAGGTGATGTCCTGTTGGTAAAACGCATTATA
>OLQX01002985.1_pt1 | contig 10326 bp, 8 predicted proteins | sample 1672581 | NCBI WGS metagenome assembly OLQX01 (sample SAMEA3136701, study PRJEB25190) | human gut metagenome | reverse complement strand
GCGATCAGATCCGCTTTGGAAGTATAACTTTCTTCCTGCTCTATGATTCTGATGCTGGCATTCAGAGCTTTATATGTGATCATTGTCCGCAGGAGAGTGATCGGATATGAAGCTTCATAAAAGCATTCATGCAATTCGTGCAGGAAATCGCAAGTTCTTAAAAATTCATAACGTTGATCATTCTGAAATTGATTTTCGACAATGCTTAACAATATACGGACCTACATACACATTCATGGTAGAACAATCTGTATCTGTTAATGCAATTAACAAATATCTGAAATAATATAAACACAATTGTTGCATCATTTGTTGCAACATATCCATAGGAACAGCAACTTTTTCGCTGTTCTTTTTTTATTATTTTTTCCATCTTTCATATTTACCATGTAGAACATGACGAATAAAGAGAAAGGAGAAAATGATACAGTAAAAATTGTTTTACGATTAAGATTTTACACAATACACGAATTTCGTATTGCAACCTCATATCTTGTTAATGTACAAAAGAGTGACTTTTGATGAGCATCACATCTAACAGTTTTCTCTTTAAGAAATGCTACGGTTATGGATGATCCCACGGTCTTTGGACTGTGGGATCGTTATTTTTATCGAGAAATATCGGAAAAGGAAACAAAAGAAAAATAATATAAGATTTAGAACATGAGGATAAAAAAGGAAATTTTACGACTTCAGGAACGACAAAGAATGTTTTTACAATTGGTAGAGTGACAAAAAAATACAGAAGATCTTTGTGCAAGATGTCGAAAAAAATGAAAGTGATTGAAATGAATATATGATATTTGTATAATCAACTTATATAAAACTTAATCAATGGGGAGTTATCTATCTTTCAGAAGAAGCAGAATCTGTCTTAGATGGAAATGATCAAAATAAGGGTGAGGAAACATAGAAAACAGCCAATGGAAAAGCATAGGAGGATGTTTATGAAAAGATATGCAAAGATCTTTGTCAGTTGTCTGTTGACCTTTACGATGGTTTTTACATCCGTACAATGGTCTGCGATCGTGAATGAAACGACTGTGGTAGGAGCAGCAGAAACGGTACCGAAAGAGAAGAAAGAAGTTGTTGAAGAAGAGAGCACAAAAGATTCGACTACTTTCCAGATGAAAGATGGAAAGAAACAGACGGTCTTTTACGGACAGGATGTTCGGTTTGAAGATGAGAATGGAGATCTTCAGGAGTACGATCCAAGTCTTGTCAGGGTAACGGGATCAAAGAGTGAGCAGGGTGAGGATCTGAAGGGTTATCAGTATGAAAATAAAGAAGGAGATAAAAAACATTATCTTCCCAAAGATCTGTCCGAAGAGACACCGGTCTTAATGGAAAATGGGAAATATCAGATCTCTTTTGCACCGATCTATGGACAGGAAATAAAGAATGAGGAAGAGAAGAAAACGGAGGATCCTGGAACAGACTCTGTGGAAGATGCTGTCTCACGGGCAGAGGAAGCAGTAAGAAGCATTTCAGCGGATGGATCTTCTGAAAAAGAAACAGCAGAAGATACGGAAGATGCCCTGACATCGGTCAAAGAGCTGGACCGACAGGCGATCGAAGATCTTCCTGTGGAAGATGCACAGGGAGAGAAAGAAGAAAAACCAGTGAAAGTCTCCTATGAATCCCAGAAGAAAGAATGTACATTTTCTTACCAGTCATTAAACATGGGGATCAAGGAAAGTATCGTACTGACCAAAGCTCCAGAAGGAAATGTTTTAAAATTCCGCTTTCAGGCAAAAGGACTGGTCCCAAAGAAAAATATACTGGATGGCGGGATCAGCTTCCTAGATGAAAAAACAGAGGATCTGGTCGCAACACTGGAAGCTCCAAACATGAACGATCATACAGGAAAGGCATACAGTGAGAAGCTTTCCTATGACATTGAACCAGATGGCGGAGAAGATTCTTATCTGTTAACACTGCATCTGGATGAAGATTACTTTCAGGACAAAGACAGACAGTATCCAGTCACGATCGATCCGACGGTCACATGGACCGGATCCACGGATTTCTGGGATGTCTATGTAATTAATGGATCTTATAAAAATACGAACTTTTATGACAATGGAGTTACAGCCATGATGGCTGGAAAATCAAAACAGGGTGTCTACCGGACATATCTGCGTTTTAAAGATTTTACAGCAAAGATCAAAGGAAAATATGTAGACAGTGCAACGCTTACGATGTATGAAACCGGAAGCAGCCAGAGTGGACAGACAATCGAGGCAAGAAGAGTTACAGAAAACTGGACCAGACCTGGATTGAAATGGAGTAACCGCCCGGGATATAGTACGAATTATGGAAATGTAAAAACAACAGGGACTGCAAAGAAAGCAAGAAGCATTAATTTGACGGAATATGCGAGACAGTGTGCATCCGGTAAGATCACATCGTATGGTGTGATGTTAAAAAATGCGGACGAGACAAAGAGTTATGGACAGTTTTACAGTTCCAGAGCATCATCAAACCGTCCAAAGATGTCAGTGACTTATTATGATGGACCGACAACGGCATCGTCTGTCAGTGTTACACCGCAGTATGCAAACAACAATCATCAGAAGACATTACATGTAAACTGGACAGGCATCTCATCCCATTCATTAAACCGTGTGGAATACAGGATTGCAAACTGGGGAAATGGAGAAGAAACAGGTGATTATGTTTCATATTCTTCATCTACAAAGATTGGGACGACTGGAAACGGAAGTGCGGATATCGACTGCAGTACAATACCGGAAGGCCATTATAAACTTGTTGTAAGAGGCGTAGACAACGGTTATATTGCAGGTTGGGGAGCAGCGGCATGGTTTACGATAGACCGCACGGCTCCGGAAGCAGGAGATATATCCTTTGAGGAAGGAAATGATGAGAGCGAACCATCTGGTTCTCTGAATCCGAGACTGAAGGTCGGGATCGTAGATGAGAATGCATCCTATTTTAAATACCGTCTGGAAGGAACCTCAACTTACCATGAAAGTGCAAGGGCGGATGAAGATGGATACGCCTATGCAAATGTTTCGATTCCAGCAGACAGCATGACAGGAAGAACAGAGTATCAAGTTTACGTGATCGTTGTTGATAAAGCAGGGAATGAAAGCGGGGAAACAAAAGTATCCTATTATTATACGGATGCCTCAAAAGCACAGGATTATGCACCAACCAATGTAAAGGTCAGAAAATCGTATGGAAAGAATGTCATCTACTGGGATAAGAGAGAACTGACAGACAGTATCTATTATGCAGTTTACAGGGGGGAATCCGCGGATTTCACACCGGATGATTCGACACTGGTACGTGGTGCGATCAAAGATTCCTACTGCATGGATACCAGAGTGGGAGATGGCAAGAGTTACTATTATAAAGTACAGGCACAGAAACTGGCAATGGATGGAACGATCAATGGAAAAAGTACGGATGCATTATCAGAAAAAGTGGCACAGGATACACAGGAAGAATATGAAAAAAGACTAGGAAGCAAAGATTACAGAGACAGTATGGAGATCAGCACGCCCAATGGAACAGGATCCGTGGAAAAATCCCAGGGGAATCTAATGTATGAAAGTACAGATTTTTCAATTCCATCACTGCTTTTGAATCTTGAACTCACAAGAACCTATAACAGTCAGTCAGATAAAGAAGGAATGCTTGGAAAAGGATGGTATGACAGTTTTCATAAGGAATTATACCAGCTGGGAGATGATCTTGTATTTCAGGACAGTGACGGAACCTATCTGACATACAGTCCACAAAAAAGCAGAAGTGTTGATGTTTCTTATCAGAATGAAGAGACAAAGGACTATGCACTTTTATTTAATACAGAAGATGATGTAAAAAGATCATCAAATGGGGATCAGAGAGCAGCGGCATATGCAAAACTTCAGAATGCTGCTTCTGACAATATTTTTGGAAGTGCCATTTCCAATAAAGGAAATTATCGTCCGGGGAAAAAAGACGATGATAGTGAAGACAGTGGAGCATCCGAAGGAGAAAAGGAAGTGATCACGGTGTCCAATGTCGGAAATATCCATATGAAGGATGGTATGACATATGCATTTGATGGGAATGGTGAGATCACAAAAGCAGAGGACAGTAATGGCAACTATCTGATCTATCAGTACGATGAAAAAGGAAGATTATATAAGGTTGTTTCCAATCTGAACAAAGAACTGGTTTTTACATATTATGAAAACGGAGAACAGGAAGATCTGTTAAAGAAGATCGATCTTGCAGATGGAACAAAGGTTGTTTATTCATATGCTGAAGGGAAACTTACGAATGTTTCTCACAAAAACAGCGGAGAAACAGCTTCTGTGGATCAGACATATGCTTATGGAAGTAATGGGAAGATGAGCAAGATCATCGATGCAAAGAAGAACGGGTACCAGATTGCTTATACAGGAGAAAAAGCAGAAAGATTTATCCGTCCGAATGGAGAATACCAGCAGCTTTCTTATGGAGATGGAACAACGACGGTATCTTCTCACAAGGCAGACGGAACCAAAACAGCACAGGATTCCATGAGTTTTGACAAGAATACAGGAAAGATCCTGAAAAAGACGGATGCCAATGGAATTGAAAGCAGTTACAGTTATGATGATGGAGGAAAAGACGGAGAACAAAATGGCTGGGTAAATGAATATCTTGTAAGAAAGATTAAAACGGAAGTGGATTATCAGGAGCTGGATGCTGCCGGACTGGTGAAATTTTTGAAAACAGACAAGGAAAAAGAAGAAACATTTACAATCGCCAGTATTGAGTACAATGAAAACGATGATGTCATCTCTGAGACCGAAGAAAACGGAGATATAACAAGCAGTGAGTATGAGGATGAGAAAAATCCATATCTTCCAACAAGCGAAACTACAACGAATGGAAATGACTTTATTTCACAGACTGTTTATGAATATGATCCCAAAGGGAATGTAATATCAGAAACAGATAAAGGTGAAAATAAAAAAGAAGAAACCAAAACAGTCACATCCTATGATGATCACGGACAGCCAACAACAGTCACGACAACAAAGGAAGGAGCTCCTGATTCTGTAGAACAAACGACATATCAGGATACTGTACAGGGAACGACACAGACAACAACAACGACACAGGGAGAAGAGAAAGAGACATCTGTGATAAAAACAGATGCCATGGGGCGTGAAACAGAAAATACCAGTAAAGACAGGAAAGGGAATATCTTAAGCAGTACGGAAACGTCGTATGATTTCATGGGAAGAGCGATACAGACGAAAGTAACATCCGATGGAGTGACACAGACAGAATCTAAAACATATGATGATAACGGAACGGTGGCAACAGAAACCAGTGCATCAGGAATAAAGACAGCGTATCGTTATGATTCACTAAACCGCGTGATCAAAGCAACAGAATCAGCAGACGGGACAGATACCGTCACGGAAACTTCCTATGGATATGAAGATGCACAGATCCATACGTTGAATGGAACGAAAGACTATCAGGATCTTAGCGTTCAGACAACAAAGACCAATGGACGTGTCAGTGAAAAGTCATGGACAGATGCAGCGGGGCAGACCGTCAGAAGTTTCAGCCATGGATTATATACGGATCACGTGTTCACCAGTGACGGAAAAGAGATCGCAACGATCAGTCTTGGAACAAAGACTTCCGGAGATGGAAAGATTGCCTTGCAGTTATATGACAAAGAAGGAAAACAGACAGCTGCGATCCAGAATCCAGAGATTACAAAAGGGACTTCTGATGCCACAGTAAAGGTTGGAAACAGTTCCATCTTACAGAAAACAGAGTATGACACAAAGGGAAATGAGATAACAAAAACCGATGGCAATGGAGATCAGATATCTTATGCTTATGATGACCAGAATCGTGTAACCGAGATCACACAGGGAGGACAGAAGACAAAAGTTTCCTATCAGGTGAATTCAGACGGATCAACGACAACAAGCGTTACAGATGCGAATGGACATGTCAAGCAGGAAACAGCCAGTGCATCCGGATCAGTGACAACAACATCGGATCTTGGAGACGGCAGTGAATCCATTACAACAAAGTATACCTATGATGACCGTGGAAATAAGATTTCAGAAGTCTATGCCAACGGGGCGAAAAAGACCTATGAATATAACAGCCGGAATCTTGTTGTAAAAACACAATCTTATGACAAAGAAGGAACAAAAACACTGATCAGTCGGTATCGTTATGATGATTATGGGCAGTTGCTGGAGATGACAGATTACAGGGTATCATCTGAAACAGAGACTGCGTATCGTTATACAGAATATACTTATGATCAAAGAGGAAGGATCACAGCATTTGCAGAGATCAGTCAGAATGCTCAGCCAACGGCAGATGATATCAAAGCAAATCAGATCCGGTATACTTATAATGAGGATGGAAATCTCAGTAAGGTATCCTATCCGACAACCAAAGATGGAATCCAGTCATTATCTTATATTTATGATGAAAACGGATGGCTGCAGGAGATCGAAGGAGAACTGCATTCCAAGGGACAGACAACAGAGAAAGTCCTCAGAAGTTATACTTATGATGCGTATGGAAAAGTCAAAGAGATCAAGAATTACAGGAATAGATATGCAAAAAAGAATGGAAGAAGTGGCAAAGTTTGAGTAACTTGGATTAATCAGCTAATTATATCAGGTGTGTGGAGGTTAATGATTGTGAAAAATATTTTGAAATTGCTGATAGTAATAATATTTTTATTGATTGGTTATTATTTGTATTTTAATATGCCATGGATATTACAATATAAAGAACGAGAATCTAGTATGGTAACCGAGTATTATCGAAAAGGAAGTTTACAATATGATATAATAACAGGTAATTATGTTTTTGCTAGAATAAAAGTGTTATTTGGAGAAAATGTGAATGAGATAGATAAAAAAAATAATACAACACCATTAGAAACAGCATTAATGTCAATGTCGTATCCTGATCGGTTTATAAAAATGTTAGTAAAAAATGGAGCAAATTTAAATAAAGAGGGACATGAACTTCTATCAGAATATATTTATTATTTCGGGCAACAAGATTGTAATAAGATGATAAAATATTTATTAAATAAAGGTGCAGATCCAGATAAAAATGCATTAGTAGTAGCAGTAACAAAAAATAATTATGACTTAGTGCAAATACTCTTAAAAAACGGAGCGGATGTAAATCAAAAAAATGAGAAAGGTATAACAGCAATAATGGCAGCTTGTTACTCAGAAAATTATGAGGAAGAACCGGGAATAAATACAAGAAAACAATATAGAATCATAAGATTATTGATTGAAAAAGGGGCAGATATTAGTTTAAAAGATAATAAAGGAAATACAGTAGAAAAATATATACAACAATATAGAAAAAATATAGAAAATGGTAATCATGAGTATACGGAATCATTATACAAACTAATTAAATCTTATAAAATAAATTAAGTAGACCAATGTACCCGAAGGAATCGTAAGGTCCTTGGGACCTTACGAAGTTAAAATTTGTTAATTAGGATAATATTATGAAGATGCAAAAAATAGAAGTACATATAAAAAATACAGAAAAATGGATAAAATTAATACAAGAAGATTTAGAATTAATTAATGATAAAGAAGACTATTTACATGGACATTATATAACACCAGATATAGATGAATCAGAAATTACAGTGTTTAAAGGATTTGTTGAAGAAGATATAGTGAAAATAATATATATATGAAAAAAATCCATTTAATATAAATGAAGTTGTTATGTTTGATGGAAAACTTGAAAATAGTGAGTTAAAAGGTTGTACGAAGCTTGAAAAAATAGAATATATAAAGGAAATTCCAGCACCAGGCATATTGATTTTTGGAACGTTATATGTGTTGTTTTTATGCATGGGATGGATCAAAGTGACAGATTTTGTTCTGTTTATGATAAGTTTTGTAATAATAATAATGATAGATAGAAGATCAACATTAAGGAGAGGAACAAAGAAGATAAAAAAATATATACAAAAATTTAATCGAGAATAAAAAAGGAACTTAAGCTCCCTGGACATTACGAAGTCATTTGCAAGATCAGTCAGAATGCTCAGCCAACGACAGATGATATCAAATCTCATTAGATCCAGTATACTTATAATGAGGATGGAAATCTCAGTAAGGTATCCTATCCGACCACCCAAGATGGAATTCAGGCATTGTCTTATATTTATGATGAGAACGGATGGCTGCAGGAGATCAAAGGAGAACTGCATTCCAAGGGGCAGACAACAGAGAAAGTCCTCAGAAGTTATACCTATGATACGTTTGGAAGATTGGTCAAAACAGTGACAACCGATTATAAGAAAAATGACCAGACAAAAACAATCACATATACCTATGATAATGTTGGAAACCGGCTCAAAGAAGATGATGGAACAACGACAACATCGTATACTTATAACGGACTGGATCAGTTAAAGACATCCACGAAAAAAAAGGAACTGCGGTAGAAGAAGTCCGTCAGTATGATTACGATGCGAATGGAAATCAGACAGATGTAAAGAACACAAAGACTGGAGAAGATCAGACTTATGTGTATGATGCGGAAAACAGATTAAGTCAGGTGTCCGTGACGAAAGACGGAAAGACAGCGGTGATCCAGCAGAACATCTACAATGGAGAAGGACAGCGGATCCAGAAGGTCGATGGAGATGAGACGACTAACTATTATTATCAGAATGGAGTTGTGGCTTACACGACAGATGCGAATGGAGAGCAAAACTCACAGAATCTGATTGGAACCGATGGAAATGTCCTCGCAACAGAAAGATTTCAACAGAATGCAACACAATATTATCTTTACAACAAAGATATCCAGGAAAGTACAAGCAGTCTTGTAAAAGAAGATGGAAGTGCTGATGCAACATACCAGTATACGGATTTTGGAGAGACAATGATCCAGGGTAATGATCAGGCGAAAAATGAAGTATGTTATACTGGCGGAATTTATGATTAGAGTATGGGGTTGTACTATCTGAATGCACGGTATTATAATCCGGAAGATGGTAGGTTTATGACAGAGGATAGTTATCGCGGCGAGATAATGAACCCTGAGACTGGACATTTGTATGTGTATTGTGCGAATAATCCGGTGAATTATGTGGATCCTAGTGGGCATTTTGCGGCAGCAATGTATACAGTTATAAAATTAGTACTTGTTGGAGGTGCAGTAGCTTATGTGTCATATTCATCATGGAAAAATCATAGTTCAAAAACAAAATATGCAGGAAGAAAAATTATTTCTAAAACAAAAGTATCTGTATGGCTTACAGCAGGAGTAGTGGATAGGATAATATATAGTAAAAGTAAGAAAAAAAGTAATACTAAAAAGAAGAAAGAATCAAAAAAAGTAAAAAAGAAAGAGCGACAGATATTCCAAGTTGGGCACATGGATCTAGACCAAAAAAAGGGGAAAGTGGAAATGAGTATGCAATTAGGAAAATGAATGAACATTATGGAAAAGGAAAATGGACAAGAAAAGGAAAGCAAGGAAAGGAATATAGTGAATTGAGAAAGTGGGGAGATAGAGGACGATAATTGATACAGTAAAAATATAAATGGAGGTGCAAATATATTCATGATTTATGAGTTGAAATTCTCGTATTATGAGGATAATTCAGAAAACAATGATGAAATAATTATTGCGGTATATTCATCATATAAAAAGGCAGAAATAGGAAAGAAAAAATTTTCACAACAACCAAGATTTAAAGGAAAAGAGGAATTTTTGGAAATTAATGAATATAAAATCAATGAAGCAGAGTGGAATGAAGGTTTTTGGAGAGCAACAAAATCATATTTTATAATAAAACTTTTAAATAATTATATGATCGAAAAAGAAGAAGAATATAATCCAGAAAATCATGATATAGAAGTAAAATATGGAGAAAATATAAAAGTGTATAATGGAAAAATGGATTATTATTATGATCATGAAAAATTTTTGTGTTTAAAAAATACTGAGAATGGACAAATGTATTGTTTAGATAAACAACAAAGAAAGATTCTATATAAAATAAATAAATATGAAGATATGTTGAAATTTTTAAACCAAAAATATGAAATTGAAAACTTTGGATGGAAAAATATTTTTAGGGAGTGAGGTGGTTAAATATGTATATATATCAACTGACATATGAAGATGAGGGTAGTTTACTTATGATTGGTTATTTTGGAAGTTGGAAAAAAGCACGAAGTGTAATGAAAAAATATAGATCAACACTTCCAGGATTTAAAGAATATCCGAATTGTTTTATTATAAAAAAAATGAAAGTAAATAAGGATAATTATT
>OLQX01002968.1_pt1 | contig 10377 bp, 9 predicted proteins | sample 1672581 | NCBI WGS metagenome assembly OLQX01 (sample SAMEA3136701, study PRJEB25190) | human gut metagenome | reverse complement strand
AAAACAGCGGCACAAAGCCCCATGCCACTGGCACCATCCATGTCGGATAAAAGGTTAGGACATATCCGACTGCACATACCGCCATCCCGACTGCCACTGCAATCTTTCTTGGATTAAATGCATGCGATACCAGATAGTTCGTTCCAAGAACAAAAAAGGCACCATAAATTAACATTTCAACAAGACCATTAATTGCAAACCACCACTGTATAAATGGTGCCCAGCTCACACAGATACCAAGCATCACCGACAATTTCTTTTGCCCATCACTGATCAGCATTCCAAGCTCAAACCACGATAAAAACAATACAAGCAGACGCGCACACCAAAACCAGGAAAGCCCTCTCTCACTTCCAAAGAAAAGATACCCCCAATAAAAAGGCCGGAATAAGGTTAAGATATCCCATGCTGGTTGTCCATATACAAGCATATTGTCCGTGCGAACTAGCCCTATTGTCTGGCTATAGCGATTATACGCACCAAGCGTATTGTATTGCTGTCGAAAACAAAGCGGCGTTAATGTTCCCCACTCATCACTTCGAACCGCGCGTGGTCCTCCTAAAAGCACTCCAGTTGGAGCATCACCTAAAAAGACTCTCCAACATCCCATCGATGAGCCGTTCATCTTAAACGAAACCAATAAAATTAACAAAATAAATGCGAGTGCAAACCGATACTGGTAAATCCATTCTGCTGCTTGTTTTCGTTTATTACCCATTTGTTTATTCATACATATTCTCCCCCTCTCTACTTATTATACAAGGCAGTTTTCATACAACGCGTATTACGTTCTCAGTAAAATGCATACATCAAGCCTTTTTACTTATTTTACAATCAAACTCACCGTTATGCAATCCAAAATTCAATTATTACCTATGCAACATTTTCGTATAATCCAACGTTATTATTTGACAATTTTAGTTTTTGTTCTTTCACATTCTGTTCATTGATTCTTTGCTTGCTTTTATGTATATTTCTGGTAGAATAAACTTAATAACACTGCAGATCATCTGCGGGAAGGACTTAAAACAATTATGAGCAAAGGACAAATTTTTCACAGCACATTTTCAGAATACACAGATCCATACACTGGCACTGTTGTAAAACGCCTGACGGATCCGTCTATACTTAGTCACCACATGTATTTTTATAACCGCATGACTACATCTGACGGACAATATCTTTTAATCTGCCAGAAGCGTGACGAGGGCCGTCAGCTTTATACACTCAATCTCCATAACGGTGAGATTCGCCAGATAACAGAGGGAGATGGTGTCGGTCAGGACAGCGCCATGTTCTCACATGACGACAAAACCATCTTTTATCAGCAAAACAACCGCTTTTACGCGATGGATGCACAGACTCTTGAAACGCACTGCTTTTACGAAACACCAGAAGGCTGGAGCGGTTCTGCACCTGGCATGAGCAGTGACAATCGTTTTATGTCAATCGTAGAGACAAAACAGGATACACTGCCGCCGCGTGATGGAAGCGCCGGATGGAACTTTTTTGCGCTTACTTGCCAGGCTAAGCCACTGTGCCGCATTGTCTACATTGATGTAGAAACAGGAAAGAGCCACGTAGTACTTGAGGATCACTGTTGGTTTGGTCATACACAGATTCGTCCAAATGATCCGGATACGATTTTATTTTGTCATGAAGGACCTTATGATCTGATTGATGCCAGACTATGGCTGATACAAAGCGATGGCAGCCGTTATCGCTGCTGCCGCAAACAGCCATCTGATCTGATTTTGACACATGAATTTTGGCTTCCTGATGGTTCTAAATTTGCTTACGTTTACCGTGAAACAACTGGCGACAAGATTGAAAACATCCGCCTTATGGATCCTGAAACATTAAAAGAAGAAATTCTAATGCCATGTTCTCCGTTTGCACATTTTATCTGTGATAAGAAAAATGAGTACATGGTTGGTGACTCTCAAGGAAGCGATGTTCCAATTCACCTTTTGACAGAGGAAATGCTGAAAGAAAAAGCCAATACCATAAGCAATGATTTTATCTATCTGATTGATGTCAAAAAACGCACAGAAAAGAAGCTTTGTTATCATGGCACCTCTTGGCTGGCTAAGCATGGAAATCCGCAGGATTCACATCCGCATCCGTGCTTTTCTGAGGACAACAAGAGTATTATTTTTGTATCTGACCGAGAAGGACTGCCCTGCATTTATCAGGTAATGCTTAATAATTAGTGCTGGCGTTTATCTATTTATTTTTACACTTTATTTTTTGGAGGGAATAATTATGGACATGAGAAAATGGTTCAAGGAAGCACAGTATGGAATGATGGTTCACTGGGGTCTGTACTCACTTCTTGCAGGCGAGTATAAGGATCGCTACAGTGGTGTTTACGCTGAATGGATTCAGGCAAATCTGGCAATCCCGAATGCAGAGTATGGAAAACTGGCAAAAGCATTTAATCCAGTATTTTTCGATGCTGAGGAATGGGTTAAGCTTGCAAAGGACTGCGGCATGAAATATTTTGTTGTCACCAGCAAGCACCATGATGGTTTTGCTATGTTTCACTCAAAGGTTGACAAATACAATGTTGTTGACGCAACTCCATTTGGACGTGATGTTATCGGCGAGATTGCAGAAGCTTGCTACAAGCATGGCTTAAAGATGGGTCTTTACTATTCTCAGGATCTTGACTGGCATCATCCGGACGGCGGCGGCTATCTGTCAAACCACATTCCAAGCCAGGGTGTTACATGGGACAATAGCTGGGACTTCCCGGATGCTGCAAACAAAAACTTTGACCGCTGCTTTAATGAAAAGATTTATCCGCAGGTTGAAGAGATTCTTCGTAACTACGGTGAACTTTGCCTGATCTGGTTTGATATGCCAATGACCTTAAAAGAACACCAAAGCCGCGCACTATTCGATGCTATCAAGAAGTATCAGCCTGACTGCCTGATCAACTCACGTCTTGGAAACGGTGCTTACGATTATGTATCACTTGGCGACAACGAGATTCCAGATTCTATGCCTGAGAACACTGAGTTTGACCCAGCTTTGATGAACGGCATTGACGGCTTCAAGCCATCTCCATACGGACTGTATGAGACTGCTGCTACAATCAACCGCACATGGGGCTTCTCTGCTCACGATCAGAACTGGAAGAACCCAGAAATCATTGCTGCAAACCGCAAGAAATTAAACGGTATGGGTATCAACTATCTACTTAACGTTGGACCAGACGGACTTGGCCGCATCCCGCTTGCCAGCCAGAAGGTTTTACGTGAAGCTGCAAAGCTTTATGAAAAATAATTAAAAACTGTAACTACCGGGACATTAATTAAGCCACCATCTCTGTCACAGTTGATACGCAAAAAATCAGCCTGAAAGAACTAGTTGCCACAGGGACAGTGACGTTGGCTCTTTTATTGTCCCTGGTGGCTTTTTTCCTCTCTTCGTTCCTTAACTTTGATTAATCGCTGCGTTTATTGCACCTCTAGAAATTCCTGTAAGCCTACTCAATTGGCGAACTGAAATACCAGAATCCTTTAATTCTTTTAAGTACTGATTTCTTTTAAGGAGTCCCAGACGTTGAAAATCCGCTGGTGATTTACAGTCATTTTTCTTCTGAATGATTTCCATTGCATCTTCATCGGATATTCCATATATACCAAAAGATTGAAGTTCCATGCACATTTTATCAGATAACGTATGCAAATAGGTCATACACTCCTGATAGTTTTGAAAAAGGTCAAAAATTCTTTCAATATCTATAAACGAATCATCCTGATTAGCATAATCATGATAACTGCTCCAAGGATAGACTCCAGGTACCTTTTCTATTCCTGCATGCAAAGGATTCTGGTGGATATACCGAAATACTATTTTCAAATATTCTATGTCTTCTACTGGCTCGCTCTTATACCTTTCTTGAAATAAATGGCCTATGCGTCGATATCTTTTGTTGTACCACTTAACAAATTTGATCTCAATTCGTTTCATAATCTCATCTAAGCTAACGTTTGTGTGCTCTATCAGCAAATGAACGTGATTATCCATTAAGCAATACGAATATAGCTTAAAACTGCACTTTTCTTCATCCTTATAATACCTCAAAATATCAATAAACTGCTGATAATCATACTCATCTTCAAAAATTATTTTTTGTAATATTTTCTTCCTTCTATCTATGATTTCAAAATAGTAAGGACGCATCCTATGTACCTTTCGTTTATATATCAGTATGTATCATATTGATTCCTTTTTGTTATAAGCATACCACACAGTCTTAGCAGTGTCAATACCATCTTAGACTCACTCTCACTGTTACTTCGTCTTCATATTTTGTAAAATTTTCTCGTTTTGTGGACACAGATGCCTATTGAACCACCAGGACAATAATTAAGCCACCGTTCCCAATTAAATGACCACCGTTCCTGTCACCGTGGTTGTTCAAACTCTCAGACTGTTTGCAATGGAGCTTTATCCATCAGTTCTTTTAGCTGTTTTACTGTCATTCCAGCTTTCTCAGCTGCCTTTTCAATACTAAGAGATCCATCTTCAACCAAATCAATAAGAGTAAGAATTTTAGCTTTCTCTGTCTCTCTTCCAATAATCGTATTTAATGCATCGCTCATAGTGTGGATACCTCCTTCCGCGCTCTTTTCTTTATTTTCATTATACGCATCAATAAATCTGTGGTCATCACCCATTACACTTAGAAGTTCCAATGTTTCCTTAACATGATCGATTGTCTGCGGATTTGGCACGTAATCATTCGTCAATCTCTGTTGAACAAAATAATCTGCAACAATACGGAAGTCACTCGTAAACTGCTCTACCTTCTCTTTTGGAAAATACGCAACCGAAAATATCTTCACCTTATAATCGTTTACATATTCTTTCAGCTCTTCTGGAATCTCCAGACAATCTCTCAGTGAAATTTCATCATTCCACTTGGGATTCGTTCCAAAATACAGAACAAACGTGACAACCGGATACTTCGGTTCCTTTGAATCATACTGTGAACGATACTCTGCGCCATCATATCCGATAATTCTCAAAGGCATCAGTTTATCCACTCTTGTCTGGTTTTCTGTTCCAATGCATGCCAGACGGATTGTTCCGTTTCTCCACGCCTTTGCAACATCTCGTTCCTGACCATGAATTTTCCCATCCACTTTATAAGAAGAATTCGGTGTCCGATCTTCCAAGTCATCTGGTTTTATCAGTCTTCTTCCGTTGAAAAGCAGCACGTTTGCTATGTCAGCAAACACATCATTATAGCCTTCCAGCGTTTTTTCTGCTATGTCTTTTTCAGCCACCTCGTCACCGCCTTTCGTTACAGAAACCTCTAACATATTATATTTTCATGTTACCACAAAGCCCACTGCATAGCAAGAAGCCTTCCTATATTTTTTACTCTAAATTCAAAAACAAACCAAACTGCATGAGTTTCACTGGGATAGGCACTAGCTCTTTCTCTAATCTTCTCGTTTTGTGGACACAAATGCCTATTGAGCCACTGGGACACTAATTAAGCCACCACCCAATTAAATGGCCACCGTTCCTGTCACCCTGGTTGCCTCAGATTAATTATCCAACCAACTTGTATTCTTTCATAAGCTTGTCACGATATTCTACGTCATCAGAAGCCTTTTCTACATCGCTGTACTTTTTCTCAGCAAGAAGAATTTTTACCAATTTTGCCATCAGATCAACACCTTCTGCGCGGCCTTCTGCAAGATCTTTTTTAATACCTTGGTTCTCAATAGCTGTACTCAAGTTACACATACGCTGCACCTCACTTTCTAATTCTGCAGTCATTGCAATATTATACTTTTTACTCAACACATTTTTCTTTTCATCTGGCAATACCGATGGAGAAAAAAGTGTATTTAAATACTATGGTTGCTCCTATTGCATTTTTATACTAACATACATCAGCACGCATATCAAGAAGTTTCCACCACGACAGAGACACTGGCTCTTTCTCAAATCTTCTCGTTTTGTGGACACAGATACCTATTGAACCACCGGGACACTAATTAAGCCACCGTATCCAATTAAATGGCCACCGTTCCTGTCACCGTAGTTGCCCACAATTAAATGGCCACCGTTCCTGCCACCTTGGTTATACAACTTCTCCCTTCTGAGTGTGTTCTTTTCAGTTACATGACTATACCAGAAGTTGGGGAAATAGCAATTCATCAGATGTACCGAAAATGCGTGGAGGAGATTGGGGATAGTAGACAATATGGGGATATTGGGGTAAAAGAAAAGCCATGGCTTGGGAACCATGACCTTCTTAAAATCATATTTGCTGTCTTATTCAGCAGAAATACCTGCCAGTTTTACATTTACGTTATAAGTTGCCGGATCTTCTGCGGCTGCATTATTAATGCAGTCAGCATCCGTACCTTCCATCCAGATATATACTCGCATCTTTACGCCATCATATCCTACGGAAGAAGCAATTTTCTGTGTATCACTCGTTGCATCATAATCATTACCATTCTTTGTCGCAACCCAGTTTCTATTTTGCTGATCTGTATAATGAGTCGCATAAATATACGGATATGTAACCATAAGCGGCTTTAACTTTCCATCATCGGCTGTACCAATATACGTCCAACCATCGACTCCTTCAGCATCATTGCCCTTGCCTGTTTCTTCATATGGTGCATAGACTACTTTCAATTCTTCGTTTCCATCATCACTGTATGTGCCATCTGCGTTTTTCTTGATATTCTGAATAGTAATACCCACACGCAGAGATTTTGGAATGGTATCCGTTGTTGGTGTTCCGTTCGTAGTCAAGGTAACTGGACTTCCTTCTGACGCATCTAAATATACATCAGCAAGACCCGTTTCGGTAATTGTGTAAAGAACATACTCACTCTTGATATATGCATAATGAGTTTCCCCACCTGCCATATATTCTCCAGGTTTTGAATTTTCTCCGGTAATAAAAGTGGGCTGTATATAGGAAGCAACTTTTCCTTCACCGTTAATTCCCTGATTCACATACCATGTTTTTAAGTCATTTGTAGATGATGGACTTATCTTTCCACCCTCAGTTGATGCCGCCAATGATGTCTGTTCCCCACCATGTTGTGGTCCCTGCTTAGCAGTTGCAATCTGCAAAATAAATCCATTTGTTGTTGCACTGATATTGGTTGTGACCGCTTCAACAGTATTGTTTGCAACATACCATGCGTAAGTTGCCGATGTTAAGGCTATTCCAGATATTAAAACGGAAGCAGCAGTCGCTATTAACTGCATTCTCATTTTCTTTATGTTCATTTTCCATCCCACCTTTTCAGTTTCTACATGCCAAAAAGTAGAAATCCTTTCCTACTCTTTGGCATGTACCCCACGCCACAACCGTGGGGTACGATGATTATTTTTTAAACTCTGTTGGTGTTGCAGAGAATTTAACTGTTGCACCAACATTTTCCTGAAGTGCTGTAAGCTGTGTTGTTTTTACTTCTTCATTTGCGCCATCATAGAAAGCATAAAGTTTTACATTAACATCACCTTCAGTTTTTCCAAAAGCGGCAGTACGAATAATGCCCAGATTATCTCCGCTAGTTACTACAGTACCAGCAAGACAAGAAGATTCTACTCCTGTTGGAGAAACTAATGCCCAGTTATTCTGATCAATGTATACGAGTACTCTAATAGCACCTGCCAATTTTTTGTCATTACCTGTAGACACCGTCATACTATCTACTTTCAAATTAGTGAACTGTCCATCATATGTACCGGTACCAATATAAAATTGATTCATAAGTGCATAGTCAGCTGTAACTGCTGCATCTGGAGCTCCTACAGCAAAACGAGTACCTATTTTCTCCGTTGCAGCATCCTTATTTTGAGCATAGGCAGTTTCAAACTGATAAATAGCAGGCTTATCAGTTGTAATTGCATCACCATTCGCCTTATCTACATTAAATCCATTTGCCCACTGAGCAGGATAAAGTGCAGTATCTTCATAAGTTTTTCCGCTTCCAACTTCTTCAGCAGCCGTAGCAGAACCTGTAGAAGTTGTAGTTGTTTTCTTTGTATCAATTACCAGATATGCAGAGTTAGACTGCGCACTGATATTTGTTGTTGTAGCTTCTACTTTGTTGTTACTTACAAACCAAGCATACGTACTTGATCCTAACGCTACAGCGGCAACGCATACCATGGCAACCGCTGCGCCAAGCTGTTTTTTAAGAGGTTTTACGCTTCCTAAATTTTCTTTCTTCATTATAATTTCCTCCAATCCTTTGCGGCTGAAATGTATATTTCCTTTTATCGGACAAGGCTTTTGTACTCAGATCAAGCTCTCACCGGGCCCGGTTAATTGAGTTATCTCCTCTGCCGTTTTCGGTGAGGATATGATCTCAATACAAATCTATCTTTTGTTCGGTCTTTTTTATTATTCAGCCGCTGGAAAATTCCCTTGTGGAATCTCCCCCTTATATATAATCGGTGGTTGTGGCACCGGTCATACCAAACACAAATTTTCGCTAGCAACAATCTAACCACTGACTACTGACTACTTAATCCTTATTTCTTCTATTTTCCCAGGTGATTACCCTGTCACTGTAATAACTGTCGTTTGGTGCTTCGTTTCCGGCTGCATCAATTGGCTTGTCGTCAAACAGTGTATCTTTAATATCGGTAACAAATTTCCATAACAAACTTGACTGATCGTCGTAGTCGGCATCAATATTCATGCTAAGCTCGACGCTTCCTCCGATAATGCGGTCTACGCATTCTGGATCGTCGCCTTCCATCCATATTACAATTGTGTATTTATCTACGTTTCCGACAAGGAAATTTGTTTCTTCATAGCTGCACACAATCGTGTCGGACTCAAAATTTACGCATCCCTCTTCTGGATCTCCATTTGCAGACGGTTCTGCATAAACAGTGCGTTCTCCATTTCTCCAGACTGCCACTCTTACAGCTTCTTCTGCACCTTTTGAGCATGAGTCAAGTGTAATGGATGCAACATAACCTAGATCTTCCTTTCCTGCATTTCTAAGATAATATGTGTACGCCATATAGTTTTTTCCATTATGGCTGCCTTCTATGTCCTCCACATCCTCAGGAATATCGTCTATTGAGATGTTTGTCGCATCTTTTACTGTGCTTGCAGTAAGTCGTGCTGTCGCACCCTTAAAGTCTCCAGTATCGGCTATACTGACACCCTTTCTGTACAGCTCCAGTCGGTTCAGGTTAATAGTGAAGTTGCCCATCTTCTCCTGCATGAATGCAGTAATAAAGAGAATGCAGACAACTAGCATTAACGTTAATAGAAGTAACTGCAGCTTGTCAAGACGAAGCAAGGCAGCTCCAAGTTTTCGGCGCTTTCTATGAGGCATATACATGCTAACGATATCTTCCATATCTTCTGGCTTTAAATCGTCACCATATTTTTGCATCAAAGCTTCAAGCTCTTCGATACGTATAATTTGGTCCGTCTTTTGTTTTTTATTTTTTCTTAGTTTCATGACATTTACAGCTTATACCTTTTCTTTACATAAGCCACATATTCCTGCATCTGTTTGCGCTCTTCAAGGTCTGCAAAGCGCAGCTGAATACCTGCTACAAAACGAAAAGCACCGCCTTTTGGCAGTTCACGCATCCAGCAGACAACTCCTACCACATCATGTGATTTCTGTCCGGATGATACCGTTCCTATTCGGGGCAGCGTGAAGATACAGCTTTCTCCAACATCAAACCAATGGTTCATGTAAACAGCAAGACCATTGTTGGAGATATCCATTGTCTGTCCCTGCTCCTTATCTATTTCACCATCTGAGTTGAGTGCCCATGTATCCTGCATGAATTGAACTGGAAGTTCTATCTTCATACGGACATCAATACGTTTGATTAACTGTCGCTGCTCCGTGACACGGCGAACCTTCCAATAACGGCGTATACCCTCTTTTACCGTATCATCTACATAGCCTGCAATGATCTGTGCATCATCGCCTTCTCCATATTGGAACAGCATCTTCTGAGTATCTTCTGGAATCAGCGCCTTTCCTCCAACCATTGGAACTGATACAAGAAACGCTGACTCGTCAATCGCCTTATTAAATGTGCATACCATATTAAATTTTGGTTCCTGACCGACTGGTGCGTCATATGCCACACGCATCTTTGCCCCGTGTTTGATTTGTAATGTTCCTGCCATTTATTCTTTAGCTCCTTGTCTGATCTGAGAATTTCCTGTCTGACTTTCCAAAGCTGTTTTACCCAGAACTTAATTTTATAAAAGTGTCATTTTCCACTGTTTTAGGCGATTTTTGGCACTTTTCACGGCTTCATTTTAACACATAAACATTAGAAAGTCTACTATATTTTTCGTCTCAAAAAAGAACAGACAGGGGATTG
>OLQX01002966.1_pt1 | contig 10388 bp, 9 predicted proteins | sample 1672581 | NCBI WGS metagenome assembly OLQX01 (sample SAMEA3136701, study PRJEB25190) | human gut metagenome | reverse complement strand
ATTTTGGTGTTGATGATATCGCGGCTGGTCAGCGTCTGGTCGAGCTCGAGATCGCCGATAATGTTTCGCAGCGTGGTCGCGGTCAGATTCTCGATTGCCGCCATCGGGCTTTCGATACCGTATGCAAACAGCTTCGGGTCGGTAATCTGGAAGTACACGACCGTGTCGATCTGCATGGTTACGTTATCCTTGGTGATAACCGGCTGCGGCGGGAAATCGACTACCTGCTCCTTGAGGGTCACCTTGCGAGCAATGCGCTCGAACAGCGGCACCTTGAAATGCAGGCCGGTGCTCCATGTGTCACGGTAGGTACCGAGACGCTCGATAACATACGCCTTCGCCTGCGGCACGATCACGATATTGCTTGCAATGAACGCGATGAGCAGAACAATCAGCACAATCCAGATGATGGGTACAATAATATAATCCATGATAACGCTCCTTTACAGTTGGTTCGGTTTTACAATCGCCTTGACGCCGCGGATCTCCACAACCGTGACTCTTGTCCCGATTGCAATTTGCGCGTCAGTCGTACTGCGGGCTGTCCAGATCTTTCCGTTGATTTTTACCGCACCGGTCTCCAGAACATTGTCAATCGGTTCGGTAACAACAGCAGTCTGTCCGATGATACGATCTGCGTTGGTCGCCTGCTGCCGGCTGCCGAGAAAACGGCGGCAGAGCGGACGCACCAGTATCAGTAGCAGCGCGGAGAACACGATGAACACAATCCACTGCCCCATCAGTCCGACCGAAAGGCTGGCTGCAATGAGTGCCGCGACACCGCCGGCAGCGAACCAGATGCCGCACAATGTGAGTGTAAACGCCTCTACCGCTACACTGATGATAATGACAGCCAGCCAGATATACAGGCTGTCAATTCCAAACATCATAAACTATCCCCTCCTTTGGCAACAGTATAGCATGTGCATACGAAAAAGTACAGCAAAACCCGATCAAATTTCCGGCTAATCTTTGCATATTGCACAAAATGTCGAATAAAACAAAATCCGCTCGAACCGTGCAGTACAGTTCGAGCGGGAAATCTTCAAAAAATCAGCGGGTCATGCAGCGCGAGACGTATCAGCCAAATTGCGATATCCAGCACGATAACGCTCCACAGCAGCATGCGCTCGAGGTTTTTGGAGCCGAAAAGCGGCTTTTTGCCAAACAGCGCATACAAAACGACCGGCGGCAGCACGAAAACCATCGGGTGAAACCGCAGTGCTGTACGAAAGTCCAGTCGGAACAGAGCGGCAAGTGCGCGGCTCAGTCCGCAGCCGGGACACGGCACGCCGGTCAAGCATTTGATCGGACAGTTCCAGCCGAACAGCAGCGCCGAGGCATATGCCAGCGCACCCAGTATCAGCAGCACGAGCAGGCCGTTCAGACCGCGCCGAAAGCGCTCCGGCATCAGCCCTTGTAGGTCTCGCGGAACTCGAGGAACTCGTCATAGGTGCATTCCTTGTCCAGAACGCCCTTTTCGCGAATTTCGATAATACGGGTCGCAATGGTCTGCACGAACTCGTGGTCGTGGGAAGCAAACAGCACGGTGCCCTTGAAATCACGAACGCCGTTGTTGACTGCGGTGATGGATTCCAGATCAAGGTGGTTGGTCGGCTGGTCGATGACGAGCACGTTCGAGCCGAACAGCATCATGCGCGCCAGCATCAGACGAACCTTCTCACCGCCGGACAGTACGCGAACCGGCTTGTAAACATCGTCGCCGGAGAACAGCATACGGCCGAGAAAGCCGCGCAGCGTGGATTCCAGTGTATCCGTGCGGGAATACGGTGCGATCCAGTCGAGCATGTTTTCCTCGTGGCCCTCGAAGAACTCGTTGTTGTCCTTCGGGAAATAGCTCTGCGAGGTGGTAACGCCCCACTTGAAGCTGCCCTCATCCGGTTTCATCTCACCCATAAGAATCTGGAACAGCGTAGTCATTGCCAGCTCGTTATCCGAGATGAACGCAATCTTGTCACCGCGGCGCACGATGAAAGATACGTTGTCGAGCACCTTCTCGCCGTCGATGGTCTTGGAGATGCCGCGCACCTCGAGAATGTCCTTGCCTGCCTCACGGTCCGCGTCAAACGCTACCCACGGGTAACGGCGGGACGAAGCCGGCATTTCCTCGACGGACAGCTTGTCGATCAGCTTGCGGCGGCTGGTCGCCTGACGGGACTTGGACTTGTTTGCCGCAAAACGCTGAATGAAGTTCTGCAGTTCCTTGATCTTTTCCTCGTTCTTGCGGTTCTGATCCTTGATCATGCGCTGAACCAGCTGAGAGGACTCATACCAGAACTCGTAGTTGCCGACATACAGCTTGATCTTGCCGTAGTCGATATCAACGATATGGGTACATACATTGTTCAGGAAGTGACGGTCATGCGATACAACGAGGACGGTGCCCTCAAAATCGGCAAGGAAGTCCTCCAGCCAGCGGACTGCCTGAATATCCAGATGGTTGGTAGGCTCGTCCAACAGCAGAATATCCGGCTTGCCAAACAGTGCACGCGCCAGCAGCACCTTGACCTTCTCGACGTCACCGAGGTTCTTCATCTCGGTGTACAGGATGGCATCTGCATCCAGGCCCAGACCGTTCAGCAGCTGGCTGGCCTCGGTCTCGGCGTCCCAACCGCCCATTTCAGCAAACTCGGACTCCAGCTCGGCAGCCCTGTTGCCGTCCTCCTCGGTGAACGGGTCCTTCATGTAGAGCGCATCCTTTTCGTGCATGACCTCAAGCAGACGCTCGTTGCCGCCGAGAACCGTGTTGAGAACAGTCTCCTCGTTGAAGGCAAAGTGATCCTGCTTGAGTACGCTCATACGGGTCTTGGGCGCAATCGAAACCGTGCCGGTGGACGGGTCCAAATCGCCGGACAGAATGCGCAGGAATGTAGACTTGCCTGCACCGTTTGCACCGATAACACCGTAGCAGTTGCCCTGGGTAAATTTCAGGTTTACATCTTTGAACAGCGGCTCGCCGCTGAAGTTTAAGCTAAGATCGCTGATAGTGATCATGTAAGAGATTCCTCCCGCATTATTTTTCAATTAGAATCAGTATACCACATAAACCGCTGTTTTCACAGATAATTTACAGATGCAGCCGTATTTTTGTTCATGTTGTCTTGAAACGACACCCAGAATGCTATATACTATATTTATAAATATCAATCCCTATTTGTTTCAGGAGGTTTTTCCCTATGTCTAACCTGATGGAAGTTATCAAGTCTCGCCGCTCTACGCGCGCGTTCAAGTCCGAGCTGCCGCCGAAGGATCAGATCATGCAGATTGTTGAAGCTGCTGAATGGGCGCCTTCCGGCATGGGCAAGTACCTGTGGCATTTTACGGTCGTTTACAGCGCGGAAAAATCCTACAAGCTCGCCCGCGCAGTCGCTGAGGTGGACAACCGCGGTCCGGAATACAACTTTTACGGCGCTCCGGTCAACATCATCATCTCCTACAAGCGCGATGAGCACCACGCTCTGGTAGACGGCGCTGCCGCAATGGAAAATCTGCTGCTGATGGCTACCGAGCTTGGCCTCGGCTCCTGCTGGATCAACCAGCTGCGCGAGACCTGCGACGTACCCGAGGTTCGTGCACTGCTGACTGAGTACGGCGTACCGGAGGATCATATCGTTGTCTGCTCCGCAGCCATCGGCTACATCGAAAAGGAAACGCCGGCAAAGCCGCGTCATGAGGGCTTAGTTTCGATTATCGAATAATCGAAATAATGGAGAATTGAGAATGGAAAATGCCGCTATTCTTGCGTGCATTAAATCATTCGGCTGTGCCAAATACCTTAATTTTCAATTCATTAGCGACGAAAGGAGCTAATATCATGGATGAGAAGATTGCTAAATTAAAAGAGTGGATCGACGGCAGCGACAACATTGTCTTTTTCGGCGGTGCGGGCGTATCGACCGAGAGCGGCATTCCGGATTTCCGCTCGGTGGACGGTCTATACAACCAGCAGTACAAGTACCCGCCGGAGACCATTCTCAGCCACACGTTCTTTTTGAGCGAAACCGAGGAGTTTTATCGCTTCTATCGGGCGAAAATGCTGGCTCTTGATGCAAAGCCGAACGCGGCTCACCTCAAGCTGGCCGAGTGGGAACGCGAGGGCAAGTGCCGTGCCGTTGTAACGCAGAACATCGACGGTCTGCACCAGAAGGCAGGCTCGAAGGAAGTGCTTGAGCTGCACGGTTCGGTGCTGCGTAACTACTGTATGCGCTGCCGCAAGCCATATCCGGTTGAGGATATCGCCAAGGGCACCGGCATTCCGCGATGCTCCTGCGGCGGCATTATCAAGCCGGATGTCGTGCTGTACGAGGAGGGACTCGACAGCTACACGATCAACAAGAGCGTAGACTACATCTCCAAGGCTGATATTCTGATTATCGGCGGCACATCACTGGCTGTGTATCCAGCCGCTGGTCTGATCGACTATTACCGCGGCAATAAGCTGGTTTTGGTCAATAAGTCCCCTACTCCTGCGGATCGCCGTGCTGATCTGGTCATTCACGCGCCAATCGGCGAAGTTTTCTCGCAGCTGTAAAAATAAAGCTCCCTTTTCCGGTTATATAAACTGCAAACCGAAAAAGGGGGGATTATGCCGATTGATAAAATTGCACTCATTTTTGCCATCATCGAGGGATGAAACTGCTGTACAGATAGGAAAAGACCCGCTTTCAGCGGGTCTTTTCTCGTCAAATTATAAGAGGTAAAATAGGAATACGCGATATTCAGCTTAGTTGAATGCCTGCTCGAGGTCAGCCAGAATATCATTGATATTCTCGGTGCCAATGGACAGACGGATGGTGCCCTGATGGATACCCTGATCCTCCAGTTCCTCTGCGGTCAGCTGCGAGTGAGTGGTGGTTGCCGGATGGATGACCAGGCTCTTAACGTCAGCAACATTTGCCAACAGAGAAAAGATCTGCAGTTTGTCAATGAACTTAAATGCTGCTTCCTTTCCGCCCTTGATATCGAAGGTGAAGATGGATGCGCCGCCGTTGGGGAAGTACTTCTCGTACAGAGCATGATCCGGGTGGTTCGGCAGAGACGGATGGTTCACATGCTCAACCTGCGGGTGATTGGTCAGGAACTCAACGACCTTCTTGGTGTTCTCAACGTGACGCTCGATACGCAGAGACAGAGTCTCAGTGCCCTGCAGCAGCAAAAATGCGTTGAACGGAGAAATGGTAGCACCAGTATCACGCAGCAGGATAGCACGGATGTAGGTTACGAAAGCAGCAGGACCAACTGCATCCGCGAAAGAGATGCCGTGATAACTCGGGTTCGGCTCAGCGATCGGTGCATACTTGCCGGATGCCTTCCAGTCGAACTTGCCGGAATCAACAATGATGCCGCCGAGGGTCGTGCCGTGGCCGCCGATGAACTTGGTAGCAGAGTGAACAACGATATCAGCGCCGTACTCAATCGGACGGATGAGGTACGGGGTACCGAAGGTGTTGTCGATTACGAGCGGCAAACCGTGCTTGTGCGCAATCTTTGCGATAGCCTCGATATCCGGAATATCGGAATTCGGGTTGCCGAGAGTCTCGATGTAAACCGCCTTAGTATTGTCCTTGATAGCGCCTTCCAGTTCTTCCAGATTGTGTGCATCAACGAAGGTGGTCTCAACGCCGAACTGCGGCAGAGTATGTGCCAGCAGGTTGTAGCTGCCGCCGTAGATGGTCTTCTGTGCTACGATATGGTCGCCGGCCTGAGCAAGTGCCTGAATGGTGTAGGTAATCGCTGCGGCGCCGGAAGCGGTAGCCAGAGCGGCAACACCGCCCTCGAGTGCTGCAATGCGCTTCTCAAACACATCCTGCGTGGAATTGGTCAGACGACCGTAGATATTGCCTGCGTCAGCCAGACCGAAACGGTCAGCCGCGTGCTGGCTGTCATGGAAAACGTAAGAAGTGGTCTGGTAGATTGGAACTGCACGAGAATCGGTAACCGGATCAGCGGTCTCCTGACCGATGTGCAGCTGCTTGGTTTCAAAGGACCAGTTTTCGGTATTCTTGATAGTTGCCATGATAATAATCTCCTTTTTATATACATGTTTGAAGTGATTGATTCGTTTCGTGTACTAAAAAGAAGGTTCACATTCGCCCAAATCGGAAATTCGAGCGGAGCAGCTTTTCAAAGTAGTATCGCATAACCGCGTCTCCTAAATTCATATTATTTCACTGGGATTGCTATGATTATACTAAACTCCCCCTCTTCTGTCAACCCTTTCCGACAAACTTTTTTCGTTCCGGCAGATTGCCTAATTTCCGATGGTCCAATCCCTATTTTTTCGATAGGTTTTGGGGGTGGTGTTTCCTGTTCACCATCCAAATAAAAGAAAACCGCCGCACAGGGATTGTGCAGCGGTTTTGATGATCAATGTTCAGCAGCGAAAAATCAGAACTCGATCTTCTTTGCGATATAAGCAGCAACTTCCTCAATCTTGATGCGCTCCTGCTCCATAGTGTCACGGTCACGAACGGTTACGCAGCCATCCTGCTCGGTCTCGAAATCGACGGTTACGCAGTACGGCGTACCGATCTCGTCCTCACGGCGGTAGCGCTTGCCGATAGAGCCTGCATCGTCAAAATCAACAGAGAACTGCTTAGCCAGCTCCTGCCAGATCGGCATAGCCTTGTCGGTCAGCTTTTTGGACAGCGGCAGTACAGCAGCCTTGAACGGTGCCAGAGCCGGATGCAGACGCAGAACGGTACGAACATCGTCCTTGCCGTTCTTGTCCTGACCTACGACTTCCTCGTCGTAAGCGTCGCACAGGAAGGCCAGTGCAACACGGTCAGCACCAAGCGAAGGCTCGATAACATACGGAATATACTTCTCATTTGCTTCCTGATCGAAGTATTCCATCGAAACACCCGAGGTGTTCTGATGCTGGGTCAGGTCGAAATTGGTGCGGTCGGCAATGCCCCACAGCTCGCCCCAGCCAAACGGGAACATAAACTCGATATCGGTGGTAGCGTTGGAGTAGTGAGACAACTCCTCCGGATCGTGGTCACGCAGACGCAGGTTCTCGTCCTTCATGCCGAGAGACAGCAGGAAGTTGTGGCAGTAATCCTTCCAGTACTTGAACCACTCAAGGTCGGTGCCCGGCTTGCAGAAGAACTCCAGTTCCATCTGCTCAAACTCGCGGGTACGGAAGGTGAAGTTGCCCGGAGTAATCTCGTTGCGGAAGGACTTGCCCACCTGGCCAACGCCGAACGGAATCTTCTTACGGGTGGTGCGCTGGATATTCTGGAAGTTTACGAAGATGCCCTGTGCGGTCTCCGGACGCAGATACAGCTCGTTCTTCGCGTTCTCGGTAACGCCCTGGAAGGTCTTGAACATCAGATTGAACTGACGGATGTCGGTCCAGTTGTGCTTGCCGCAGGTCGGGCATGCGATCTCATGCTCATCAATGAATGCCTTCATCTCAGCCTGGCTGAGTGCGTCAACACTCTTGCCGAGATCGTAGTTGTTCTCAGCACACCAGTCCTCAATTACCTTGTCGGCACGGAAACGCTCCTTGCACTCCTTGCAGTCCATCAGCGGGTCAGAGAAGCCGCCAACATGACCGGAAGCAACCCAGGTCATCGGGTTCATCAGGATCGCGGAGTCAAGACCTACATTGTACTGGCTCTCCTGCACAAATTTCTTGCGCCATGCTGCCTTGACGTTGTTCTTGAACTCAACGCCCAGGGGACCGTAGTCCCAGCTGTTGGCAAGACCGCCATAGATCTCAGAACCGGGGAACACGTAACCACGGTTCTTGCAGAGATTGACGATCATATCAAGGGTCTTTTCGCTCTGTTCCATTGTAATAACATCCTTTCCGTCCGCGGCTGGCTTGCCGTGTCGTGTGTGTTGTTTCGGGCAGCTTTCCCCACTGCCGCGTATCTCTACTTTACCATGTTTTCTTATATTTGTAAAGCAAAAGGCCGCTGCATTTCTGCAACGGCCCTTTCTTTCTGAGAAACAGGCGGGTTGACGTTTCCCGCATCTCCTAACACCGGGCGACGGCTGCCTGTTCCGTCCTCTGTTTCTCTTTGCAAGTTTTACTTATGATACTTCATACCGGCATTGATGGTACAGGCCCGGTAGATCTGTTCGGTCAGCACCAGGCGGGCCAGCTGATGGGGCATGGTGATGCGGCCCATACTGAATCTGAGGGCTGCGGCTTTCTTCACTTCATCGGACAGGCCGTGGGAGGAGCCGATGACGAACGCCACATCCCCTGCCCCGCTGTTTGCGCGGTCGGCCAGGAACTGCGCCAGCTCATCGGAGGAGATCTGCCTGCCCTCAATGCACATGGCAACGATGGCAGCACCCTTGCGCACATTGGAGAGGATGGCTTTTCCTTCCTTCTCCAGTGCTTTTTTCACCACAGCATCGGAGGCATTTTTCTCCTCGATCTTTTCCTCCGGCAGCTCGATGATCCGGAATGCCGCAAAGGCAGCCAGACGTTTCTGGTACTCTGCCACGCCCTCGGCAAAATATTTTGCGTTCATTTTACCAATACAGATCAGGTCAATATTCTGCATTACAGCTTCCTCTTTTCAGGATAAACGATTTAAAATTGTCTCCGCTACTGCTTGAACTCCCTCAGTCACGGCTTACGCCGTGCCAGCTCCCTCGGAGAGGGGGCTGTCGAGCAAATGCGAGACTGGGGGAGTTTTTTACAGCATTGTCAGCTGCTCCCCCTCGTCCTCGGCGCGGATGAGAGCACCGGTGGCGGGCAGGCTGCGGACACGGTAGCGGTGGGGGTTGGCAAGCTCCAGCGTTTCCGCCGGGACGACAGATGCAATGGTCTGATTCTTTTTCAGGGTCACAACAGCAACACCCTGGCTGTCGCGGGTGGTCTTGGCAGCGATCTGCGCCGTGTTGACCAGCAGCATCCGGCCAGCGCTGGTGCGGATGGCCAGCTCCGTGTCCTCGGGCAGGAAGAGCAGCTTTGCCAGCGGCTCCTTGTCGGAATAGGCCTTGAGCAGCTTGCGGCGGTTCTGCTTGGTGGCGTAAGAGGCCAGCGGGATCTTTGCGCACTTGCCGCCCGCAAAGAAGAAGAGGACATAGCCGCTATAATCGCCCGTGATGACCATAGCGAGGATATTCTCGCCCTCTTCCATTCCCAGACGACCCGGCAGGTAGATGCCCATCTGGGCCACCTTGCCGTCCTCCAGCTCGCTCAGGCGCACCTTGTACACCTGCTGTTTGTCGGTAAAGAAGAGGGCCTCCACGTTGTTCCGCGTCTCCACCTGATGGATGATCTCATCGCCCTCTTTCAGCTTGTGGGCACCGGCGGTGCGCAGGCTCTGAGGCGGGATCTTTTTCAAGTAGCCCTCACGGGTGAAGAACACGGTAACAGGATAATCCGGGATGGATTCCTCTTCGGCACCGCTCTCCTCCTCGGGCAGATCATACAGGATCTCGCTGCGGCGGGGCTGGGCGTACTTTTTGGCCACATCGTTCAGCTCATTGATGATGATGCGGCGGATGCGGGCAGGCTTTGCCAGAATATCGTTCAGGTCAGCAATGTCCTTTTCCAGCTGTTCGATCTCACCCGTCCGCTTGAGGATATACTCCCGGTTCAGGTGACGCAGCTTGATCTCAGCCACATAGTCGGCCTGCACCTCGTCGATGCCAAAGCCGATCATCAGGTTGGGCACCACCTCGGTCTCCTCCTCGGTGGTGCGGATGATATGGATGGCCTTATCGATATCCAGCAGGATGGCGGCAAGGCCCTTGAGCAGGTGGAGCCGTTTTTCCTTGCCGTGGAGATCGTAGTAGGTGCGGCGGCGGACACACTCCATCCGGAAAGCGGTCCACTCCTGCAGGATCTCCCGCACACCCATGACCCGGGGCTGACCGGACACCAGCACGTTGAAATTGCAGCTGAAGCTGTCCTCCAGCGGGGTGGTCTTGTAGAGCTTGGCCATCAGCTTTTCCGGGTCCACGCCGCGCTTGAGGTCAAGGGTCAGCTTGAGGCCGTTCAGGTCGGTCTCATCCCGCATATCGCTGATCTCTTTGATCTTGCCCGCCTTGACCAGTTCGGCGATCTTGTCCATGATGGCTTCCACGGTGGTGGTGGGCGGGATCTGCGTGATCTCCAGCATATTCTCGCCGGGCACCACATTGTACCGGGCACGCACCTTGATGCTGCCCCGGCCATTCTCGTAGACCTCCCGCATCTGGGCCTCATCGTACAGGATCTGGCCGCCGCCCACGAAATCCGGGGCGGGCATGGTGGTGGAGATATCGTGTTTGGGATCCTTCATCAGGGCCACGGTGGTGGCGCACAGCTCTGCCAGATTGAAGGAGCAGATGTTGCAGGCCATGCCGACTGCAATGCCCAGGGTATTGTTGGCCAGAATGGTGGGGAAGGTCAC
>OLQX01002961.1_pt1 | contig 10411 bp, 7 predicted proteins | sample 1672581 | NCBI WGS metagenome assembly OLQX01 (sample SAMEA3136701, study PRJEB25190) | human gut metagenome | reverse complement strand
ATCCGAAGTCTCCAGAAAGACGAAGATCTCTGATTTAGCACTGCACTGAATTTGGGCCAGGGTCAAATCTGGCCGGGAACTCAAAAATGCATGCAACTAAAACAGGGTTATTTACAGACAAATTTAAAATTAGCTGAAAGTTAATATTATTTTTGCGGAGCCCTTTCGGGCCCCGAATATTACTTTATTTTAACATTGATTTCACTTTCCGGGCAACCCGGCGAACCAGGCTGGTGCCTCGTTTTGCGCCTTGGACATGAATTGCTTCATACAGAGCATTAAAACGGTCATGGGCCCAGCCATCTCTTTGCTGAGAAATAAGACCATCAACCTTATTATTTAAAAGTTGTAACTCGTTACTGACAGAATGACCACCATTGATGCTCCGTAATCGATTCACTTCACTCTCAAGTTCTTGAATCTTCTCGAGGTAGGAAGGTATCAACCCCATTGCATAGTTATATTTAACATTCTCATCCATAAAAGGACGGAAACTGCGGTAGTTATTTTTACTCTTATTTCCACTTAACAACATGCCGGAGTTTGCAACTCTATACCAAAATAGAGGTTCCGGGACGATTTGCAATTTATATCCCTGTAATGATATTTTGGCAAAAAACTCCCAGTCTTCATGACCTAAACCGTAATCTTCAGTAAATCCGCCTACTTTTTCGAAAACCTCTTTTCTGATCAGCGCATTAGCATCGCCAAAGCAGTTACTAAAGCTGGCGATATTTAAATCAGGCCCTAACGGAAGCCAGCAGTGCGTCATTTTACGGAACGGAGAAGGGAACTCCTCACCAAAAATAAGATCGCTTGGTGTGGTTAACACATCGGCCCCAGAGTTTAATGCTGCAGTAACAAACGTTTCTACCTCAAAAGGCTTAGCAACATTATCATCGTCCATAAACATCAGATATTCGCCAGAGGCGTGTCGCGCAGCCAAATTCCTTGCAGCACCCAGATAGTTATTAGAACTACGGACAATTTTCCAGCCTCGAGAGTTAAAATCATTCTCGATGAGATTCAAATAACGATGAGAATCTTCTGTCGTACTTCCATCATCAACCAAGATGACCTCAATATTTTGGTACGTCTGAGATTTTATTGATGCGAGTGCTTGCTGAAGCAAATGGTGACGTTCGAAGTGAGTTATACACACGCTAACTAACGGGCTGTTAGCTTCATCGATTTTCTTGAATGCGCGGTTGTTTTTTCGTTCAACTGCGACAAACCAAGCTTCTTTAATATTGTCTTGTGATTCAGCAAGCCCTGGTTTTATATTTATATTTTTTAAGCGATAGTGGATTTTCCCGTAATCGACAGGTGTAGGAATAAATAGAACTTCCGCATGATGCTCCTGCGGAATAAGCTCTGGAATTCCACCAACGTTTGAAGCGAGGAAATTAACGTTATTAATCAAGCATTCATAAACAGTATAGGGTGAGTTTTCTACAAGTGATGGAATGATGACTAATACATTTTTTCTTTTTATATATTCATTAGCGTTGGTACGATCATAGTCGCTGATGACATTAACTGCGAGTCCCAAATTTTTAGTCTGATTCATAATATAAGTAAATGAATCAGTTTTCCCCATAGTGACATTTTTTCCGAGGAAGGTTACTCCAGAAATGCTCTCTTTATCTTCATCAGATAGTTTTCTTAATGCACGCAGGAATATGTCAAGTCCTTTACGGGTTTCAAGGCGGCCGAAAAATACAAGCTCAACGCCAGAAGCTGGCTTTTCATTTATTTTAACTGTAACATCATCTCTCGTCACAAACCCTTGAAATGGCTCGCAATTTAAAATTACATGACGTTCTTCAGGAACATTCCAGTGCTTACTCAACATCCAATCAATTAAATACTGAGACGGACTAACAACTTCATCCGCCATTTCAACCACCATTTTCTCCATATAATAGAGTTCAAGATGGTTCTGATCATATGGAAGCTGGTAATTACCTTCATCAGCCCATAACGTTGAACTGTGAGTATTTACAATGAACTTTGTATTTTCAAAATCCGTTCCATTCTTTTTGCTTAATAAAGTGTAATAAAGATCTGCCTGCCACTCACAAGAAATAACAGTGTCATAGATGTTATTTTCTTTCAACCAGAGATAAATTGAATAACTTTTCCTTCTAAAATACGGTGCATCAATATTAATCTCTTTTATCAGTCCGGTTCTTAGCAGATTGATACCAAAGGTACTATAAATACGTGACCAGTCGCTAAATTTCGATACAGATGATTCAGAATAGTCGCCACATGTATACAATACATCAACATCATACCCCTTTTTTGCCAAAGTAGTGGCAAGAGCAGTGAAAGCAGTACCGATACCGCCGTTACGGACAGGCCCCTCAATGTCCGGCGTCATTATAAGAATTTTCTTCATTGTAACCCTTCCTTTGTAACCTAGACTTTTCTATGATATTAGTGAATTGAAGTAGTGTAAGATAGCAGTCGGTAGCTTCTGTTAAACAGGATAAAAAATGACCAATATGAAGTTAAAATTTGATTTGCTTCTAAAATCTTATCATCTATCTCATCGATTTGTCTATAAGGCAAACCCTGGTAATGCTGGAGATGGTGTAATTGCATCTGCGACGTATGACTTTTTTGAACGAAATGCTCTTACCTATATTCCTTACAGAGATGGCGAGCGTTACAGTTCTGAAACTGATATTTTAATTTTTGGAGGCGGAGGAAACCTGATAGAAGGATTGTATTCTGAAGGTCATGACTTTATCCAGAATAATATTGGGAAATTTCATAAAGTAATAATAATGCCGTCGACAATCAGAGGGTATAGCGATTTATTCATCAACAATATTGATAAGTTTGTTGTTTTTTGTCGCGAAAATATCACCTTCGATTATATTAAATCTCTCAACTACGAACCAAACAAGAACGTATTCATTACTGATGATATGGCATTTTATCTCGATCTTAATAAATACCTGTCACTTAAACCCGTCTATAAAAAACAGGCCAACTGCTTCAGAACGGACTCCGAATCTCTAACTGGAGACTACAAAGAAAACAATCATGATATTTCGCTCACCTGGAATGGCGATTATTGGGATAATGAATTTCTGGCGCGTAATTCTACCCGTTGCATGATAAACTTTCTTGAAGAGTATAAAGTTGTCAATACCGACAGGCTGCATGTGGCAATTTTAGCATCTCTGCTTGGCAAAGAAGTCAACTTCTATCCTAACTCATATTACAAAAATGAAGCTGTTTATAATTATTCACTTTTTAATCGTTATCCAAAAACATGCTTTATTACGGCAAGTTGAAAAAGGCAGCGTATAATAATACGCTGCCTGAAAACCATATGACTGTTACAGCATTGTTAATTATTACCTGCCAGCCTTTAGGTGACTATTCATTCGCACGCCTATAGTCTGCAAAACTATCGATTATCGCAGTAAAAAACTTATCAATGAGTTTAGTCGTTGCACCGAGGTTTTAACTTTCCGCATCACTTTTCACGTACAGTATTTTACTGACTCCGTGTTTCTTAAATTCTATTGTATGCTGACAGATTTTCCCACTTGCGTCGTCACGACTTGAGCAACACTGGATACTGCTGATCCCATTTCGCTTCCAGCTCATCCAGCACTGTTTCTGCGGCTTCTTTCGACCCCGCGCGATATACCGGTTTCAGATCAGCCATAAACGCTTTATGGTCATTTGAGGCCACGTGTTTAATCGAGTTACTGATTTGGTGAATGACGCACAACTGAACCTCTGTCTGCGGATAAATGCTGTTTATCGCCTCCGGGAAGCCGGTCAGCCCGCGCACGCAGGCGATCAGGATGTCTTCAATGCCCCAGTTTTGCAGGTCGCTTAATATAGACAGCCAGAAGTTAGCGCCTTTACTTTCTTATAGATACCGGCCCAGAGTTTCTTTCTTGCCTGCCAGATTCAGCGCCAGAACGGTATAAACCGTTTTGCTCTGATAACGGCCATTCTCACGGACTTTATAGTGAATACGTTCAGCCAGACGAAGGGGTAAACCTTTTCCAGCGGGTGCTGTTGCCACTGTTTTAGTTCAGGGGTAACTTTATCGTACTACACTGATGGTGGCGGTTGACATGCTGAAAGCATATAAATCTTCGAACTCTCGGCTAATGTCCTGGTAGCTAATCCCCTGCGCAAACAGCAGAATGATCTTGCGTTCAATAATAAATGCGATGATGCTCGCAAAATCCTTGCCGATCAACCCACCAGATGCGGCGGTTCTACGTGGATCGCGATTTAACTATCACTGCTATTTATTTGTTCGAAAAGCCCATAGCTTTCTATTTATACTCAAGCTTCGCGCCATCAGATAGCCATGTCTTATGAAAAAACTACCGGACCATTTATCCAGGGAATGCATCATCGCCGCCATTCGCGCTTACGATGCAGGCGTTGCGCATCAGTTTAAAAGCGCGCGTCTGTATGAGATCGAGTTTGAGGGGCGTCGGTATCCTTCAAAAGCCATCGTCGGGTTAGCGGCCACGCTTGCGACAGGCACGGAATTTACCCCGGCGGATTTCAGCGGAGGGATTAAATCCAAATGCGTGCGTCTGTTACTGGATCAAGGATTTACGATTGCGTCGCAGGGCGCTGGCGATGACGAGGTTGCGCTTTTCCCCGATGAGGGACAGACGACTATGGAGTTCGTGGAAGGGGCGGCGATGCAGGTGGTGGTCAATCGCTATGAGCGCGACCGTCAGGCTCGTCAGGCGGCGCTTCGCCTGCATGGCTGCCGGTGTCAGGTATGCGGTCTGGATATGGCCAGCCGCTATGGCGAAATCGGCCAGGGTTTTATCCATATCCACCATCTCATTCCGCTGGCCGGGATCAAGCAGGACTACCGTCTGAACCCTGAAACCGATCTGATCCCGGTATGTCCCAATTGCCATGCAATGCTGCACCGGCGAGATCCGCCGTTTACTCCCGAAGAGCTGAAGGCCCGGCTGCGCCCCGCAGACTGACATCCGACAGCGCTCGCTTTAATTACACAAACACAGCAAAACCCCACGCTACCTCACCGGTAGCGTGGGCCCGCTCTCCCTTACTTATTCCGCGTCTCGCCAGCCTCCCAGCTATAGCTCCCATCGGCCGCTAACGCATCGCCCAGCTCCTGATACTCGAACTGATAAAACTCAGCCTGGGTGCCGTACCCGGCGTAGTCTACCGCCGCCAGGCCGACGAACGCCCCGGTAAAGAACCCACCGTAGCTCTGCAATACATAGTCATCGGACAGTACCGCGGCATCCAGCTGAACCGGGATCTCGGTGAAGGTCACGCCATCGAAGCTATATTCATAGCTGTAGGTCTGCTTGCGGACCTTGGTCCGAAACCAGACGTATTCCACGCCGTCCGGCACCTTGATGGCGTTATCTTTCAGGTACGACGTGTATTTTCCGCGGTTATTTTCGCCGACTTCGATGACCTTGCCGTTAATTTCATTCCAGGTCAGGAAGACGAAGCTCCAGTGGCGGTCGTTATAGTAATTCGTTAATCCGGCCATCTGCTGGTAGCTGAAGGGCTCGAATTTCACCTTCACCGCGGCGTCAAAATAGAAGGCCTGCCAGCGGCGGGCAATCAGCGACAGGTCATGCGTATTGGCTAACGAACCCTGGCCGATTAAGGTTAATTTGCCGTCGCCGGTGGTGCCCATTTTGGCCGTAAACGGCACCCGCAGGGTATTCCAGTTCGGGTCGAGCGCTGGCGAGGTAAAGTCATCCTGCTGGCTATTATCGCTGGCGCTTTTGGTGAAGATGGCGTCTTTCGGCCCTTCGACGAAGGTTTTCCCGCCGTGACCGCCTTCAATACGCGGCCAGCCCTCGTCGTCCCAGTACACTTTCTGGATCGCGGTTTCCCGGCCGAGGGTTGACCAGCCGCGCGGGTCGTAGATGGATTCCCCCGGGCGATTCCACGGCCGGGCGCAGAGCGAGGCGTAATACCATTCGCCTTCCGGGGTGGAGACCAGCGCGCCATGGCCCTGTTTCTGGATGTAGCTGTCCGGGGTATCGACGTTGGTTAAGAACACGTCGCCCGGCTCGGTTTCGAAGCTGTCGGCCTCGAGGGTTTTCGACCGCGCCACCACCTCCTGGTGGGTAAACACGGTGCCGCCCTGGGCGGCAAACAGATAGTAGTAGCCGTTCAGTTTATAGAGGTGCGGCCCCTCGACCAGCGCCACGGCGGTGCCGCGGTAGATGGTGCGTGCGGTTTCCGGCATTAACTTCAGCGTTTTGGTATCCAGCTCCGTTAAGGTAATGCCATCGAAGGGGTGATGATACTCCCGGTGATCCCAGGTTTGCTGGACGATATATTTCCGGCCATCGTCGTCATGGAACAGCGAGGCGTCAAACCCGACGCCGTTCAGCTTGATCGGGTCGCTCCACGGGCCCCGAATATCCTTCGCCGTGGTCAGGTAGTTGGTCATGTCTTTAAAGGCGCCTTCGGTGACCTTCACATCGGTATACACCAACCAGAATTGCCCGTCGGCCCAGGAGAGCGCCGGCGCCCAAATGCCGCCGGAGGAGGGGTTGCCCTTCATATCCAGCAGGGTGGTGGTGGAGAGCGGCGAAGGCAGCAGGTTCCAGTTTTTCAGGTCTTTCGACTCATGTAAACGCACGCCCGGAAACCACTCAAACGTCGAGTTGGCAATATAGTACGTATCCTCGACGCGAATAATACTGGGGTCGGCATTAAAGCCGCGTAATATCGGGTTTTGAATAAGTGACATTTCATTACACCTTTTAAAATGGAAAGTTAAGGATCGGTCTGATTTATAATTTTTTTAACTACACGCGGATCTCATCCAGCTGACGGTTGATGTCGGTAACATGTTTATCGGAGATCGGATAAACCTGCATGATCACCATCGAAATAGCGGCCAGCGCAATTGGGATCCACACCGCGGTCATAATGATCCCATCGATGGCGCTGGCGCTCTGCACGGCGCCGCTTTCATTAAATCCATACACCGCCAGCAGCCACAGCGGGATAGCACCGCCGATGGTAAAGCCGATCTTGAAGAAGAGTCCCATAATGGCATTGATAATGGCGGCATTGCGTTTGCCCGATTTTAATTCGCCGTACGCGATAACTTCCGGTACCAGCGCCCACATAAAGCCGGTGGCGGAGGTTAAGCCCCACTGTTTAATAAAGGTGGCGATGTAGGCCAGCCACAGGGCGTCGTGCATCCCTTCGCGGGACCAGACGTAGGTCAGCAGTTCGCCGACGATGAACATGGCGAGGAACAGATGGAAGAAGCCTTTTTTACCAAAGATTTTTTTCAGTTTCGGCCAGAACACCGGGAAGGCGATGCCGGGAATAGACGCGACGAGACCCACGGCGCCCATCCATTCGGAGTGGCCGACGACGAACTGGTTGAAGAAGCCGTTAACGGTGTTCATGAAGAACATGAAGGTAAAGGCCAGCATAAAGAACATGCCGAGAATAACCAGCGGACGGTTATGTCTGAGCTCGTGGAAAAGGTCGGTAGTTTTGACGTTGGCGGTCTGCTCGGCGGTCGCGACAACGCGTTCTTTGGTGCATTTGTAGCAGATAAACAGGGCCACCGCGCCGATGATCATATAGATGGCGTACACGCCGAACCAGGCGTAGTTCGCTGACGGATCGGTATAGTTGCCGAGATTCAGCTCAAGGCCAAAAAAGCCGGTGTCTTTCAGGCTGCGATCTTTCGGCGCCGCCATCTGTACAAACATCGGGAACAGGGTATAGACCAGCAGGTTGGCGCTGTTGGCCAGCATCATGCGGGTACTGGTCAGCTTATCGATCGATTCCGGGTCGCGGGTCAGCGAGGCATTCAGCGAGCCATAGGGAATATTGACTAAGGAATAAACCAGGTCCAGCGCCAGATAAATAATAAAGGCGAAAGCCACCGAACCTTGCACCCCAGGGATTGGCGCGAACAGTAATGCCGACAGGATCACCAGCGGCACGCCGGCTCGTAACAGCCAGGGGCGATATTTCCCTGCTTTCGAGGTTCGTTTATCCACGTAGGTTCCGACCATCGGATCCCAAAACACATTAATGATGCGGACAAAAAGAAAAATAAAGCCTGCCGTTGCCGTGCTGATGGTATTTACCGTCAGCATATGCAAAGCCAGAAAACCCCCAATTGTGCCGAAAACCAGGTTTTGCGCAAAGTCGCCCATGCCATAACCAATTCGTTCACCACGGGTTAATTTATGATATTCATCATGCCGACTGTGCATTATGTTTTTACTCATTCTAAGCAGACTCCGGTTTGTTTTGTGTAGGTGAAACACTTTCTGACACAGTTGACCTGGAAGAATCTATTACGTTTTTAAATTACGTAATTATGTTTTTTTACTTCTGTGATCCTCGAAGCAAAGGCCTGTATCGCCTGCGTTGAACCGTTATCCGCCGCTAATTTTTTGGCAGGCGGGCATTGTGACAAAACCGGCATTTTAATTTGGTATGGATACCTGAATTCCCCAGGAAGTGTACGCTATACGCGCGCGAAGCGAGATATTTAAAATAGTTTTATTTGCGAGATGGCTCACATTTGAGCATTTTCTCAATCGCCGAGTGAAATAACGTAATTGAGCAACCGACGATGAGAATACACGATGTGTCACAGTTGTTAATTTTCCTGTTTCTCAATTTCGGAGTTCATCATGCAAACCTATTTCGACCAGGTTGATCGCGTTCGCTTTGCCGGACCCAAAACCGATAATCCGCTGGCGTTTCGCCACTATAATCCGGATGAAATCGTGCTGGGAAAACGCATGGCCGATCATCTGCGTTTTGCCGCCTGTTATTGGCATAATTTCTGCTGGAATGGCGCGGATATGTTTGGCGCCGGCTCGTTTGAGCGTCCCTGGCAGGCCGCGGGCGATGCGCTGGAAATGGCCAAACGCAAAGCGGACGTGGCGTTTGAATTTTTCTACAAGCTCAACGTGCCGTATTACTGCTTCCATGATGTCGACGTCTCGCCAGAAGGCGCGTCGCTGAAAGAGTATTTGCATAATTTCGCCATCATGACCGAGGTGCTGGCGGAGAAACAGCAGCAAACCGGCGTGAAACTGCTGTGGGGCACCGCCAACTGCTTTACCCACCCGCGCTATGGCGCCGGGGCGGCGACCAACCCCGACCCGGAGGTGTTTGCCTGGGCGGCCACGCAGGTGGTGACCGCCATGAACGCTACCCACCAGCTCGGCGGCGAAAACTATGTGCTGTGGGGCGGCCGCGAAGGTTACGAGTCCCTGCTGAATACCGACCTGCGCCAGGAGCGTGAGCAGATTGGCCGCTTCCTGCAGATGGTGGTGGAGCACAAGCATAAGATTGGCTTTGGCGGCGCGCTGCTTATCGAGCCGAAACCGCAGGAGCCCACTAAGCATCAGTACGATTACGATGTCGCAACGGTGTATGGTTTCCTGAAGCAGTTTGGTCTGGAAAATGAGATCAAGGTGAACATTGAAGCCAACCACGCCACTCTGGCGGGGCACTCTTTCCACCATGAAATCGCCAGCGCCATCGCGCTGGGCATTTTCGGCTCCGTTGATGCCAACCGCGGCGATGCGCAGCTCGGCTGGGATACCGATCAGTTCCCGAACAGCGTGGAAGAAAATACCCTGGTGATGTATGAGATCCTCAAAGCCGGGGGATTCACCACCGGCGGCCTGAACTTTGACGCCAAAGTTCGCCGGCAGAGCACCGACAAATACGACATGTTCTATGGCCATATTGGCGCCATGGACGTGATGGCGCTGTCCCTCAAGCTGGCCGCGCGCATGATTGAGGATGGCAAGCTCGATCAGGGTCTGACAAAACGCTATGCCGGCTGGCAGGGCGAGCTGGGGCAGAAAATTATGAGCGGGCAGATGTCGCTGGATAATATTGCCCGATACGCTGAGCAGCATAATCTGAATCCGCAGCCTCAGAGCGGGCGTCAGGAATTACTCGAAAATCTCGTCAATACCTATATCTTTGGTTAATTTTTGCTGACATGCCCCTGCGGGGGCATGTATTCCGCCGTCTATCCGCTGCCGGGAAATAGCGTTTATTGGTTCGTGCTGTGTTTTTTTTTTGTCAGTGGCGAAAGACCACCTGTTTAATATCAGCGAAGGAGGAAGGGTAACGATAATTGTGTAACGCCTCTGTGACCGTACAAAATAAAAAATAACTTGTTCTGATGATAGCGACATATTCTGTCAGCTCAGAATAGGCTGGTTATTGTCTGAATAAAATTAACCTATATTGAGAAACTCATGACAATGATAAAAAAACTTCCATTAACCATGGCGGTTATCGCCGCGTTTTTTCCGCTTACCTCTGTAATGGCGCAAGAATTTACTCAGGAACAGATCGACGCCATCGTCGCCAAAGCCGTTGATAAAGCGCT
>OLQX01002951.1_pt1 | contig 10427 bp, 10 predicted proteins | sample 1672581 | NCBI WGS metagenome assembly OLQX01 (sample SAMEA3136701, study PRJEB25190) | human gut metagenome | reverse complement strand
CCATCGATCCAGTAGAGTCCAAGAAGATTGCAGCTGAGTTAAAAGAAAGAACTGGCATGGAAATGTTAGACTGCCCGGTTTCCGGCGGAGAGCCAAAGGCAATTGATGGAACCTTATCTATCATGTGTGGTGGTAAGAAAGAGGTATTTGACAAGTACACTGACTTATTAAAGGCAATGGGAAGTTCTGTTGTATATGTAGGTGAGATCGGCTCCGGAAACGTAGCAAAACTGGCTAACCAGATGGTCGTTGCAGCCAATATCGGTATCTGTGCAGAGGCAATGACCTTTGCAAAGAAAATGGGAACCGATCCAGAACTGGTATATCAGGCCATCCGTGGCGGCCTTGCTGGTTCTACTGTTATGGACGCAAAGGTGCCTATGATGTTAGCTGGAAATTACAAGCCTGGATTCAGAATTGACCTGCACATCAAGGATTTAAACAATGCATTAAATGCTTCCCACGCTATCAATATGCCAGTACCAATGACCGCACATATGATGGAAGTAATGCAGGAATTAAAGAACCATGACGAAGGCAGCTGCGACCATGATGACATTATCCGTTACTATGAGAGAATGACCGGTGTTTCTATTGTAAAAGAAAAATAATTCTTTATTGATCTAAGAGGGAAATGTTATGAATACAGATTTTATCAAGGGCGTTATCGTTCCTATTATTACAGTTATTGACGAAGAGGAAAAAATCAATGAAGCAGCTATGCGGGCACAGGTAGACTATGTGATTAATGGCGGCCTTCACGGTATCCTTGCTTTTGGCTCCAACGGTGAGTTCTACCAGATCGAAGAAGAGGAAATGGAACGTGGATTTAAGATCATGGTAGACCAGGCAGCGGGAAGAGTTCCTGTTTACTTTGGAATCGGCGCGATCAATACGAAAAAATGCGTCCGCCTTGCAAAAATGGCAGTAGCAAACGGTGCAGCAGGCATCTCCATTTTACAACCTATGTTCTTAAAACCCAATTTTAACGAATTGTTCCTGCATTTTAAAACAATTGCAGAGGCAGTTCCGGAAATTCCGGTTCTGTTGTATAATAATCCTGGAAGAGTTGGTTATACCTTAAGTGCAGATCTGGTAGAAAAACTGGCCCATGAGGTGAAAAATATCGTAGGTATGAAAGATACCTCCGGTGACATTACCCAGACAGAGGAATTTATCCGCAGAAATGCAGATGTAGGTTTTAAGGTATTTGGCGGAAAGGACACACTGTTATATGCCAGCTTATGTATTGGAGCTGTAGGTGGTGTGTGTACAGCCGGAAACTTTATGCCGGAGCTGATCGTAGATATTTACAATAAATACGTGGCCGGAGATCTGAAAGGTTCCCTGGCAGCCCAGTATAAGTTAAATCCAGTTCGTCTGGCAATGGATGGTGCAAGCTTCCCGGTAGCTGCAAAGGATATGGCTATCATGCGTGGACAGGCAGCTGGAAAACCATATTTACCAAATCTTCCAACACCAGAAGGTGCGTCTTATGATAAGATGAAAAAAGAAATGGAAAAAGCAGGTCTGATCTAATATGAAACATACAGTTACATTAAGAAACGGAGTGCAGGTTCCGGCCTTAGGGCTTGGAACCTGGTTCCTTGGGGAAAATAAAGCAGCAAGAGCGCGGGAAATGGAAAGTCTGCGCACTGGCATTTCTGCTGGTATGACGCTGATCGATACTGCAGAAATGTATGGAAATGGAAAAGCGGAAAGTCTTATAAAAGAGGTCATTTCTGATAAAAAACGGGATGATCTTTTTCTGGTATCTAAAGTTCTGCCAAACAATGCGGGGAAACACCGACTGGAACAGGCGCTAGATAATTCCATGAAGCGGATGGGCGTGGAATACCTGGATCTTTATCTGTATCACTGGAGAGGAAACTATCCTCTGGAAGAAACCGTAGCAGAGCTGGATCGTGTGAAAAAAGCAGGAAAGATCAAAGAATGGGGCGTTTCCAACTTTGATATTGATGATATGGAAGAACTGTGGCAGATCCCGGAAGGCAGAAACTGCCTGGTAAACCAGGTTCTTTATCATACAGGCTCCAGAGGCATTGAATACAGCCTTCTGCCGTGGATGAGAGAGCATGATGTGGCCTTGATGTCCTATTGTCCTCTGGCACAGGCTGGGACTTTAAGAGAGGGCATCTTAAACAACCCGGTTTTAAAAGAGATCGCTAAAAAGTATAATGCCACCGTAGAGCAGGTCATGCTTGCCTGGAATATCCGGGACGGACATACCATTGCCATTCCAAGAAGCGGCCGTGCGGAGCATACACTTCTTAATGCACAGGCAGATCAGATCCAGCTGACAGAAGAAGATTATAAAGCTATCGACCAGGCATATCCGCCGCCAGTAAGGAAAGAATATCTGGATATACAGTAAAATTTCGCATTAATATTTGAACAAGATCATAAAAGGACAACTGACGTTTTTAGCAACGCAGTTGTCTTTTTTGTTGCTTATCAGTAATTAGGTGAAAAATATATTGTATGCAACAAAAATAAGTGATAAAATGAAATAGATAAAATATTATCTGTTTTTAATATAAAACTAATATTTTGGATAAAATATTAGCAGAAAGATAAATGGGGTGTCTATGGAACAGCTTATATGGGAAACAGCAGAAGAACTGGATCAGAAACTTGCGCAGAGAGTGCGTAATATCAGGAAACGCCGCTTGATCTCCCAGGAGAAATTAGCATCTTTAAGCGGTGTAAGCTATGGTTCGATCAAGAGATTTGAAGCGACAGGACAGATCTCATTGATATCTTTGACGAAGATTGCTATGGCTTTGGATATAGCAGATGAACTGAGAAATATTTTTACGCAGGTACCGTACAGAGATATCCAGGAGGTTATAAATGAAAGAAGATAATGTGCTCCAGGTATACTATGAGGAAAAGCGTGTGGGAATTCTAGCGCTGACAGCGGATCATAAAGCGGCTTTTCAGTATGATGAAAAATGGCTGGAAAATGGTTTTTCTATCAGTCCTTTTTCACTTCCACTGAAAAAACAGGTATTTTTACCAACAAAAGATTATTTTTCAGGTCTTTTTGGAGTGTTTGCAGACAGTCTTCCGGATAATTGGGGAAGATTGTTGTTAGACCGGTTGATCCGGGCACATAAGCAGGCTCCAGACGAACTGACAGTTTTAGATCGATTGGCAATCGTTGGAAAGTCAGGAATGGGAGCGCTGACTTATTATCCTGAAAAGAGTTTTTCTGAGCAGACAGGGAATTTGGATTTAGATGAACTGGCAGAAGAATGTCAGAAAATATTGAATACAGAATATTCAGATAAGTTGGATGAACTGTACCGTCTGGGTGGCACCAGTGGCGGAACAAGACCAAAGATCATGACTACGATCAATGGGGAAGAATGGATCATAAAATTTCCTGCCCACGTAGATGGGAAAGATACAGGAAAAATGGAGTATGATTATTCCTGCTGTGCCAGACAATGTGGTATTGTTATGAGTGAAACAAGATTATTTCCTTCTGACAAGTGCAAAGGATATTTTGGAACAAAAAGATTTGACCGAAGACCAGATGGAAAAAGGCTCCATATGCTGACAGCGGCGGCACTTTTAGAGTTGGATTTTGAACAGCCAAGTCTGGATTATCATAGTTTGATGAAGCTGACAAAAATACTGACAAGAGATAACGCAGAAGATATGGAAAATATGTTTCGTAGGATGTGTTTTAATGTATTTGCCCATAACCGGGACGATCATTCAAAGAATTTCACATATTTATATGATGACAAGGAAGATAAATGGCATTTAAGTCCTGCGTATGATCTTACCTACAGCAATACCTATTATGGAGAACATACAACTACGGTTGATGGAAATGGAAGAGATCCGGGAAGAAAAGAACTTCTGGTAGTTGGAATTGCGGCAGGCATGAAAAAGGGAAGCTGTGAAAAGATCATAGATGAAATACAGACATATGTGAAACAGATGTTGAGGGAATATTTGGAAAGATGTCAGTAAAATATTGTAAGAAGTCATGGAGGCAGTTATGAAGATCGAACACATCGCACTTTATGTAAATGACCTGGAAGGAGCCAGGAAATTCTTTATGAAATATCTGGGTGCACAGTCAAATGGTGGATATCATAATCCGAAAACCAATTTTCGCTCTTATTTTCTTTCATTTGATGATGGCGCAAGACTTGAGATCATGAATAAACTGGAAATGACGGATCTGCCGAAAGATCTGGTACGCACCGGATATGCGCATATTGCTTTCAGTGTGGGAAGTAAGGAAAAGGTAGATGCCTTGACTGCTCAGTTAAAAGCTGACGGATATGAAGTAGTCAGTGGACCGCGGACCACGGGAGATGGCTATTACGAAAGCTGCATTGTTGCGATCGAGGGCAATCAGATTGAAATTACGGTGTAATCTAAAAAATATGATTTCTAGAAGATATCTACTTGACTTTTGGATAAAATATAAGTATTATAAAGATATGAAGTAGATAACAACAAGATTTATCGAAAAAGTCTAAGGAGGTATCTTATGAGAAACGCATGGCTTATCCGTCCTGTACCACATGGTATTCCAAGAGTAACTGAGTTTAAAGAGAAGGGGATCATTGCTGTTGGCTGGCCCTGTATTGGAAATTTAAAAGGTAAGTCAAGGGAAGACTTGAAGCATCTGCTCTCTCTGCCGCCATACAGTCTTACGGGTTTAGCTCTTGGAAATGCATACGCAACTATTGATATTTTCGTAAATCAAATGGAAGTAGGCGATCTGCTGCTTATGCCAAATGGCGAGGATATTTATTTGGGAGAAGTAACCAGTGATTATTATTTAGATGCAGCAGTAGACAGCAATGAAGAAGGATATCCCCACCAGAGAACGGCAAAATGGATCACCAATACCTCCAGAAAAGATCTGTCTATGGAACTGCGTTCATCACTTAAGGTTCACAGAACGACAGCAAATTTATCACATCATATAGATGAGATCGAAGCTCTTTGTAAGGGAGAAAAGCTGGCTGTAACTACGGACTATATAGAAGTTACTTATCCGTTACGTGCAGATTTTGAAGTGTCATTTAAAATCCCAAAAGATATATCGAAAGATGAGGCACAGCGTTTGAGTTCTTATTTTGCTTCATTATATTTTACGAAATGATCAGGATAATAAAATAATAAAAAATACCTCCCGGTACAGATAACATAATGTTCATCTGCCTCAGGAGGTATTTTTGTATACATACAAGATCTGCGATCGTCAGTCTTTAAGGGATCTTACTGTAATCCATTCTCCGGTACATTTGCATCAGTAGGATCATAGGTCTGCGTATCCGGGATCATGGTTTTGATGACCGGGCGGTCAAATGGACCTGGAACCGGGGATTCATATACGGTTACGGAAGTTCCAAGTGCACAGTGTTCGTAGATCCAGCGGGAATCTGCGGTAGTCAGACGAATGCAGCCGTGGGATTTGGTAGCACCTAAGTAATTGTAGGTGAATGCCTTTAAGGTATATGGATCAGCTTTTTCGTAAATAACAGAGTGCATCAGGATCGGGATACCTGCATCCAGACGGGTCAGATACTGGCAGTACTCATCAGTGTTCATTAGTCTCCAACGGTATTTCTCAGGAGTCTTGTGCTCACCTAAAGGTGTGTCATCGCCGGTAGAGCACAGGAAGGACTTGTAAGGGATGATATAGCCATTATCACCATCTGGGATATAAATGGTCAGGCAGTTCATCTGTTTGTTGATCTTGATCTTAAACTGGCCCTGGTAATTTAAGTAAGGTTCCAGATCTGTTACCAGCTTGCCGTCACCTTCAAAATAGTACTTGTATCCATCTATGTACTGCCATCCGGTTACAATGGAATTGTCTACCACATAATAACGGTCTCTGTCATTCCATACCCATCCGGTAAAGTTATCGCCGGTACCATTGCTGAATACAGGTGTGCCATTTACGAACTGAATGCCGTCAGGAGCAGCAGATACTAATGGCTTGTCCATTTTGTAAGAGGCACCTTCAACGCTCTTGCCCCACATGGAGAAGCGTATGCCGGTGATAATGCGGCCGCAGGCCATAGCGCCGTTGGTGCCGCCGTTTTTAGACCAGTCACATTCTGTTCCGTCAGAAAGATTGGAGCGGTAATAAACATCAAAACGGTCGCCGAAAATACCATTTAAACGGATCTGTACGGCTTCTACAGGGCAGTCAGCTGACCAGTCTGTATGTCCGCCGTTCATGGCCCAGTTGGTCCAGCCACGGGAACTGCTGTAGGTACGGTAAAGGACATCGCCTGGAAGATTGTTTGCATAGATGCACATACTTAAAAATCCTGCATCACCCACAGAAAGAACAGAGTCATCACGGACCGGATCACTCCATACCTGGTCAGAGGCACGAAGAAGCTGTACCTGTAAGAAAGCCTGGTTGGTCGGAACCTGGGCAGAAGTGTCTTCTGTAACGGTTTCTGCTGCAGTAGTAGTATCTGTGGTTGTTTCTGTAGTAGTTTCCGTGGTCTGAGAGGTCTCAGACTGGGAAGTGTCTGTTGACTGGGAAGACTTTTCTACAATGGTAGTTGGGGAAGTATTGTTTCCAGATGACTGGGAACTGTCACTGTTATCCCCAGGTGCCTGTAAAGATACTTCAGTGGATTTTCCTGAACCAGGACCATTGTTAGTGTCATTTTTGAATGCAAAAGCAGTGGTAGCCTGTCCTGCGATCAGTGCAGAGGCAAGAGCAGCCATTGCCAGATGTTTAAAAGTTTTACGCATAATAGAACCTCCTACGGTTAGTTACATGTTATTGTCTGCATAAAATGAGAACAATAACCATACTGCCTTTAATTTATCATAATTGGGGGAAAAATGCCATATAGGATTTACATTTTAGGACCCGTATTGTAAAATCGTAAATAAAATGACCATGGAATGTAAGAAATTAAATGTATTATGGAACAGAAGGATCTGTCGTCGGCAGGCGACATCATCATGAATAAAACATGAGAATGGAAAAGACAATGAAAGAGGCTGTAAAGACTATAAAAACGAAAGAACAGGCGGTCCACATTATCTATGCTTCCAATGACGGCTATGCCGGACATCTGGCGGCATCTTTGTGCTCTTTGCTGGACAATAACCGCCATATAAAAAATCTGTATATATATGTGCTTTCTGCCCAGATGTGTGAAGCGTTTCAAAACCGGCTTAAAACGCTGGCAGCCGGTTTTGGACGTCAGCTTTATGCGGTGGAACTGGGAGATCTGAAAGAAAGATTTCCTTATAAAATAGATACAAGAGGCTTTGATATCAGCGCTATGGGGCGGCTTTTTGCCCCGGAGGTACTGCCGGAGACTGTGACTAAGGCATTGTACCTGGACTGTGATACCATTGTCTGCAGTTCCATTGAAAAAATGTATGAAACACCGCTGGGAGACTGTCTGGCAGGCATGATCATGGAGCCTACGGTCTATAAAGAAATGAAAGAGTCCATTGATATGGATAAAGATGATGCCTATTTTAACTCCGGTGTGATCTTAATGGACTTGGCTGGCTGGCGCAGGGAAAATGTGCTGAAGAAACTGCTGGATTTTTACGGGGATCATGCAGGAAGCCTTTTTGCCTGTGATCAGGATACCATTAACGGAGCATTAAATGGGCGCATTTTACCTCTTTCCCCGAGGTATAATTTCTTTACCAATTACCGGTATTTCCGTTATAATACACTGGTGCAGCTTTGTGATGCTTACCGGGCGGTAGGTAAAAAAGAGTTTGCTGCAGCTAAGAGAAGACCAACGATCATTCATTTTCTGGGAGATGAGCGGCCCTGGATCGGTGGCAACCACAATTATTATGGAAAATGGTATCGGAAATATCTGGCTATGACCCCATGGAAGGACATGCCTATGCAAAAGGGTAAGTTCTGGTATATGCAGCTTTGGTGGTGCTTTAACCAGATGACAAGGGTATGTCCGGCTCTGCGGCTGGCCATCAGCAAACGGCTGGGGATGAAGGTTATTGACAACCGGAAGAAACATCAGAAAAAGTAAGATATTGAAGAATATAAAATTGAAAGAAAAAACAGTGAGAGAAAGGAACTATGGACGCAGACACGAATATATGTGCCGTAATATTAAATTATAATGATGCACAGACAACCATGAAACTTACAGAAAGCTGGAAAAACAGCAAAGTGATCCGGAATATCATTATTGTAGATAACTGTTCTACCGATGACTCCTGGGAAAAACTGGGAGAATTTAAAGAAGAATTTGCTTCAGATCATCCGGATGATCCAGATAAAGTGCAGCTTCACCTTTTCAGGACAACAGAAAACGGTGGCTACGGAAGCGGAAACCAGGCGGGGATCGATTATGCAGTCCAGTATCTGGAACCGGATTATATTATCATCGCAAACCCGGATGTGCAGGTCAGTGACGCCTGTATCCTGCGTGTGGCAGATGCTTTAGAGAAGCAGGAGGACGGAGCTGTAGCTTCTGCCATGGTAGTGGATGTAAAGGGACAGTCCTCTTTCAGCTACTGGGATCTCCAGTCTGTGTGGCTGGATCTTTTAGATACCGGTCTTGTGACCAGGAGGCTGTTCCGTGCATTTTTGAAAACACCGTTAGAAAAGCTGCCTCTGGCAGCAGATGGTGTCAGTCGTATGGTGGGGGCTCTTCCAGGCTCCTTTTTCATGGTGAAAACAGGCTGTTTTACGCCAGGAGATTTAAAAGAACTGTTTGATAAACATGTATTTCTCTATTATGAAGAGAAAATATTAGGACAGAAATTAAAACAAATGGGATTAAAAGAGCTTTTAGTGACAGATGCTTATTATGTACATGCACATTCTGTAAGCATTGATAAAAGCTATACAAAGATAAGTGATAAACAGAAGCTCCTTCATAAGAGCAAGTTATATTACTACCAACATTACCTGAAACTGGGAGAAATGGAACTGGCTGTGGCAAAAGCATTTCTGGCGGTGGTCCTTACAGAAGTAAAATTTCTCACAGGTGTCTTGAAGATGCGCTGGTAATGATGGATAATGGATATCAGGATAAAAGGGAAAGTGTTACAAATCAGCGCATGGCTGAACTGTAACAGAGTATTGAGGAACAGAGACAATGGATAAGGTACTTTTGGTCATACCGGCCTACAATGAAGGAAAAAACATTGAGAGGGTGGTAGACCACATTAAAAACGATTTTCCGGAACTGGATTATGTGGTGGTCAATGACGGCTCCAAAGATGATACAGCCGATATCTGTCGCAGGCGTGGCTATAATTTTATTGACCTGCCGGTAAATTTAGGACTGGCTGGCTGCTTTCAGACCGGTATGAAATATGCCTGGCAGAAAGGCTATAATTATGCAGTACAGTTTGACGGCGACGGACAGCACCGCCCGGAATACATTCAGGCAATGAAAGAAAAAATGGATGAAGGATATGACATTGTCATTGGTTCCCGTTTTGTAACAGAGAAGAAAAGCTGGTCCATGCGTATGTTTGGAAGCCGCCTGATCGGAACGGCAATCTGGCTGACTACAGGGGCAAAGATCAAAGATCCTACTTCCGGGATGCGTCTTTTCAGCCGGAAGATGATCGGTGAATTTGCCTGGAACTTAAATTATGGGCCGGAACCGGATACTGTATCTTTCCTGATCCGCCAGGGAGCGAAGATCGCAGAGGTGCAGGTCACCATTGATGACCGTACAGCAGGAGAAAGCTATTTGAAACCATTGACAGCTGCAAGTTATATGGTGCGCATGCTGTTATCCATACTGGTCATCCAGAATTTCAGAAAGCGTTAAATATAAGGGATTAGATATGAAAAATCTTACGAAGCAGTTATTATATAAGGGAGATAATGTTGCAAGAGCCAATGTCGTGTGGAATATTGCAGGCAGCTTTGTCTATGCTTTTGCAAGTATGGTCCTTTCTTTTCTGGTCATCCGCATGGCAGGAGAGGAAAAAGGCGGTATTTTCTCCTTTGGTTATTCTACGCTGGGCCAGCAGCTGTTTTTAGTGGCCTATTTTGGCATCCGGCCTTTCCAGATCACAGACGGAAAGGGAGAGTATTCCTTTAAGGAATACAGAGAACATAGAAATATAACCTGTATGTTTGCACTGGTTGCAGGTGCGCTGTTTCTCACTGCAAGGACCATTGCTTTCCGTAAAGGGATCGGGGATTATACAGCGGGAAAATGTATGATCCTGCTTCTTCTTGTGATCTATAAGGTCATTGACGGATATGCAGATGTGTATGAGTCGGAATTTCAGCGTCAGGGTTGTTTATATCTGACAGGAAAGTCTAACTTTTTCAGGACTGTTTTTTCTGTAGCTGTATTTACAGTGACACTGGGGGCATTTAAACATCTGCTTTTTGCCTGTCTTATGGCAGTGGCAGCCCAGGCTATGGGTGT
>OLQX01002950.1_pt1 | contig 10429 bp, 11 predicted proteins | sample 1672581 | NCBI WGS metagenome assembly OLQX01 (sample SAMEA3136701, study PRJEB25190) | human gut metagenome | reverse complement strand
GGCGGCGTCATCATCCTGGTGGTGGGCGTGAACAACCCGAACCTGGGCCTCTCCGGCGCATGGGAGGGCATCCGCCTTGTGTTCGGCGGCCTGTTCAGCACCGGACGCGACGCGGCGGGCACGCTGACCTTCGGCTTTAACTCCACGAACTTGGGCAACATGCTCTTCCGGGCCACCCCGCTGATCCTTACCGGCCTGTCGGTGGCTGTGGCCTTCAAGACCGGCCTGTTCAACATCGGCGCGCCGGGCCAGTACCTGATGGGCACCGCCGCCACCCTGATTCTGGCACTCACCATCCCCACTGAAACGGTTCCAGCTCCGCTGGTGTGGCTCATTGCCTTCCTGGGCGGCATGCTGGCCGGCGCCCTGTGGGGCTGTATCCCCGGACTGGTGAAGGCCTTCCTCAACATCAACGAGGTGCTGGCCTGCATCATGACCAACTGGATCGCCGCCAACCTGGTGACCTGGCTGTTCGACAAGGGCAGCCTGTTTGAGAGCCTCCAGAATCACGTGGAGAACACCAAGACTGCCTATATCTACAAGACCAGTTTCAATGGTGTGGAGACCGCCAAGCTGGGTCTGGACAAACTGTTCCCCAACTCTCAGGTCAATGGCGGCATCCTGATTGCCATCGGTATCGCAATTCTGATCTATATCCTTATGAACAAGACCACCCTGGGCTACGAGCTCAAGGCCTGCGGCGCCAACCGCCACGCGGCCCGGTACGCCGGCATTGCCGACAAGCGGAACATCGTCCTGTCCATGGCCATCGCCGGGGCCCTGTCCGGCGCGGCCGCCTCCCTGTACTACCTGTCGGGCAACACGGAGTTTTTCTGGTCTACCTACCAGACCCTTCCCGCCACCGGCTTCAATGGCATTCCCGTGGCCCTGCTGGCCGTCAGCAATCCCATCGGTGTGATCTTTACCGGATGCTTCATGTCCATGCTGGATATTGTGGGTCTGCAGCTTACCAACCTGACGGCTTACAATGAGTATATCACCGATGTCATCATCGCCATCATCGTCTACCTCAGCGCTTTCTCCCTGGTCATCAAGATGTTCATCAGCGGCCAGCGGAAGCGCCGGAGCAAGGCTGCCCTGCCCGCGGCAGAGGCGGCGGCCAAACCGCCGGAGGGCGGAGGTGGCGCAGAAGTGGAGAAAGGAGGCGAGCCGGCATGACGTTCCTCATTCAGCAGACCCTGATCTATGCCGTCCCGCTGATGATCGTGGCGCTGGCCGGCGTGTTTGCTGAGCGCAGCGGCATTATCAACCTGGCCCTGGAAGGCATTATGATCTTCGGCGCGTTCGCGGGTGTCCTCTTTGTCAACGTGACCCAGAAGGCGGGTATCTTCTCCGAGGCCAAGGCGGCTGGGGACTGGGTGGCGCTCCAGGGCTTCATGCTGCTTGCCATGCTGGTGGCGGCCATCCTGGGCGCAGTGTTCTCCCTGCTGCTCTCCTTTGCCTCGGTCAACCTGAAGGCGGACCAGACCATCGGCGGTACCGCACTGAACCTGATGGCCCCCGCCCTGGTGCTGTTCTTCATCCGCATCATCGCCAACCAGAACACCCTGCAGATGGCGGAGGGCGACGCGGCAAGCTGGTTCATGCTCAAAAAGAGCTTCTTCGGCTACGGCCGCAGCGACGAAATGGGCTTCTTCGGGGACACCTTCATCAACAAGGCATATCTGGCCACCTACATCTGTATTATCCTGTTTGTGGTGCTGTCCATCCTGCTCTACAAGACCCGCTTCGGACTGCGGCTGCGCTCCTGTGGTGAGAATCCACAGGCGGCCGACTCCCTGGGCATCAACGTCTATGTGATGCGCTACGCCGGCACCACAATCTCTGGTGCGCTGGCGGGCATGGGTGGCTTCGTCTACGCTCTCACCACCGCCAACTGCGCCTCTACCGGCGACGTGGCCGGCTTCGGCTTCCTGGCCCTGGCCGTTATGATCTTCGGCCAGTGGAAGCCCACTCGCATCGCCCTGGCTGCCCTGCTGTTCGGCCTGTTTCGGGCGCTGTCCAACGTCTATTCCGGCTTCCCCCTGCTGGCCTCTCTCCAGCTGCCAGGCGCTTTTTACAACATCCTCCCCTACCTGATCTCCCTCATCGTCCTGGCCTTCACCTCCAAGCAGTCCAGAGCGCCCAAGGCGGAGGGGATCCCCTACGACAAGGGAGGACGCTGATGCTGACCGCCAAGGACATCTTTGTGGTGGGCGTGGCAGGCGGCTCCGGCAGCGGCAAGACCACCCTGACGGAGAACCTCGTCCAGCGGTTCTCCGACCACATCTGCGTGGTTCATCATGACAACTACTACAAGCCCCACGACGACCTCCCCTTCGAGATGCGCACCAAGCTGAACTACGACTGCCCCGACGCCTTCGAGACCCCTCTCCTGGCGCAGCAGCTCCGGCAGCTCCGCCAGGGGCAGCCGGTGGACTGTCCCACCTACGACTACGCCAATCACACCCGTGCCAAGGGGACGGTGCGTCTAGTGCCTCAGCCGGTGATTTTGCTTGAGGGCATCCTCATCTTTGCCGAGCCGGAGCTGTGCGCGCTGATGGACTTGAAGGTGTTCGTGGACACGGATGCCGATGTGCGTCTGGCACGCCGGATGCTCCGTGACCTGGAGGAACGGGGACGCAGCGTCCGCAGCGTCATTGACCAGTGGCAGGACACGGTCAAGCCCATGCACGAGAAGTATGTGGAGCCGTCCAAGGGCAACGCCGACATCATCATCCCCCACGGTGGCCGGAACTCGGTGGCGTTGGATCTCATCATCGGACGCATCGAACGCCACCTGCGGGAGTGCGGTCGATAACCCACACAGAAACCCCCTCCGGACATTCCGGAGGGGTTCTTTCCAAAGGAGCACGCTATGATCTTAGAATTTCCTCAGGCGCCGGACGTCCAGTCCATGGATGCGCCTGCCCTGACCGCCTATCTGGAACAGCTGCGGGACAAGATTGCAGCTTTGGACGCGGCGGAACCGAAGAATATGAACAGTGCCGCCTACGAAGAATGGGGCGCACAACATGAGGAGTTGGAAGATTTGGTGGATGAAGTCCTCGACCGCCTCGATGAACTAGTACTTTCCTAAAATGCAAGCATTTTAGGAAGATTGCAGCCTCCTGCATGCACTCGCTTTGCCGGTAGGTTCCCTCACCTGTAACAGGTGGGGCCTACGCTACAAATGTGCCCCCGGCACATTTGCTTAACGCTGCGACACTTATCCGGCTGAGAAGTGAAAAAACTGACGCACATGTCGCCAGTTTTTTTAAATTTGATTCTTTTCCGTCCTCCTGGAGGACGGAACTCTGAGAGGCATAAAAACCGGTGAAATCCTGGGATTTCACCGGTTTTGTTCAGCTTTAGATGGGTTCTATCTCACACACGGTCAAGGTTTTCTTCTGTACTCGGAACCGGACGTTCCATCCGGCGAAGGCCATGCCGTACACCCGTTCCGGATCGTTTTGGTAGGAGGGTCTGGGGTCGTGGGAGAGAACGGCCAAGAGGGCGGGCTGAGTCTCCGCTGGGATTTTGTCCAGCAGCTCCGGCGGGCACTCCACCGTCACCATCCGCTCATCCAGCTGGGTCGTGAATCCGGCTTGGGCGTCCGGATGGCAGTCGGCGTAAGGAATGTAAGGCTTGATGTCAAAGATGGGGGTGCCATCCATCAAGTCCGCTCCGGACACATGGAGCACCGGCCCTTCCGGTGTGTGCAGCGCCACCCGCTCCAGGCGCACCGAGGACAGGCCGATGTTGTTGGGTCGGAAGGGCGAACGGGTGGCGAAGACCCCCATCCGCTGGTTGCCCCCCAGCCGTGGGGGACGCACGGTGGGCGACCAGTGGTCGCCGGACTGGGAGAACGACCAGATGAGCCACAGGTGTGAGAAGCCCTCGATGCCACGGAGCATCTCTGGATTCCGGTAGGGCGGTTCAAAGACGATGGTGCTCTTTAGCTCGGTCACCAAACCGCTCTGGCGAGGGATGCCGAACTTGGTGGGAAAGGCGCTGCGCATGGTGGCGATGGGTTGGAATTCAGCCATGGTCTGCCCCTCCCATTCCGTATCGGGTGCGTATCTGCGCCAAGATCTCCGTGTCCGCCGGACAGAAGGCATAGTCGCCCATCTCCGGCACGGTGATCCAGCGGAGGTCATTGTGCTCCAGCAGTTTCGGGGTGCCCTGGGCGATGGTGGCGTGAAACAGGGTCAGGTGGATGGTGATGTCCGGATAGACGTGATCCACCTGATAGAAAACGTCGCCCACGTCCAGCGTGATGCCCAACTCCTCCTGGCACTCCCGCACCAGCGCCTTCTGTCGAGTCTCCCCCGATTCTACTTTGCCGCCCACAAACTCCCACAGCAGTCCCCGCTGTTTGTGAGCGGGACGCTGGCAGATCAAAAAGCGGTCGCCATCCCAAATCAGCGCCGCTACTACTTCCGTCATACGCTTCTCCTTTCATATCCCAACCGACCGGCACATAGGAATGAGGTCAGATGGAGGTGATTTGATGAGGAGAACGACCGTCTCTCCCCTCTGGCGTCAGAGCACCGCTGTGGCGGCGCTCATCGTCTCCCTGCTGCTCTGCTTCTGGGCGGGACAACTGCATCAGAACACGGCGGCCAACGTGGCCATGGCCGGAAAGCTGGACGCCCTCTGCCGACAGACCCTTTCCCGCTTCGGCTGGGAGGCGTCTGAGCTAGTGTGCCAGGAGGATTTCACCCTGCCTGACCCCTTCGGCCCCACCTATGACACTTTCCTCGCCCTCCAGCAGGAGGCGGGGTTCGACCTGACCCCCTACGCTGGCAAGACCGTCCTGCGCTACACCTACCGCATCGCAAACTACCCCGCTGGCAGCGACACCATCTACGCCGATCTGCTCCTATGGCAGGAGCAGGTCATTGGCGGCGACCTGCGCTCCGCCAGTCTGGACGGATTCCTGACCAGCCTGAACGGGTCAGAAAAAAGCTGACGCTGCGCAGATGCGGAGCGTCAGCGATGGATTGTTTCGGTTGATTTGTGCGTGTCGCCCCCCTCAGTCAGCTATGCTGACAGCTCCCCCACCCAATGGAGGGAGCCAGATTTTTGGGGGAAACTGCTTGCATTTGGCTGAATCACCCTTCTTCCGCAGCAACATCGTAAGCTGTCTTGGTAGGACGATTATTCCCCAGCCCAGCCAGAGAACGGAACTTGCTGCGGGACTGCTTGACCTCGTTCAGGGCTGCATTGACCGCTTCCTCTGTCCGGCGGAGGGCGTCCTCGCAGTAGTCATCCGCTACGCCCCGCAGCTCATTAGAGCGCTTTTCCGCCATGGCGATCATCTCTTTGGCCTTGGCGTCCGCCTGGCGCATGAGCTCGTTGGCCTGAGCCTTGGCACCAGCCATGATCTCGTTGTCGTTGATCATCTTCCGAGCCTGTTCTTCCGCCCGCTTGCGCAGCTGCTCAATGTCTGCGTCTGTCTGTTTCCGGACACGGTCGGCGTCCGCCTTGGCCTTTTCCAGATACTCGTTTCTGGTATCCATCAGCTTCCGTGCCTCGCTGATCTCCGCCGGGAATCTCCCCCGCACCTCGTCCAAAATATCCAGCGCTTTATCTCGCTCGATCTTGCAAAAACCGCCTAAGCCGCCCTTTGCATCGTCGATCATCTCATAGAGCATATCCAGCAGTTCCATTACACTGTTTGCCATTGCGATACGTCACCCTTTCCCACGTTTCTCACTTCTTCATACTGAGTTGTTCCGACATTTTCCGATTCACGTCTTCTTCGATCAAAGGGGAGACGAACCCTTCTAATTTCACATTATACCGTGCCATCTCCTTGACGATGCTGGAGCTGAGGTAAGTATAGTCCTGGCAAGCGGTCAAAAAGACCGTATCCAGCTCTGGATTGAGCTTCCGGTTCAAGGTAGCCATCTGAAATTCCGCCTCAAAGTCGGACATGGCACGCAGCCCCTTGACGATGCAGGAAGCGCCCTTGGACTTGGCGTAGTCGGCCAAGAGCGTGTGGGAGGAGTCGACCTCCACGTTGTCCAGCCCCTTCACCACACGGCGCAGCAGGTTCACTCGTTCGTCGGGGGTGAACAGTCCCTTTTTATCGGAATTTACCATGACGCAGACGATGACCTTATCGAACTGTTTGGCCGCTCGCTTGATGATGTCAAGATGCCCCAATGTCACCGGGTCGAAACTGCCCGGATAAACTGCGATACTCATTGTGAATCACATTCCTTTCGGTAGAGCGTCACCTTGATTTTACCGTACTTATAATCTCGGCTTTTTCGGTAAGGGTTCGGCAGCTCCGGCAAATCCTGGTTCACGCGACTTTCGCAGATAATTATACCATTTTCAGCAAGAATGTCAATTCCAGCGATGCGATTTAAGGTCGTTTCCAGCAAATTTGCGTCATATGGGGGGTCCAGAAAGATCAAATGGTACTTCTCCCGCGTCCCGCTCAAAAAGGACAAAGAGTCCCCCTGCACCACCTTTGCACGCTCGGTCAGTCCGGTGGCTTCCAGATTCTCCCGCACCAGCTTCACCGCATCCTTCCGCTGATCCACAAAGGTGCAGTGAGCCGCACCTCGGCTGAGACATTCAATGCCCAGCTGTCCAGTGCCGGCGAACAAGTCCAGCACCCGTCGACCCTCAATGTCAAACTGGATGACGTTGAACAGCCCCTCCTTCACCCGATCGGTGGTGGGTCGGGTGTCCTTGCCGGTCAACTCGCCCAGGCGTCTGCCTCTGGCGGTTCCTGTGATTACTCTCATTCCTTGCTTCCTCCCTCAGTTTCTCCCGTTGTCCCATGGAAATGGGTATACACGGCTTGCGCCACTGATTTTGGCACAGCCTTGCACAACGCTTCATAGTCTGCCTCTCGGATGGCCTTCACGCTCTTGAAATGCTTCAATAATTGGTTTCGCCGCACTTCCCCCACACCAGCGATCTCCTCCAGCGCCGAGGCCACGGTGCGTTTGCTGTGGCTGGCGTGGTGGAAGGAGATGGCATACCGGTGGGTCTCCTCTTGGATGCGTCCCACCAGGGCAAAGATGGCAGGCTGGGCTTGCAGCCCAATTTCTCGGCCGTCCGGCGCCACCAGCGCACGGGTGCGGTGCCGTCCGTCCTTGACCATGCCGAACACTGGCACGTCCAATCCAGCTTGCGCCAGCACCCGACAGGCCACGCCCACCTGTCCCAGTCCGCCGTCCATCAGAATGACGTCGGGCAGGACGTTGAACTTTTCGTTGTCCTCCAAATAACGCCGGAACCGGCGGGTGAGCACCTGATCCATGGACGCATAGTCGTCCGGCCCCTGCATATCCTTTAGGTGGAATTTGCGGTAGGCACTCTTGAGGGGCTTGCCGTCCACAAAGACGGTCATGCCGCCCACGATGTCATCGCTGCCGGTGTTGGAGATGTCATACGCCTCGATGCGGCGGGGCGGGTTCTCCAAGCCCAGCATGGAACCAAACAAGCTCAGGAGCTGATTTTTGCGCTCCTCCTTGGTGATGGAGCGTTCCAGCTCCTCCCTGGCGTTCTTGTTGGCCAGGCGCACCAGGTTCACCTTGTTCCCCCGCTTGGGCACCAGCAGCTCCACCTTCCGACCGGCCTGTTCGGTGAGCATCCGCTCCAAATCCTCCCGATCCTCGAAGTCGCAGGGCAGGCAGACCACCTTGGGCAGGTGTCCACGGGCGCCGTAATACTGCTTCAGCAGCGCCGACAGCACCTCCCCTTCTGATTCCTCCACCGGCAGGGTGATCTGTTCCATGTCCCGCTCCGCCAGGGTGCCTTCTAAATAATGCAGCACGGCGAAACTGAATTTCTGCTGTACCTGGTAGACTCCCACTACGTCAGTCTCCGCCTGGACGCCGGCCACCACCTTCTGCCGCACGCCCAGCAGCCGGATGGCCTGGAGCCGATCCCGCAGCTCGGCGGCCTGCTCGAAGCGCAGCTCCTCTGACGCCTGAAGCATTTCCGTCTCCAGCTCCTTCTCCACTTCCGAGAACTTGCCGTCCAGCAGCCGGATGGCCTGCTGGATGCGGGCGTGGTAAGCCTCCTGGGTCATCTCCGGACGGCACCAGCCATCGCAGTTGCCCAAGTGGTGGTTCAGGCAGGGTCTGTCCTTGCCGATGTCCCTGGGGAACTGTCTGCGGCAGGTGGGCAGGCGCAGAGCCACTGAGATGGTGCGGATAATCTCCCGGGTGCTGCTCCGGCTGCCGTAGGGGCCGAAGTAGCGTGCTCCATCCTCCGATACCCGATTGACCAGGGAGAACCGAGGGTAGCGCTGCTGGACAGACAGACAGACATAGGGGTAGCCCTTGTCGTCCTTGAGCAGGATATTGTAGCGGGGCTGATGGCGCTTGATGAGGGAGCACTCCAACACCAGGGCTTCAAACTCGCTGTCAGCCAAGATATAGTCAAAGTGGTCGATCTGGCGCACCATGTTCCGGGTCTTGCTGGTGTGGCTGGCCAGGTTGACAAAGTATTGACTCACCCGATTCTTCAGCGCTCGGGACTTGCCCACGTAGATGACCTCCCCTTCCTCGTTCATCATGATATACACGCCGGGGGACAGGGGCAGGGAGAGGGCTTTTTGTTTCAATTCTTCTCGCGTCATAACGTTCTCAAACAGCAAAAAGCGCCGCAGATGCGGCGCTTTCCCTTTTTCTATTTCCGTTCTGTGTCACTCAGCCTGGTCGCCAGCCAGCAGGGCAGCCAGTTCTTCCACTGCTTCCCCTTCGCCGGGGCCGTCTGCGATCAGCTGAATCTTCGTGCCCTGGGTCACGCCCATGGACAGAACACCCAGAAGGCTCTTGGCATTGGCACGCCGTTCTCCTTTTTCCACCCAAATGGAACAAGTGTGCTCATTTGCCTTCTGAACAAAGAAAGTCGCGGGCCTAGCATATAGTCCGTTCTGGCTTTTTACAACCGCTTCCTTTACTGTCATATCTCAATATACCTCCCCAAGGCATTTCCTTGTTTAATTGCCTAACCGTATCATAGCAAATCTTGAATATTTTCGTCAATAGCATTTTAAACAAACTTCATGATACAACCGGCCGAAAAATTTCATTTATTGAGCATGACCACCAAAGGCAGGTTTTTTCCCGTCATTTCAGTTCGACAATGGTCACGCCAGTCTCCCCTTCGCCGTACCGGCCCAGGCGGAACCCCTTGACGTACTTGCAAGTCTTTAGGTGCTGCTGCACCGCCTGGCGCAGGGCGCCGGTGCCCTTGCCGTGGATGATGGTGACGGTGGTCAGATGCGCCATCACAGCATCGTCTAAGAAGCGATCTACCATGGCCACCCCTTCATCGCCGGTCATGCCCCGAATGTCCAGCTCCGGCCGAGCGCCGGAGGCTCTCATTTGGCTCTGCACTCGGCGCACCATCCGGCGCATCTGCTTCTGGGCGTTGTGCTTGGGGGCGTCCACCACCCGCACCTCAGACTGTTTGGCAGAGATCTTCAAAATCCCCGCCTGGAGCTGGAGGCTGCCATCCTTGTTGACCTGCAAGACCTGGGCACGAGTACCCATCCGCTTCAGCTCCACCGTGTCTCCCACCTGTGCCGGACGGGTGGGCGTTTCCTCCTCCTGGGGCAGGGAACGGGTGTGGAATTTCTCGTCCGCCTGGTTGATGCGCTGGCGCAGGGCGCTGCGCTGCTGGTTGACATTCTGCCAATCCTGCCCCTCTTTCTGCTTCTTCTTCATCTGATCCAGCTCGTGGAACACGGTGTTGGACACGGCACGAGCTTCCGCCAAAATCTCTCTGGCCTCCTCCCTGGCGCCGTCCAGCAGCTTTGCCCGCTCGGTCTCCAGCCGCTTCCGATGCTCCTTGGCAGCGGCGGCGTCCTGCTCCATTTGCAGCCGCAGACGGGCGGCCTCCCGTTTTTCCGCCTCCATCTCCTGGCGCTGGCGCTCCATCTTGCTCAGCACGTCCTCAAACTGGACGTTCTGCCGATCCAGATGCCCGCCTGCCAGCTCGATGACGTGCTCCGGCAGTCCCAGCCGTCGGGCAATGGCGAAGGCATTGGACTTGCCGGGGATGCCGATGAGGAGGCGATAGGTGGGACGGAGGGTCTCCACGTCGAACTCACAGGAGGCGTTCTCCACCCCGGCGGTGGTCATGGCGTACAGCTTCAATTCGGCGTAGTGGGTGGTGGCCATGACCTTGGCGCCCAGGCTCCGGGACTCCTCGATGATGGCGGTAGCCAACGCCGCGCCCTCCACCGGATCGGTGCCAGCGCCCAGCTCGTCGAAGAGCAATAATGTCCGGTCGTTGGCCTCCCCCAGCACCTTGACGATGTTGGTGATGTGGGAGGAGAAGGTGGACAGGGACTGCTCGATGGACTGCTCGTCCCCGATGTCCGCCAGCACCTGGGAGAACCCGGAGAAATAGCTGTCGTCCCCCACCGGCAGGTGGAGGCCGCACT
>OLQX01002949.1_pt1 | contig 10441 bp, 8 predicted proteins | sample 1672581 | NCBI WGS metagenome assembly OLQX01 (sample SAMEA3136701, study PRJEB25190) | human gut metagenome | reverse complement strand
ACCGCAACGGCGGCTACACCCGCATCATCAAGATCGGCGCTCGCCGCGGCGACGCAGCTGAGATGGCAGTTCTGGAGCTCGTCTGATCTGCTCTGACTGTTTGATACAGTGTTCAAAAGCCCTTTCCCAGCAATGGGAGAGGGCTTTTTTTGCGTGGCATTTTCATTGCTTCTGAATGTTCCCGGGAATAGCGGGCCAAACCGCAAACATTTCAACAAGTCCACTAAAAACTCGAACCTATTTTCGGCTAAAATGCCTCTTGATATGTTGTATGGGGGGGGGGGTAAACTTAAAATGCAGACGGTGCCTTTTGGGGTGGGTGCCTGCAAAATAACAAACGAAAAGGGGAAGAGAACATGAGAAAAAAGAGTACGAGACTTCTCAGTGCAGCACTTGCGGTGTGCATGATGCTGTCGGTTCTGCCGGTGGGCGCGTTTGCGGCGGAGCCGGGGGCGGCAGAACCGGAAAATGGCGTGAGTGCGCAGGCGGAGGAAGACGCTGTTGCTATTGATGCGACAAACTTCCCGGATGGAGCATTTAGACAATATGTAGCAGATAATTTTGACAAAGATAAAGATGGTGCGCTGAACCAAACGGAAAGAAATGCCGTTAAGGAAATTAGGATAAGCAATAGCGGATGCACAAGCCTGCAGGGACTCAAATACTTTTCGAAGTTGACCGACCTATTCTGCAGTGACAATAATTTAACGGAACTGGACGTGAGTGAAAACCCGGAACTGAAGCGGTTGATATGCCATAAAAACAGTTTGACGTCACTAAATTTGAACAAAAACACAAAACTTGGAAGCTTGAATTGCAACAACAACAAGTTGACAGTTCTGGATTTAAGGGAAAACAAAAGCTTGTCGTGGTTGCGGTGCAATAATAATTGCCTGACATCGCTGGATTTGAGAAACAACCCCCAAATCGGGGATTTGCAGGTTGGTTTCCAACGCTACCAAATTCTGGCGAACGACGATCGGACATATGATCTGCATCAGCTGCCGGGGAAATTTGAGTTAGATGGCGTTGCCACCGGCAGCTGGGAAGGTGGTACGGTTGACCCGACAACATGGATTTTGAAAGCGAACAGCACTACAGTTACTTATAAATACAAAGTCGATGATGAGTTTCGTTTTCCTGTTACGCTGGACGTGCATTGGCACAACTACCAGTGGAACCATAACGGTACCAAACACTGGAGGGAGTGCACTACTGCAAACTGCCCGGGCCTGACGGATGCGCAGGAAGCCCCCCATGTTTACGACAATGCAAAAGACAATGACTGCAATACATGCGGTTATGTGCGTCCGCTGTACACTGTGACCACAGTCAATGCCACTGCAAAGCTTGAGAGCGAAGCTGAAGAACTGAAGGCTCCTGTGGCCGCAGGCACTGAAGTGATTTTGACTGCCGGAAATGCTCCCGAAGGAAAGACATTTGCAGGCTGGAAGCTGTATAAAGTTGTAAATGATACTGAGAGTGAAATCACGGACGAAACAGAACTTGCCAAGCTGTTGGAGAATGGCATCGCCACTACCGCGACCCTGACCCTGACCATGCCCGCCTATAATGTTAAGGCGGAACCGTATTATAGCAATATTCCGTATAACATCAAAGCTGTAGACTGCACTGTGGATAAGACCGAAGCTGCTAAGGGCGATACTGTAACAGCAACGCGCAGGGCGCTGAAAGCCAACGAGCGCTTTACCGGCTGGACGGTGCTGGTAGGCGGTGAGGAAAAGGAAGCAGACAACTTCCTGACCCAGGACGCGAACGACCCCGCCAAAGTGAGATTTACCATGCCGGCTGAGAACGTGGAAATAAAGGCAAACTTCAAGGGGATTCCCACTCTGAACCCCACTCTGAGGGTCGGCGACCATGTGACGGCGACCATTGAAGGCAGCGATGCGTCCGTACCGAGCGGCAGCACTGTGCCCGTGCCAAAGAATAAAATTGTGCACCTGACAGCCATTGCGCCGGAGGGACAGCACTTCACCGGCTGGACGGTGAAGGTAGGCGGTGAGGAACAGAAAGCAGACACCTTCCTGACGACCCCGGACGAGAACGACCTCACCAAGGTGACCTTTACCATGCCGGATGCTAATGTAGAGGTGACGGCAACCTTCGCGGAGGACTCCATTCCTGAACCCGACCCGGTTGGACCCAGCGATACCGGCAACATTCAGGGCGCGATCTCTGCTGTGGTCGTGGGTGCTGCCGCAGGTGCTATCATCTATGAAGCCGGCACCGGCATCTACCGCGTCATCAATATGCCCGGCATCCCCATGCCCTCCAACCGCATCGAGCTGGCCGAGCTGCTGTGGGAGCACGCCGGGAAGCCTGAGCCTGTAAGCACCGCCCTCTACAGCGACATCGACGAGGGCGATACCGACGCACAAAAGGCCGCCCGCTGGGCAGTGGAGCAGGATCTGATGAAGGACGATGCGGACAACAATAAATTCCACCCGGCCTTCCCCGTCAGCAAGCTGCGCACCTGCCTGACCTGGAACGCCGCAAAAGAAAAAGGCTTGTTTGACAAGACCGAAGAATAAAAATCAGGACCCCGAAAGGGCTGCTGCACCAAATGTGGTGCGGCAGCCCCTTTTCTCGTTTTCGGGTGTTGGAATTGCGCCCGGCCCGTGGTATACTGACAATAGCATGTTTTCGGCCTTTGGCCGGACAAGTTTTCCACACAGAGGAGGCGCAGCGGTTGAAACATCCGAATCATTTTGGCCGGTGGTTGGCTTGCGTGCTGCTGTGCCTGCTTCTGGCAGGCTGCAGCATGCCCGGCGAACAGGTGCAGGTGGAAGAGCTTCTGCGTGCGCCCAAGCTTTCCGGCGATTACGGCGATGTGCAGACTGCCCTGAACGACTGGCTGGGGGAGAGCGCACAGCTCAAATATCCCATGCAGGGCGACCTGCTTTCGCCTTTCCTGCTGCAGGATCTGGACGGTGACGGCAGGCAGGATGCCGCCGTGCTTTACACCACCGCCCAAAGCTCCAACGTGTGCATTGCCATCCTGCAGAAGGATGATGCCGACATCTGGCATGTGCGCCAGAACGTAGAGGGCCTTGCAGACACGGTAGAGTCGGTGGGGCTGGCCCAGCTGCAGCCCGGCGATGCCACCCAACTGGTGGTGGGTTATACAGCGGCACAGGGCGACCATTATCTGGCTGTGTATTCCTACACCGACGGCGTGCTTTCCACGATCCTGGAGCAGCAGTACCAGCAGTATCTGGTGGAGGATATCACCGGCGGCGGCAATCAGGACCTGATCCTGATGTCTACGCTGGAGGACGGCGGCGTGCAGATCGAACTGCTGACCGTGGATAAAGAGGGCAGCTTCCAGCAGGTGGCTGTTATGGGCCTTTCCGCCAATCGGTTCGCCGGCTGCGCCTCGGTGGCGGCGGGTGTGGGTGCGGACGGCAGGCATTATCTGGTGCTGGATGGCTGGACCGGCATTTCCGGCAACAATCTGGCCAGCGTGCTGCTGCGTTTTGACGAGGACACGCAGCAGATGGTGCCTGCCGATCAGATCAGCACCGAAAAGCTTTACACCGCATCCCTGCGCAATGTGCCCAGTCTGGTCAGCCAGGATCTGGACGGCGACGGCATCGTGGAAATCCCCACTCAGCCGGACGAAGCGGGCCTGCTGAACATGAGCCAGAGCCGCCGCATGGATTTTATCGTGTGGATGGACTATACCAGCCCGCACCCGGAAAAAAGCTTCGGGCTGCTGGACGAAGAGACCAACTGCTATATCGAGCTGCCCATGGAGTGGGAGGGCAACCTCAAACTGACCGACAGCGAACAATATGATGGTGCAGTGGAGCTGCGCACGGTGGACGAAGACCAGCTGGTAATGACCCTGCGTCTGGTGCGCACCACCTCCAGCCTGAAGGGCTGGACCCGCCTTGGCATCGTGGCATCCCGCCAGATGCAGGCGAAGCTTGCCCCGGATGTGGAGATCCGTGATAAAAATTACCGCCTGTCCAAGGCGCTGTATCTGCTCAACTAAAGAACGGAGGAACAGTTCATGGTACGAGTGCTTGTCGTTGAAGATGAAGCCAACATCCGCGAGATGATCGCGCTGAACCTGCGCCTTGCGGGCATGGAGGCTGTGGAGGCCGAAAGCGCCGAGGCGGCTCTGCCGCTGCTGGAGAAGAAGCCGGGCTGCGATGCGGCCATTCTGGATGTGATGCTGCCGGGCATGAACGGCTTCTCCCTGTGCGAGACCATCCGCCGCACCGATCAGAAGATCGGCATTATCATCCTCAGCGCCAAGGGACAGGAGCAGGACAAGATCCGCGGCCTTTCTATTGGTGCCGATGACTATATGACCAAGCCTTTCAGCGTAAGCGAACTGCTGGCCCGTGTGAAAGCGCTGTGCCGCCGCGTCGGCCGTACTGCAGGCGGGGACGAAAAAGAAAAGGAAAACCCGCTGGGGATGCTCACCAGCGGCGAATTTGTGCTGGACGAGAACCGCCGCGTGCTGCTCAAGGCAGGCCAGCCTATTGAGCTGACGCAGGTGGAATTCCAGATCATGGAGCTGTTCTTCCGCAACCCCGGCATTGCGCTGGTGCGCGAGAAGATCTTGAAGGGTGTCTGGGGCGAGAACTATTTTGGTGACGTGAAGATCGTGGATGTGAACATCCGCCGTCTGCGCATGAAGGTGGAGGATGAACCCAGCCATCCCACCCATATCCTTACTGTGTGGGGCTACGGCTACAGATGGGAAGAATGAGAAGCGGGATCACCCGCCGGTGGCTGCGGGGCAACCTGCTCATCACCGTGCTGCTGGTGCTGCTGGCCGAAACCATGTTCCTGTACAACTACACACGCAGCTATTATAACAGCGTGCAGCAGACCATGTACCGGCGGTTCTCTTCGGTGTCCGGCCAGCTGAAAATGTACACCGGCGATACGGTGCAGAGCACGGCGGCTACCCGCAGCGTGGCCCTGCGCCGCATGGTGGAGCAGTTTGCCGATAAGGACAAATACGAGTTCATGCTGCTGGACAGCTATGGCGGGGTCATTGCGTCCTCCAGCGGCACAAATGCGGACGGCATTGTGACCGGCATCGACTTTGAGCAGGCGCAGGAGGCTTCTGATGGCCTTGGTGTGGCGGTCTACCGCACCCAGTCCGGCGAGCTGGTGATGGCGGCCTGTTATCTGGTGCCCTATGCCGCCGAGGATGTGGCGGCGATGCGTCTTGTCACCAGCCTGACCCTTGTGGGAGCGCAGATCAAGAACGCCCTCGCGGTAAGTGTTGTGATCGCGGCGGTGATCCTTGCTTTCACCGTGATGTCCGGCCTGTACTTCATCCGCAGCATCGTGGTGCCGCTGGGACAGGTGGAGCGCACCGCAGCCAGCATCGCCCGGGGTGAGCTGGATGTGCGCCTGCCGGTCACCGGCAACGAACACGACGAGGTGGACCGCCTGCGCGGCACCATCAACCAGATGGCCGAAGGGCTGGAAGAGACCGAGAAGATGAAGAACGAGTTCATCAGTTCCGTCTCTCACGAGCTGCGCACGCCGCTCACCTCCATCCGGGGCTGGGTGGAGACCCTGCGCACACTGGACGACCCGGCAGACGAGAACTACCGCAAGGGCCTTGAGATCATCAACAATGAGACGGGCCGCCTGTACAACATGGTGGAAGAGCTGCTGGATTTCAGCCGTCTGCAGAACGGCCGCATCCGTATGGACTGCCGCCCGCTGGACCTTGTGGCAGAGCTGACCGATGCGGTGCTGTTCTGTGAAGCACGCATCCAGCGCGAGGGCCTTGTGCTCAGCTACACCGAGCCGGAGGAGATGATCCCGGTCTATGCCGACCCGGACCGTCTGCGGCAGGTGTTCATCAACATCATGGACAACGCCATCAAGTACTCGGCCCCCGGCGGACGCATCACGGTCAAGCTGTGGGCGGGCGAATACAAGGCTTTTGCGGAGATCATCGATCAGGGCCGCGGCATCCCGCCGGAAGACCTTGAGAACGTCAAGACCAAGTTCTACAAGGGCAGCAATTCGGTGCGGGGCAGCGGCATCGGCCTTGCGCTGGTGGATTCCATCATGACTGCACTGGACGGCACCATGGACATCAAGAGCACGCTGGGCCGCGGCACAGTGGTCACACTGGGCTTGCCGCTGTACCATAAGGCGTGAAGATTTTGTCACAATTCTGTGGTAAAATAACCGGGAAAAATATGATCCGATAGGAGAACCCAATGAATCAACCCAAAAAGGAACGTTTCAAGACCAGCGTCGGCGGGCAGGCGCTGATGGAAGGCATCATGATGCGCGGCCCGAAGCTCATCTGCTGCGCCGTGCGCAAGCCGGACGGCACCATTGAGACCAAGATCGACCCTGTGAAGAACCACGGCATCTGGACAAAGATCCCGCTGGTGCGCGGTGCCATCTCCATGATCGAAAGCCTGATCGTGGGCTACCGCTACATGATGTACTCGGCTCAGGTGAGCATGGGTGACGACTACGACCCCGAAGAGGAAGAGACTGCCTTTGAAAAATGGGTGGGCGACCACTTGGGCAAAAAGGCAGAGGACGCACTGCTGGCCTGTGCCGCCGTACTGGGCGGCCTGCTGGCGATTTTGCTGTTCACCGTGCTGCCCACCCTCATCGTGGGCGGCGTGAACCACTTTGTAACATTGGGCCGCTGGGCCAAAGTGGTACTGGAAGCGGTGCTGAAAGTTGGAATCTTCCTCACCTATATGGTGGCCATCTCCAAGATGAAGGAGATCCACCGCGTGTTTGAGTACCACGGTGCCGAGCACAAGACCATTGCCTGCTATGAGGCCGGTGATGAGCTGACCGTGGAGAATGTGCGCAAGTACACTCGGTTCCATCCGCGCTGCGGCACCAGTTTCCTCATTCTGGTGGTCATCGTCAGCGTGTTCCTCTACAGCGTGCTGCCGTGGGGCAGCATCGGCCTGCGGGTGCTGTTCAAGCTGCTGCTTCTGCCGCTGGTCATGGGCATCAGCTATGAGCTGCTCAAGTGGTGCGGCCGGTCCGATAACATTGCCACCCGCATCATCCGCCAGCCCGGTATCTGGGTGCAGCACCTGACCGTGTTTGAACCGGACGACAGCATGATCGAGGTGGCCATTGCCGCTGTGACCCCTGTGCTGCCCGAGGACCCGGAGGATGGCAGATGGTAATTGCTGGTTTGACCCCGCGCGAAGCGGTGCGGGCCGTGGAAGCCCGGCTTTCCGCTGCAGGGTGTCCGGATGCCGATTACGATGCACGGGAGCTGTTCCGCGTGGCAGCCGGGCGGGATGCCCGCCTTTCCGACCAGGTGCTGACCACGGAGGAAGCGGAAAAGCTGGAAGCCCTCTGCACGCGCCGTGAGCAGCGGGAACCGCTGCAATACCTGTGCGGGATCTGGAGCTTTCTGGATTTTGACCTTGCCGTTGGCCCCGGTGTGCTCTGCCCCCGGGCAGACACTGAGGTGGTAGCGGAAGCGGCTGCCAATACCCTGACGGGCATTGCAGCGCCCCGGGTGCTGGATCTCTGCGCGGGGACCGGCTGTCTGGGGCTGGGCGTCAAGCGCTTCTGCCCGGCGGCGCAGGTGACCTGCGTGGAAAAAAGCCCGGAGGCCTTTGTTTATCTGGAAAAGAACTGCCGCTGCGCCCTGAAAGGGCAGGGCGGGCAGACGGAGGACTTGCTGGAGCCTGCCGCGTTTGAGCAGGCAGATGCCCCGGCCTTTGACTGGGGGCCGGCGCTGAACGCTCTGCGCGCAAAGGCAAAGCCAGCCTATGCGGTGGAGCCGGTGCAGGGGGATCTGTTCACCTATTGGCAGGGCCTGCCGGAAGGGCAGCTTGATCTGATCGTATCCAACCCGCCCTACCTCACCGCCGAGGAGATGCGGCATCTGCAGCCGGAGGTGGCGCAGGAACCGGCCATGGCGCTGGAAGCAGGAAAGGACGGCCTTGTGTTCTACCGTGCCCTTGCAGAGCATTACCAGAATGCACTGCGGCCCGGCGGAGCGCTGGTGCTGGAGATCGGCTGGCAGCAGCGGCAGGCTGTGGCGGCACTGCTGGCGGCAAACGGCTGGGCAGACATTGAGTGCCGCAAGGATTTTGGCGGCAACGACCGGTGCATGATCGCCCACAGACCCGAAAAATAAAAGTGAAAATAGAAACAACTTCTTGTTGTAATATTTTGATTTTGTGGTATACTATACTGGAAAGTATACGGACAGCCCGCGCACGGCGGGCAGCAGGAAGAAAAGGAGCAGCACGCTATGGCAAAAAATCAGAACAACAACACCGTTGCCCCGGCGACCAAAAAGACCGAGCCGGAGGCCAAAAAAGATGCGCTGGCCACTGCGCTGGCCCAGATCGAAAAGCAGTTCGGCAAGGGTGCCGTGATGAAGCTGGGTGATAACGCCTCCATGCAGGTGGATGCCATTTCCACCGGCAGTCTGGGTCTGGATCTGGCTCTGGGCGTGGGCGGTGTGCCCCGCGGCCGCATCATTGAGGTGTACGGCCCGGAATCCAGTGGTAAGACCACGCTGGCTCTGCACATTCTGGCCGAAGCCCAGAAGCAGGGCGGCGAAGTGGCCTTCATTGACGTGGAGCACGCACTGGACCCCACCTATGCCGAAGCGCTGGGCGTGGACATCAACAATCTGCTGGTCAGCCAGCCGGACACCGGCGAGCAGGCCATGGAGATCTGCGAAGCACTGGTGCGCTCCGGTGCCATCGATGCCATCGTGGTGGACTCGGTTGCCGCCATGGTACCGAGGGCTGAGATCGAGGGCGAAATGGGCGACAGCCATGTGGGCCTGCAGGCCCGCCTGATGAGTCAGGCCATGCGCAAGCTGACTTCGGTCATCGGCAAGACCAACACGGTCTGCGTCTTCATCAACCAGCTGCGTGAAAAAGTGGGCGTGATGTACGGCAACCCGGAGGTCACCACCGGCGGCCGCGCCCTGAAATATTACGCCTCGGTGCGCATCGACATCCGCCGCGTGGAGGGCCTGAAGGACTCTTCCGGCCAGTTCATCGGCAACCACACCCGCGCCAAGATCGTCAAGAATAAGGTGGCACCTCCGTTCCGTGAGGCAGAGTTCGATATCATGTTCGGCGAGGGCATTTCCAAGATGAGCGAACTCATTGATGTGGGCGTGAAGCTGGGCATCGTGCAGAAGAGCGGCGCATGGTTCAACTATGGCGATATCCGTCTGGGTCAGGGCCGCGACAACGCAAAGCAGTTCCTGAAGGACAATCCCGAGATCGCAAACGACATCGAGGGCCAGATCCGCGCCAATGCCGATAAGCTGTACGCATCCCGCCGCCCGGCAGGCAAGGGCGCTGCGGCCAAGGCCGAGGAACCCGCCAAGGCTGCAGATGCCAAGGAGCCGGTGGTCAAGGCTCCTGCCCGCAGCAGCGAGAGCGAACTGGATATCATGGTGGAGGACTAAATGTCCTTTTATAAACGCCGCCGCCCGAAGCAGGAAGAAGAAAAGTGCGCCGACCCGGCCAAGGCCCGCGCCCGCGCACTGGATGCGCTGGCCTCGCGCGAGATGTCCTCGGCACAGCTGTATGAACGGCTGTGCTATGGCTTTACCGAGCAGACTGCAGCGGCTGCTGTGGCTGAGATGGTGGAGCTGGATTACGTAAACGATGACCGCTATGCCGAAGCCCGGGCACACAGCCTGCTTGCCGCCCGCAAGAGCCGCCGTGCGGCGGCCCAGAACCTGCGGCAGAAGGGCCTTTCCGGCGCGCAGATCGAGCAGGCGCTGGAAAGCGTCTATGCCCCGGACGCAGACGGCGAAAGCCCGGAGCTGGAAGCTGCCGCCGCTCTGGTGCGCAGCCGCTACATGAAAAAGCTGGCCGATGGCCGCCGCGACCTTGTGGTGGCCGCCCTGCAGCGCCGCGGCTTTGCGTATTCGGTCATAAAAGAAGCGATAAAAAGAGCGGAAGAAGAATAAAAAGCACCCCTCAAAAGAGAAAGAGAGTATCATCCCCTATGAAAATTGCGTGTATTTCCCTTGGCTGCCCCAAGAATCAGGTCGATCTGGATGTGATGGTGCACATCCTGCTGTCTGCCGGCCACGAGACCGTGGCCGATCTGGCCGAAGCAGATGTGATCCTTGTGAACACCTGCGGCTTCATCGAGAGCGCCAAGACCGAAGCCATTGAAAACATTCTGGAAGCCTGCTCCTACAAGCAGCAGAACCCGGAGCTGAAGGTCATCGTCACCGGCTGTCTTGCCGAGCGCTACCGCAGCCAGATCGAGGAAGAGATCCCCGAGGTGGACGCGGTGGTGGGCTGTGCCTCCAACAAGGCCATCGACACCATCGTGGCCCGCCTGTTCCATGGTGAGGACCATCTGGAAAGCTACGGTGCCAAAAAGGACTTTCCGCTGGGCGGCAAGCGTGTCATCGGCACGCCTGCCCACTATGCGTACTTAAAGA
>OLQX01002917.1_pt1 | contig 10535 bp, 7 predicted proteins | sample 1672581 | NCBI WGS metagenome assembly OLQX01 (sample SAMEA3136701, study PRJEB25190) | human gut metagenome | reverse complement strand
GAATGTAAACTGGACAGAGAAACGGAAGCACATCACTTTTCAGAACCAGGATGGGAAGAAAGTGCGAGACAGCAATCTGTCAAAAACATTTCATCTGGATATCAGTAAGGAGGACTTAGAGAATGAATTTGATAGAAATTACAAAAGGGTACGAGCCGAAGCAGAACGAACAAACGGAGCAGATGAAGAGCTTGCCGGATATTACCGACAAGTGGAAGCAACTTGCGAAGGAGCAGGCGGCGTCACTGGAGTTAGTGACGGAAGAGAGAGACGAGTTACAGGCGAGAAATCAGAAGATGAACGAGTTTATCCAGAAATTTCAGGAAAGGACACACAAGCTGAAAATGGAAAAACAGAAGCTATTCTTCGAGAATCACGAAATGCAAGACGAAATTCGGAAATTAAACGACGAAATTCATCGTTTGACAACCGAACTGTCCGAAACGCAGAAGCTGAATCAATCGCTTCAGAAGAGCAACGACGATTTGAGGAACAGAAACGGATTGAAGAGCAGGAGCGAGCAAGAGCAGCTCGAAGAAGAAATAAAAGACGTTCGGGACCAGAACTCTAAATTGCAGATACAGGTTAATAAATCATCTGTGCAAGCTGTTGATGAGGCATATAGAAAACAAAAAGAAGCAGAAAAACAATTACAGTCATTAAAGTATCAGGCGGAACAGAATAGAAAGAAAGCTGAGCAGGAAGTGCAAAAACTGAAAAAAAGAATAAAATGGCAATCAGAGAAAATAAACGAGATAAAATTTTACTGTGGAATTGGATATATAGCAGCACTTGTACTTTCATCTTGTCTTATTAAGATATGCTTCTTGTGATTTTAAATGCGATATTTCAGAATTAAATTACGATTTTTGATAGATTAGATTGTTTGAAACGCATTTTTATGATATGATGATAAATACCATGTGAACAGGTATTTCAAGCAAACAAGATTGAGGTGAAAAAATGGCAGTTAGTTACAAGAAATTGTGGAAATTGTTGATTGATAAAGAAATGATGAAGAAAGATTTGCGTGCAATGACAGGAGTTAGTACAACAACGATGTCTCGATTATCAAAAGATGAAAATGTAAGTACAGAGATTCTGTCAAAGATATGTTCTGCTTTGAATTGTGATGTGGGAGACATCATGGAATTTGTTCCTGATAAAAAAGAGGAGCAGTAAGGAGGTACGGGAACATGGATCATTCTTATCCTTATATTGCATCTTTGACCAGAGAGCCGTTCCTTTTTTATGAAATGCGTTCCACTGCAAAGCTTATGTCAGAAGGAATTTCCGATGATACGATTGTAAAAGAAATTGTAGAGCAGAATCTTTTCCAGTACCCAACGGAAAAATCTATCACACGCATGGCGAAAGCCTGTATAAAACGGCTTCATGCACTGGAAGATGATTCGCTGGTTGCTGCGATTGCGTCACAGCCAACGGATGTAGCAAAACAAGTTTGTCTGTATGCGTTGATGAAGCAGAGCCGACTGGTTTGGGAATTTATGCTGACAGTCATTGGTGAGAAGTACAGATTAAGGGACACGTCTTTTGGTAAGATAGATTTGAATACATTTTTTATGCGTTTACAGGAACAAAATGATACCGTAGCTTCTTGGAGCGATAGTACGATAACAAAGTTAAAACAGATTATTGCCAGAGTGCTTGTCGAAACAGAATATCTCGACAACCTCAAGGCAGATCATTTGAATCCAGTATGGCTGCATCCTGTTTTGGAAAATGCCATCAGAAGCAATGGCGATACGGCGATACTGCCGGCGTTTAATTGCTTTGTGTAGGAGGTAACCCGATGAGTGAAATAAAAGAGCGCCTGGACAAAGTTCGGGCATTGATTCAGGAACCGGAGTTCCTGGAAGGCAAAGGACTCAGCAATGAGGTGAATATCAGAATCTTCTGTTATGAACCGGAGAATGAAATGGTTGTCCGCCATTTTGTGAATCAGTTGGAAACTGATCAGTCCTTAGATTGCCATTTGATTGTTTGTAATTTATATAAAACATTTCTCTCTATCTGTGATGATATGGATATCACAGATGCGATTCCCGATATGGAAGAAGCTGACGGAAATGCTTATCTTCTAGAGCAGCTTAACTCCGCAATCGGCAATGGAGAGTTCATTGATAAAATCCAGTATGAGCCACACGAACCAGGTGATGTGCTGATGTTGACAGGTGTAGGCGAGGTGTTTCCATTTATGAGAATCCATACGTTACTAGAAGCCTTGCAACCGTATTTTTCGGATGTTCCGATTTTGGTTATGTATCCGGGTGAGTTCGATGGTCGTCATGTAAAACTGTTCAATCGTCTGACACCAAATGATTATTACCGGGCATTCAATGTCATAGATTAAGGGGGATAAAGCCATGATGATTCGAGATATGTTTGCGGATGACATCAACCGCAAAATCAATGGTGTAATTAAAGTAGATCAGGCTGCTGATGATGTAATCGAGCAGGAGTTAAATGAATATGTCATTACCAGAGAATTGAAGAAACACTTCATTACTTTCTTCAACTATTATGGAGATGCCTTTGACCAGCCTACGGCTGATATGGGTGTTTGGATTTCCGGTTTCTTTGGAAGTGGTAAATCTCACTTTCTGAAAATGCTTTCCTACCTTTTGGAAAATAAAGAGGTAAAAGGTATTCGGAGTGTAGAACGTTTCCGTAAAAAGTTTGAGGACGATCCGGCAACCTTTATGCTGATTGACCGTGCTACAAAGGGAACAACAGAGACAATTCTGTTTAATATTGATATTGAGGGATTCAGCAATAAAGATAAGACAGCTGTACTTCGTGTTTTTGCGAAGATGTTCTATAACCATCTGGGATTTTACGGAGAAAATCTGAAAGTTGCCATGATGGAGCGTTATATCGACCAGCAGGGAAAAACGGAGGAGTTCCGCAGAGTTTTTGAAGAAAAGAAAGGCAAGTCCTGGATGGAAATGCGCCGTGCCTTTGCATTCAATGGAAAGTTTATTATTCCGACTTTAATGGAAGTTCTGGATATGAGTGAGGACGATGCCAAGACATGGTTCAATGATAAAACTGCAACAGAAATATCTATTGCTCAGCTTGTGGAAGATATGAAAGCCTATGTGGATACTAAACCAGCGAACTTCCGTCTGCTGTTTATGATCGACGAAGTTGGTCAGTATGTCGGCACAGACACCGATATGCTTTTGAACCTCCAGTCTTTGACAGAAAAAATCGGAAGTGAGTGTGAAGGAAAGATTTGGGTGATCTGCACCGGACAGGAAGCCATTGATGAAATCATCAAAGTTCGTGCCGATGAGTTCTCCCGTATTCAGGCTCGTTTTAAGACAAGACTGAGTTTATCATCTTCCTCTGTGGATGAAGTCATCCAGAAACGTATTCTGAAAAAGAAACCAGAAGCAGCTAAAAATCTGGAAGATGTTTATGAGCAGAATGATTCTGTTCTTCGTAACCTGTTCAGCTTTAGCGGTTCCATTCTGGATATTAAAGGTTATTCCGGCCCAAGGGAATTTACCGAGAACTTCCCGTTCGTGCCGTATCAGTTTATCATCATGCAGAAGGTATTTGCTGAAATCCGGAAACATGGAAATTCCGGTAAGCACCTGTCTGGTGGTGAGCGTTCCATGCTCTCAGGCTTCCAGGAAGCTGCACAGAAAATTCAGGAGAAGGACGAATATGCACTTGTTCCGTTTTTCCGTTTTTATGATACTGTACATACTTTTCTGGATGGTTCGATCCGTCGTGTAATTGAGCGTTGCCAGAAAGCTGCTGACAACGGGGACGGCATTGAACAGCAGGATGTAGATGTACTGAAACTTTTGTACTTGATTCGATATATTGATGATATTCCTTCCAATTTGGACAATATCGTAATCCTTATGGCAGACGATATTCGTGTGGATAAGATTATCATGCGTGAAGCTGTCCGAGGATGCCTTGATCGTCTGATGAGCCAGAACTATATCGGCAGAACTGGTGACACTTATAACTTCTTGACTGACGAAGAACAGGATATTCAGCGTGAAATAAGAGATACAAATGTGGATACAGCTTCTATCGTAGAGCGTATTGCTCAGATGATTTACGGTGATATTTTCACAACTAAGAAGTTCCGTTATGGAAAATATGACTTTGCCTTCGACCAGATGGTAGATGGTATTACTGTTGGTGTGGCAACAGGCGGTATGCGTCTGCGTTTCCTGACCGTTGCTACCGATGCTATTGAAAAAACGGATTATCGTCTGATGGCAGAATCCAAAGGCAACGAAGCAATCGTAGTTCTGGCTGATACGCTTTACTATGAATCTCTGGAATCTGCTATGAAGATTCGCAAGTATGTAAAGCAGAGAAATGTAAGCCAGCTTCCAAAAACTGTGCAGAAAATCATCAGCGATCAGCAGGACGAAGCCGGAAAATATGAGCTGAGTGCCATGAGTGAATTGCAAAATGCTATCGAGGGGGCACAGTTCTATGTAGACGGTGAGCATTTGGAAACCAAAGCCGGAAATGCCAAGAGTAAGATTGACCAGTCTCTTGAATATCTGGTTGCTCATGTATATAGCAAGCTTGACCTGATTACAGATAATGTAAGCAGTGATGCAGATATTATTGCGATTCTGACAGGTGCGGTAACGGCACTTCCGGGCATGGAGCCAAACCGTGATGCTGCTTCCGCTATGGAAGAATATCTGGAAATGCAGGATGCGAAAAAACTGCCGACATCTATGGCAGACGTGCAAAGCAAATATAGTGCAATTCCGTATGGATGGAAAGAAATTGATATTGCTGCGGTTGCGGCACAGCTGATTTATTCCCAGAAAGTAACCATCAAGTATGCAGGCAATACCATTCAGCCAGATGACCCGAAATTGCCGGATATGCTCCGCAAAAAGAGTGAGATCGGCAAGACTTCCATCAGCAAGCGTAAAACCATTTCAGCTACGATGATGCGTGATGTAAAAGCAATGCTCCGAGAGTATTTCGACATCATGGATGTACCGGACGATGAAGATGGGCTGATTCGCTTTGTGACTGAGAAATTTGATGAACAGCGTGATTACTATACTTCTCTGGATGCCCGTTATGACGGACATAAATACCCAGACCGTGCATTAGTTCAGGAAGCCATTCATCTGATGGAGGATGTACTTTCCCAGAAGAAAGACAATATTGCCCTGATTGAGCGTGTGCTGAAAAAAGAGGATGCTCTTTTCGACAATAAAGAAGCCATGAGCAACGGCATTGAAAACTTCTTCAAAACCCAGGTAACAGTATTCGACCAGGCAGTGCAGTTTGAAAAATCTCTGCATGATGATCTTGACTGTATCGCAGAAAATGAGGAAGCACACAAGGCACTGAATACCATTCGTCTGATTACCATGGTTCAGACCGGAAGCAAGTTCAACTATAACCGGATTCGTGAACTGAATCCGCTGATGGATACGGTTCGTACAGCTCATGACAAGATGTTGGAAGAAAAACGTGTTGAGATTCTGGAAACGGTTCGTCAGTGTATGGAAGCAACCCACACTGCCGCAAACGGCGATTCCAAGGTATCCCATCTGATTGAGAAATCAGATCGGTATTTCAGCCAATGCAAGGAAAAAATTGCAGAATTAAAGAGCCTTGCCCTTCTGGATGCTATGTTCTTGCCGATGTGCCAGTACAAGGATGATACTATCAGCAATATCGAGTCAGTTCTGGCTCCGCCTGCACCGAAGCCGCAGGTACAGCCGACACAGCCAGGAAAAGAAACTGCTCCGGCAAAGAAAAAGGTTGTCCGTACTTATAACCGACAGGTTGTATTCCAGGCAAAGACCTTACAGACGGATGCGGACATTGATGATTATGTAGAAAAGATTCGTTCTCAGCTGAAACAGTTGCTGAAGAATTGCGACGAAATTAAGCTGAATTAAGGAGTGTACCTATGGAAGAATTACTTGAAAGACTGGTTATTGCAGTTGAACAGCAAAATTCAGCTTTTCCTTGGGATAGTGCAATTTCAATATTAGCACTAATTGCTTCATGGGTTACAATTTTCTTTTTGCTCAAGGAACGAAATGAGAAAAATCGCCCTTATATGCAAATATCGTTTGAACTTGTTCGCTCAACGTTGGCGTGCATTGTTTTGAGAAATGTTGGGACAGTTCCATTGGAAGTTAAAAGTTTGACGTTTAATGAAACTTTTACCAAACAGTTGCAAACGAAAACGCAGAAACGATTAAAAAAGAAAGAATCGACAAGTATTGTGATTTTTCCAAATCAGAAATGGGTTATTTCATTTGATACAAATGTTTTTAATATCATAAACGATTTTGAAGAAAAAAAAGTAAGGATTGATTACGAATATTATAAGTATGGGAAAAACAAATCTTATAATGAAAAAATTGCAATCGATTTTTCAGAGTACAGTGGATTTTTAAACTATATTTCAGAAGTGGATGAGTTTAAGAATAGTGTTGATAATTTGAGAAAATCAATGGAGAATATTGATAAAGGTATTAGGAAATTGTCCGTTCGAATAGAAGATGGAGAAAATTATGGATAAGAATGCGATTAAAAAATTTGCTGTCTGGGCAAGAACAGAACTGATCGCCCGTGTTTCCCTGAAAGGTGTGGAATACGGTATCACTGAGGACAAAATTGAGGATGCCAATGCGGACAGCGTTGGCGGCAAAGTCCTCACTGCCGATGAAAAGAAGCAGCGTCAGGCTTTGATTGCTGAGATTAACGATAAAGGATATAAGCAGGTCATGGAGGAGGTTGCTTACACTTGGTTCAACCGCTTCTCTGCTCTGCGATTCATGGAAGTAAACGGCTATCTTCCTTCTCATGTGCGTGTGTTCACGGACGAGGAAAACAGCTTTAAGCCGCAGATTATAACCGAAGCCATTCATCTGGATTTGGATGGACTCAATATGGAAAAGGTCTATGAACTGAAAGATGCAGAAAAGAGCGAAGAACTGTATAAATATCTGCTGATTGTACAGTGTAACGCTCTGAATAAAATTCTGCCGGGAATGTTTCAGAAGATTGCGGATTACACCGAGCTTCTTCTGCCGGACAATCTGCTTCGTGAAGGCAGTGTGATTCAGCAGATGATTGAGCTGATACCGGAGGATGACTGGAAGGATGCTGTCCAGATTATCGGATGGCTGTATCAGTATTATAACAGCGAGAAAAAAGATGATGTTTTCGCAGCACTGAAAAAGAATGTAAAAATCACAAAAGAAAACATACCTGCAGCAACCCAGCTTTTCACACCGGACTGGATTGTTCGCTATATGGTAGAGAACAGCCTTGGTCGTCTGTGGTTGGAGGGACACCCGGATGTCAAAGAGCAGCTTCTTCCGACTGAGGAAGAACAGTCTGCCTATGCTGCCGGAAACCGTGACCCGGAAGATACCAAATGGCACTACTACCTGGAAGAAGCCGAGCAGGAGCCGGAAGTACAGATACAGCTTGCCGAGATTCGCAAGGAATACGCCGCACTGACACCGGATCAGCTGAAAGTTATTGACCCATGCTCTGGTTCCGGTCATATCCTTGCATATATGTTTGATGTGCTGATGAAGATTTATGAATCCTACGGCTATACTACCCGTGAAGCGGTGGCAAGCATTGTAGAAAACAATCTTTATGGTCTGGATATTGATGACCGTGCGGCACAGCTGGCTTACTTTGCGGTAATGATGAAAGCCCGTCAGTATGACCGTCGCTTCTTCAGCCGTGGCATTCAGCTCCATGTGTATGCTATTGTCGAGAGCAATCATGTAGATAAATTTGCTGTAGACTATTTCTGTAATGGCGATGCGAAGCTAACGGCGGCTATGAATATCATTATCAAAGAGCTGCATGATGCAAAGGAATACGGTTCTATACTGACGGTCACACCGCAGGATTGGTCTGCACTGTATGACCGTTTTGCAGAGATTACGGAAGATATAAATATGTCCCGTGAGACGGCATTGAGAGAATTATTACCGTTGGTACAGGTGGCAGAAGCTCTGGCACAGAAGTATGATGTGGTTGTGACGAATCCGCCGTATATGGGTAGCTCTGGCATGAGTGCAAAGCTGTCAGATTATGTGAAAAAGAATTACCCTGATAGCAAAAGTGACTTGTTTTCTTGCTTTATTGAACACGGTAACGGCATAATAAAACGCAATCGTTTTAATTGTATGATTACGATGCAAAGCTGGATGTTCCTTTCCAGCTTTGAGAAAATGCGAGCAAAAGCCTTGCAAACTAAGACAATTACAAACTTAATGCACATGGAAAACATGGTGATGGGTATTGCGTTTGGTACGGCTGTAACAATTTTTCGGAATAATGCCGTCAAAGGGTATAAGGGTACATACAATCAAATCAAGCTACAGGATATTGAAAATGATACGCCAAAACAGTTCCCTATACAGGAAAACCGTTTTGCACAGGTGAGCACAGACAACTTCTCCAAAATCCCCGGATCTCCGGTGGCATATTGGGTAAGCAAGGCGGTACTTGATGTCTACAGCAGGGCAAAATTGCTGGGCAATATTGCATCCCCTCGTACGGGCATGACGACAGGTGATAATAACCGTTTTTTGCGCCTGTGGTTTGAAATTGAAATTCCTAAGGCTAAGTTTGATGCTAAAGATGCTGACGATGCAAGAACCTCCGGGAAAAAATGGTTCCCCTACTGTAAGGGCGGTGGCTATATGCGTTGGTATGGATATAACGAGTATCTGGTCAACTGGGAAAATGACGGTTTTGAGATAAAGAACAATATAAAACCTAATGGACTAAAAGCTGCGAGTGTTCGAAGCGAATCACTCTACTTCAAGAAGTTAATCACTTGGTCGGCAGTGACATCAGGCAGTTTTTCATGCCGTTTGTGCGAGGGAGGCTCTCTGTTTGACTCTGGCGGATCAAGTATCGACGTACACGGGGAGACACTTTATATTTTAGCAATTCTAAACAGCGTAATAGGACAATTCTACCTTGATATAAGCAATGCAACAATTAACTATCAACCTGGAGATATTGCCGGTATTCCGGTGGTATTTCCTGAGGGCAATGAGCCGACACAACGAATTGAAGAATGTGTAGATATTGCACGTAAAGACTGGGACTCTTTCGAAACTTCATGGGATTTCCAGCATCATCCGCTACTTCGCAAAGTTCCAACTATTGCTGAAGCTTTTACCCAGTGGCAGACGGAATGTGATGGGCGCTTCAATCAGCTGCAAGCCAACGAAGAAGAACTAAATCGTATCTTCATTGACATTTACGGCTTACAGGATGAGTTGACACCGGAAGTTGAGGATAAGGATGTCACTGTCCGAAAGGCTGACCTTGTCAGAGATATTCGTTCTTTCATTTCCTATGCGGTTGGCTGTATGTTCGGTCGCTACTCTTTGGATGAAGATGGTCTTATTTATGCAGGCGGCGAATGGGATGCCAGCAAATATGTTTCTTTCGCTGCGGATAAGGATAACATTATCCCGATTTGTGACGATGAATACTTTGAGGATGATATTGTTGGTTTGTTTGTAGAGTTTGTTAAAACTGTTTATGGTGCGGACGTGCTGGATGAAAACTTGAAATTCATTGCTGATGCATTGGGTGGCAAGGGACAGCCGAAAGAGGTGATTCGGAACTATTTCCTGAATGATTTTTATAAAGATCATTGCAAGATTTATCAGAAACGCCCAATTTATTGGTTGTTTGACAGTGGCAAAAAGAACGGCTTTAAGGCTCTGATTTATATGCATCGTTATCAGCCGGACACCATTGCCCGTATTCGTACCGACTATGTGCATGAGCAACAGGCTCGTTATCGCACAGCTATTGCTGATCTGGAACAGCGGATTGCCAATGCTTCCACCGGAGAGCGTGTGAAGCTGAACAGAAAGCTGACCACCTTGCAGGCACAGGATACTGAAATCAGAACCTATGAGGAAAAGATTCATCACCTTGCCGACCAGATGATTTCCATTGATCTGGACGATGGCGTGAAGAAGAATTATGTAATTTTCCAGGATGTTTTGGCTAAAATAAAGTAGGAAAGAGGATGAGAAAGTGCAGTCAAAAGAGGATGTTTTAAATAGAGAACCATTTGTCAAACAGATAGTTGATTTGACTAAGATCCTTTCAGAAAAACGTAAAAATTGTTGTTTTGCTATTGAAGGAGAATGGGGAAGTGGTAAGAGTTTTGTACTGGAAAAGATTCAAGAATGTCTTCAAGTGGAACAATCGGAAACAACAAACACGGATCGTTTTTTTGTTGTTCGATATGATTGTTGGCGGTACGATTACTATGAAGAACCTATAGTTGCTATTATTTCTGTATTAAAAGATCAGATTGAACAGTATGTGAGTTTATTATCAAATGAGACTAAGAAAGAAATGTTAGCCATTGTTAAAAATACAATAACAAAGATTGCTGTCGAAGCAATCAAATCAAAGACGGGAGTAGATTTGGATGGTGTTGTTGGAACATCTGAAGATGATGGAAAAATATATGATAAATA
>OLQX01002915.1_pt1 | contig 10545 bp, 7 predicted proteins | sample 1672581 | NCBI WGS metagenome assembly OLQX01 (sample SAMEA3136701, study PRJEB25190) | human gut metagenome | reverse complement strand
CAGATTTTGTGAAGAAGTTAATTGCCAAGAAAGGCCGCGAAAATGTCAAAATGCCTTATCTTGTCAAGAAAATGCTAGAAAAGAAGTATGGAAAAAAATATGATTAAGTAACTAAATATGACCGTAATAGGGAGTGTTTGATGTGAGCGATTTCTTGTTAAAAAGTGTATACTATCAGAAACGAAAGAATAGAGGTTATGATATGAAATCAGCAGTTTATACCAAAGCTGGACAAGTTGGTCTGACAGAAATTGATCGCCCACAACTAGAGGCAGCAGATGATGCCATTATCCGTATTGTCCGTACTTGCGTTTGTGGATCGGACCTTTGGAGTTACCGCAATCCGGAAATGGAAGAAGGACACAGAAATAGCGGTCATGAGGCTATCGGAATTGTCGAAGAAGTTGGTGATGACGTTACTACGGTGAAAGCTGGTGACTTTGTCATTGCCCCTTTCACACACGGTTGTGGACAGTGTGATGCCTGTCGTGTGGGCTTTGATGGGTCATGTGACAACCACCCAGGTAATAACTGGTCTGGTGGCGTTCAGGCTGAGTATATTCGATTCCACTTTGCCAATTGGGCCCTTGTCAAAATTCCTGGGCAACCTTCAGATTATAGTGAAGGCATGCTCAAGTCACTTTTGACACTAGCTGATGTCATGCCGACGGGTTACCATGCGGCACGTGTTGCTAATGTGCAAAAGGGTGACAAGGTGGTCGTTATTGGAGATGGTGCTGTCGGTCAATGTGCTGTCATCGCAGCTAAGATGCGTGGTGCCTCACAAATCATCCTTATGAGTCGTCACGAAGACCGCCAACAAATGGCTTTGGAGTCAGGTGCGACAGCAGTTGTTGCTGAACGTGGTGAGGAAGGCATTGCCAAAGTCCGTGAAATTCTAGGGGGAGGAGCGGATGCAGCTCTCGAATGTGTCGGTACTGAAGCAGCGGTGGACCAAGCTCTTGGAGTCCTTCACAATGGGGGGCGTATGGGATTTGTTGGTGTTCCACATTATGAAAATCGTGCCATTGGATCAACCTTTGGACAAAATACAACGATTGGTGGCGGACCAGCCTCTGTTACTACCTACAACAAACAACTCTTGCTCAAGGCTGTATTGGATGGAGATATCAATCCAGGCCGAGTTTTTACGACAAGTTATAAATTGGAAGATATTAATCAAGCCTATAAAGATATGGATGAACGCAAGTCTATTAAATCTATGATTGTGATTGACTAATGAGAAAAATTCTAGTAGATGATTTCTGCTGTTATACTTGATAAAATAGTATTTGTCTAAAGACCTTTGATCTCTGAAGGAGGGTGTCATGGTGAGAAAATTATCTGTTGAAGAAGTTGCAAGAAGACGGACTTTATTGTTTGGGGTTCTTGCCGTCATTTTTGGGATCCTCATTTTTCGAAACGGTGTTGGTTTCACAAAATTTTCCTTGGATCTATTAGCCATTTACTTTTTAGTTGATGGACTAGGAAGCTTTCTTCTTCGCTTTTTGTTACGTAGCAAGTCTATTTCCTATAGCCACTCTATTTGGTTTATTTTTCTTTCACTTGCGTTGATCTGGTTGAATCGACTGAGTAGTCTGCCCGTAAACTTAGTTGTGATTTGTTTAGGGGCATATCAGTTGGGGAGTGCCATTGTCTATGGGATCACATTTTGGCTTTATAAGGCCAATCGGGTAAAAGGAGGCTGGCTCTATTTATGGGATGCGCTTTTAAACGGTGGGATTGGTCTAGCAACTGTCTTGGAACCTGGTTCAGATGGGCACTTCCAATTTATCCTCTTGGGGGCTTATCTGGTCTTGTTGGGGATTTCTAATATTCGAGATGGTATTTTATTTGACAAAGACCAACAAGGCCAAGAGTTAAAACGTCGCTTTCGTATTAGCCTACCGGTTATCTTTGCAGCCTTTATCCCTGCTAAGGAGTTAAAACGGTTTAACCAGTTTCTTCAAAAAGGGAGCTCGGCGGGACACACAGGCCCTTATCGATTGGTGAAAAAAGAAGAAGAGGCAAGGGAATTAGAAATTTTGGTTCATACTTCTGACAGCAACTTATTTGGAGCGATTGGGCATGTAGATATTTGTTATCAGGGGAAGGTCATTTCTTACGGAAGTTACGATCCCTTTTCAGAGCGTCTATTTGGGACGATTGGGGATGGCGTACTGTTTAAAGTGGATAAGGAACCATACATCGAACTATGTAAAAAAGAGAGTCAAAAGACGCTGTTTGGCTACAGCCTATCCCTTACCGAAGAAGAGAATCAGGCAGTAGAGAAGCGTCTAGCTGAAATTGATCAGTTGTTAGAACCTTGGGATCCACCTAGTAGGTTACTGGAAGACGGTCAGCCGACCTACGCTTACAAATTGAAATATGATTTAGGGGCTGAGCTATATAAATTTACTTCTTCGCGTTTTAAATCTTACTTTGTTCTGTCTACGAATTGCTGCCTGTTAGCAGATTCCATTGTGGGACAGGCGGGAACGGCTGTATTAGATGTGCGTGGAGTGATTGCACCAGGGACCTATCAGGATTACTTAGAATACGAATTTGAAGCTCCAAACGGGCGGGTCCATACACGAACAGTATATTAAGTAAAGAAAGACAGATTCAAAATTTTGAGAAATCTGTCTTTTTTGCACAAGATTTCTTGTAAAAAAAAAGAAAATCTTTTAAAATCTCTCAATACCTTGATACAATTGTGATTGAGTATGGTGCATAATGACTGTTACTCTATACATTAAAAAACAATAGCCACCTTTCGAACACAAAATCAGACTTGTTGAGTTCAAATTTTCCAAAATATTCTCATTGTACTGTAGAATGTTTTACACAAAAATCGTACATCACCATAAAATTACGCTTTCATTTTACCACCTTTGTCTTATCCTTTATATGTAATGAGGTAGTCATACATTGTATGTTGGTGATTTTTTATCTCTTGAATATACAATATAAGTGCAATAAAAAACTCATAGCGTTTCATTGGTGTAAACTGTAAGTAACCACACAAACAGAACCCGAGGAAAAACTATGAGCTACTTCTATCTTAACATAACCGACCGATTAGGGATTTAGTTTGATAAGCGATGGTGAGGGAATTAAAAAACTCAACAGGAGATTGTCCCTGTTGACCAGCGACAAAAAGAGCATGCTTGTATGGTTATGCTCTTTTTTAATATCAATTATTATTCAAAATATCCCAGAGTTCTTGGACAGTATCAGCTACAAAATCAGGATTTTCTGCCAAGAGGGTTTCGTTTGTCCCAAATCCCCAGGTAACAGCCAAGGTCTTGATACCAACTGTTTTTCCGCCAATCATGTCATACTTGGTGTCGCCAACAATGACAGACTGGTCCTTATTCGCATTATTTTCAGCAATAGCACGCTGCAAGACGTCAGCCTTGTGGAAAGCAGCAGGTGTGGCCCCATAGATGCCGTCAAAAAACTCAGTGATGCCAAGGTACTCGCACATTTCTAGAGCAGTAGGCTCATTTTTGGAAGTCGTGATATAGATTTTCTTGTTAGGATCTTGACTAAGGTACTCGAGAACCTCTTTTATACCATCATAGAGGTGAGCCTCCAATTGTCCTTTAGTCTCATAATAGTCACGATAAATTTTGACAGCTTGGTCAGCACCTTCTTCGCTAATCTCTTCTTTAAAGGTTACCTCGAGAGGTGGTCCCATAAAGGTGCGAATTTTCTTGTCACTAGGAACAGGGAGGCCTAGTCTTTCAAAGGTTTGAACAAAACCATTGTGGATTCCCTCAGAACTATCAACGAGAGTACCATCAAGGTCGAAAAAAATGTGTGTGAGTGTCATAAAATTCTCCAATATAGTGTCGTTGGTTTATTATAACATGATAAAAACGGTTTAAGTGGTTAGGTCTATTTATCATTCTAAAGTTGACATAACTTTTTTATGTGTAACGGTACGTTCTTGCTTATTTCCAAGCGCTTTGATACGAGCTTCCAGAAGAATAGGACGACCTTGAACACTTCGCGTATAAATGAGGTTATATTTTCCTACACTTTTTTGGATGTGTCGGAGGAAAGACTCTGCATCTGCCTTACGCTTTTCAAACATACTTGGAACGGCAAAAAATTCGGTTTGATCTTTCACCTTGTGACAAGACTTTAAGATATAGCGTTGATTTTCGATAGGAGCGAAAAACTCAGTCAAAGCCTGAGCAAAGATTTCTTTCTCCCTCATGCTAGCACCCTTGAGATAGATAGCGTTATAAATCGCCTGTTTACTATCTTTTACCACTCTAGGAGCAGACTCTTCAGTCTCAATCTGACCTGAATCAAGAAGGGCTTGGTGGATAGCTTTACCAAATGTTTCCGACCGTTTATAAGGACTCCTGTAGATAAAATATCTTCCCCAGAAGACAGCCAGTAGAAGAAGGGCAAGTAGAAGTATCGGTAGACTATGAACAAACGGCTTCCCAACAATTAGATATCTCCCCAAATCAATAATAAAATAAGTGGCAGCAAAGGCTTGAGAAATAAGTAAGGCCTTCATCCAATCATTAAGGTATGCTAACGGTAAAAATTGTTTGTCGACTTCAACTTCATTAGCAACTTCCATTTCTTCGTTAAGAGGTAGAGCTTCTTGCCACCGGTCTTTAAGCTCCTGACGTTTTTGAGACAGAGTAATGGCATTTTGATTAAGTTTTTCTAGACCCTTTTGGCTAAAAGTTATTTGATTGAGGTCAAGGCGATCAATGCCAGATTCGATAGTGGGCTCTTGATAATGGAGACCCAGAAACTGTGTCATACGCCGATCTAACAAATCTAAGTCAGGACTAAGTGCATACAACTGCAGCTCTAATGTCTCATCGTATTTTTCTTCATCATCTTGAAATTCAAACCATTTCCTAGGTGATAAATTAATAGAAACCAAATGCCAGATATTACTCGTTTTATTAGGATTATCAGGCCAAACACGGATGGCACGTCCTCGCATCTGATTACTTAGCATGAAGCTTCCAACAAAACTAGCTAAAATGAGGGAGTTTACACAGGGGGCATCCCAACCTTCGCCCAATAAAGACTTTGTCCCAATAATCACTTTGATATATCCATCTTGGAAAAGCTGAGTAAGAGCTGTAACCAAATCATGATAGGAACCAGAAATACTGACCTTAAGATAATCCTCTTGGCTCAACTGTCCAATAACATCATAGGATAAACGAGAATTAGGAATGAGTCGCTCTAGATGTTCTTTAGCTGAAGTTGGAATAATCACTAAACTTCCTGTCAATACAGCTACAGGTACTGTCCAAGACTGTTCAATCATTTCTCTACGAATAGATTCAAAGTAAGAGAGGACACCTAGTTGGGTAAATTGAGCATTTTCATCACCTAAATGAACTTGAAGATCCTTACGTATAAAGTCTGTCAAAACAAGTTGACGTAGATTATTTCCTAGAGACTGGTACTCTGCCTTAAAAATATCTCTAACAGCATTGAGTTTTCCCAATGATTGATTGAGCAGGACATCTTGTTTCTTATTCCGGATAAGTTTAACTTGATTTCTTTCGATAAGACCATTTGCTTTCAAATCACTTTTCAGTTGGTTAAAGGCCTCCTCGGTAAATCCAAACCAATTTGGAACCTGAAAAATAATGCCATTAAGCAAGGTTTCAAACCACTCAAGCGTAAAAGTTGGTAAGGTTTTTGTAGCGAGAAGTTCTTGAAAACGTTGAGGAAAAGGTAATTCTTTAGACCGTAAAAAAATCAGGATAGCAGAAAGATATTTAGGATTAGCCAATAGGTCATCATCGCTAATTTGGTTACTTAGTGCCGGACTAGACTGAATGGTGTTTGAGAAGTTTATATCTGTAGACAGTTTAGTTAGAAAGTTAAGTTTCTGCTTTTCAAACTGATCTAATTGTGTTCGTTCTTCCTTAGTTGGAAAGGCGAAGTAGACATAGTCCTGATGAGGACAGAGCGTCCCTTCCTTAACCAGTTCAGGCACTGTAATTTCTTCATCAATCTCACCACACATGCTGATATAACGCTCCCAAAGTGCGGGTTCTCCCTCGTATGGGGGTGTCGCAGTTAAAGAAATCATCTTGATTTTTGGAAAAGCTTTACGAAAACTCTCCAAACTCTTCCACCATTCATTTCTTAAATGATGGCACTCATCCAAACAAAGAGTCCCTAAATCTTTATCCTCAAATGTTTTTCGGATATCGAAATCTTGAAAATTAAAATGCTCTTGTTGAGCTGTATCATCTGTGTCTTCGATAAGACCATCACCAACAACTTGGTTCATGGAACTATGTAATGCCTGATAAGTCGCAACCGTAATCATTTTAGGCCTCTTTAAGTCTTGTGAAATGAGTTGTTCTGCTTGGTTAGCATCACTTAAAAAAGCTTGTTTGATCCGGTCCACCCATTGTTGGCGGATAGTAACTGTCGGAACTAGAATTAAAGTTGGATTACCAAAACGCCGTATGAATTCAATTCCTAAGGTCGTTTTTCCAGAGCCAGGAGCAGCGACCAAGTGAATCTTTCCATCACCCATAAAACTTTCTGATTTATCAAGAATACGTTGTTGATACTGTCGCCATTGTCCTTTAAATGAAAGCTGATCTAACATAATTTCCCTCCAATGTTACCTATCATTATAACACAGTTCAGATAACTAAAAGGTTGTTATTAGGGCTTAAGCATCCTAATCTAGGATTGTTTGAAGTATCAAAACAATATAATCAAAAATATAGGCTTGAACGAATCAGTAAGTGATTGACATTAAAGAAGTTTTAAGATAACTTTAAAGTAACGATTTAATCCGATCTTATCGAGGAGTTGCCATGAAAAAAATAAATCTTCTTTATTTATTAGCTATTCTGGCCATTATTTCTGGTCTTTTACTGTATTACTTGCCAGACATGACGTCTGGACATAATGCAGAGTCAAATAAAACAAGTCAGACTTTTAAGGAGAAAACGATTGTCCATGATTTTGGTACGACAGAGTTGAAAAAAGCTCCAAAACGTATCGTTATCCTCGACAACCTCTATGGCGAAATCTTAGATCCTCTGGATATTACTCCAGTAGGAGCGACAACTGGTCAAGCTGATAGTCAAGAACTTTCAACCCTCTTTAAGAAACAGTACAAGGATGCCAAGGTGATTTCTGTTGGTTGGCAGGGTAATCCAGATTTGGATAAGATTGCTGAGTTAAAACCTGATTTAATCCTTATGACAGGAGAGCAGGAAGACCTCTATGATAAGCTGTCTGAAATTGCACCGACTGTTGGCTACCAAATCAATACCGATGAAAATTGGGATTATCATGAAACCTCTCTTAAGGTGGCAGAAATCTTTGATAAACGTGATGAAATGAAGAAGGACCTCGATAGATTGGATGCTAGGGAGGCCGTTTTCGCGGAGAATGTTAAAGCCAAGTTTGGTGACCAGAAACTGATGTATCTTCGCGTGACTGACAATGACATCCGTTATTATGCTTACGGGCATTTTGGTTATCTCTATGATACTTATCATTTCAATCGAGCGGAAACTTTCAATCCAGATGATATGTTCCAAGTTATCGATCCAGATAAACTAAAAGACATTAATCCGGACCTCCTGATTGTTCAAGCGGATTCTCAAGAACTCCTAGATAACAAACTTAAAAATAGCCCTGTCTGGACTAGCCTTAAGGCTGTTCAAAATAACAAGGTCATCTATGCCGATTACTCAACCTACATGCTGGGCTTTGGAATTGTCTCCCAAGAAGCTATTATGAAACAGATTTCTGATGAATGGGGATTAAATTAAACTAAAAACGACCGTTATGGTCGTTTTTCTATGTTCAAAAAAGTTTAACTGACAAACAAGCGTTTAATATGTTTTCTCAGGGCAAAATAGAGCTGAATAGTCATGGGAATCCAAATCAAGGGCTCGCATAGGATAACGCCAAGGTAACCCATAGAAGGAATGACCAAAAGAACAAAGAGAATTTTTCCGAAAAGTTCAATGAAACTAGAGGTTAAAGGTGTCAGTTTCTTACCTAGACCTTGTAGGCTTAGGCTATTTCTAAAGATGAAGAGCATTCCCAAAATAGGATAAAAGAGAGAACAGATACGGAGGTAGAGACTGGCATTATCAATAATCACAGCATTATCTGAACCAGAGATAAGATCAGCCAAGAAAGGACTTGCTACATAGAGGAGGACACAAGCTATGACAGACCAAGTTATAGAAACAAGACAAGATTGCTTTAACCCAGCTACTATGCGTTTAAACTGTTTGGCACCGAAGTTCTGAGAGGTGAAAGTAGTCACCCCGGCAGCAAGTGAAGTCAAAGGGAGAACTGCGAAAGACATGATACGCCTTGCTGCAACCTGAGCACTGATAATAAGAGGTCCAAAGCCGTTAATGGCATACTGTAAGGTCACAGTCCCAATTGAAACAATAGAATTCATAAGTCCCATGGCCATCCCTTGTCCAAAAAGGTCCAAATAAAGGCTTGAATCAAGAACAAAGTCTGAATTGCTTGGTAGAAGGAAGGTCACTTTTTTCTTAATATAGTAAAGACAGAGAATTGCCGAAAGCCCTTGTGAGATGATAGTAGCTAAACCTGCAGATTGAACACCAAGATGAAGTTGTGTAATAAAGAAAAGGTCTAAAACGATATTGACTAGTGCTGAAAAAATCAGAAAATAGAGGGCGGTAAGACTATCCCCAACCGCTCTGAGGAGTCCTGCACACAGATTATAACCCAAAGTTACTCCAACACAGGAAACAATCATAGAAATATACTGGTAAGATTGCCCGATAATAGAAGAAGGCGTTCCTAAAAAACTAAGCAAAGGATAAAGACCAAAATGCCCTAAAATCATAACCAAGGCACTTAAGCCTAGACCGATGACAACAGTGGCCGCCACAGACTGACGAAGTTTCCTAAAGTCTTTGGCACCATAGTAACGTGCGATAACAACGCCCATACCATTTCCAACGCCAAGAGCAAAGCCGATAACCAAATCAAAAATAGCAGAAGAAGCTCCTACAGCAGCCAAGGCATCTGGCCCTAGAAAACGACCCACAATCATGACATCGGCAGTATTGTAGAGTTGCTGGAAAATATTGGATATCAGAATTGGTAGAGCAAAGATTAAAAGAGACCTCAGAATTGGGCCTCGTAAAAGATCAACTGACGCATTTTTCATAGACTTATTATAGCAAGATTGTAATTGTGAAACAATGTTAAAAAGCCATCCTAGGATGACTTTCAGAAGAAATTTTATAAATCAATGCTCACGTGCATTCCATTTAAATGCAAAATTTGAAATAAAGATAAGTCCAACTACCCAACAAATTAAAGCAAACACACTTGACTCATACGTTTGAAATTTTTCTAGTTTTATAAAATATTCTGTGTTAGCACCTATAAAAGAAAATCTCGTGATGTAACTCATAATTTTATTGCCCATATCAGATGAAAGCATAGGTAAAAAAGTAGCTATAATCAAGACAATCATACTAAATAATGTTGCATGAGTTTGGGTCTTAGAAAACAATCCTATGGACAAATTCAACAGAATAAATGCTAACGTAGTCAATACTACTACAACAAAATAAGTTAACCAACTTGGAATAGCTATTCCAAATATTACAGGCATAAACAAAGCCGATAAAACAGAAAAAATAAAAGGAAATGAAATGACAGAAATTATATAATTATATTTCGTAACACCACTCAATATCAATGTTCTTAAATTCTTCTTCTCTTTTTCTTCAGAAATCATCATTGAAGTAAAGGTGCCAGCTGTCATACTATAAATCAAACTAAGCCCAATGTTTAAAAAATACATTTCGCCATGAATCATAGGGATAGCTTGTAAAATAGCAAAATCAATAAACGGTGTAACTACACATACAAACAACAAAACTTTATTACTGATTAAGTATTCCCAACGCAACCATAAAAGTGCTATCAATCTATGCATTTTTTGAATCCTCCGAAATCTTTATAAAAATATCCTCAAGCGTATTTTCTAAAGTATGCACACTAGCTACATCAGAACCACCCAAATATCTAGCAGCCTCTGCTTGAGACACCATTATCGAATCTCCATTTTTAAAACGAATAACAGCTTTATCTTGCTGACTATATTTATCTATGATTTCTTGAGGAGAACCATATTCTAATATATGACCTGAATTCAACAATGATATACGGTCACAAATTTTAGTAGCTTCACTCATATCATGAGTTGTTAAAAATATTGTTGTTCCCTCATTTTTTAAATTCAACAGAATATCATGTACTTTATTTGATAAAGCAGGGTCCAACCCCGATGTAGGTTCATCTAAAAAAAGAATTTTAGGGTGATGCAAAATTGACCGAATAAGAAGCATACGCTGTTTCATACCAGTTGATAGTTTTTCTGCCTTCTTATCTTTATCTTCAAATAATTCCAGTTCCTTCAACAAAACATCAAGTTTATCTAAACTCACATTGTGATACTTAGCAAAGAATTGCAAGTTCTTATAAACTGTCATCTTTCCATAG
>OLQX01002908.1_pt1 | contig 10561 bp, 6 predicted proteins | sample 1672581 | NCBI WGS metagenome assembly OLQX01 (sample SAMEA3136701, study PRJEB25190) | human gut metagenome | reverse complement strand
TGGTAATACATGAACTGTCCCTTTCGGCAGACGATGGCCATAGACTGTATATAAATCTGTCATATATGCTTGTCTTTGTTCTTAATATACTTATATTCTGGATAATAAATTCTTTGATAAAAAAGAATCGGAAGCTCAAGGAAATGGAGATAGTCAAACTAAGAGAGCAGTATCTTGAGCAGTTTATCGGAAACGCCGAGTCGCAATATGACGCCATGAGAAAACTAAGGCATGATATAAAAGACAAATATGAAACGGTCAATGAACTGTTGAAAGTACAAAAAATAGATGAAACGAGAAAATTTATCTCAGAAAACTTTGACCTTATCGAGAAGTCGGAGTCCTATGTTAAAACGAAAAATAATATTGTAAATGCTATCGTTAACGCAAAGCTTACGATGGCTTCTTCCTTGGGGATAAAAATATCATGTATAACAGTTTCAGATTTTGAGGGAATAAAGGGAACTGACCTTTGCGACCTGTTGAGCAACACGTTGGAGAATGCTATAACGGCATGCAAGGAAATAGCCGATGACGCAAATAAATTTCTGTATCTGAAGATCGACCGAGAAACGGATACATATACGTTTTTGATAAAAAATTCAATAGATCATTCTGTTATGGATAGTAATCCAAGGCTTACGACCACAAAGGCTGATAAAAAACAGCATGGCCTGGGGACCTCAATAATCAGAGAGATAGCAAGAAAATATAATGGCAGATGCGATTTCTATGAGTCGGAGGGAATGTTTTGCTGTCAGGTAACATTGATGGCAGATACAACGGTCCTGAACTGATTGTTCTGGGTCGTTGCTGCATTTCGTGACAAAAACCTGCAACTCATTCCAAAAAGCTTGACATATTGCTGTTATTCTAGTAAAATTCAAATTAGGGTAAGACAAAAGCGAGGCGGTAGTTTATGGATCTTGTTGTATCGGGTATACTTAATTTTTTGACCGAGCAGAAAGCTATCGGCAAAGCAGATGAGGTACAGGATTTTTATCGGTATGGCATTGAAATAACTATCTCATCAATGTTAAACATTGTGCTTGTATTGCTTATGGGAGCATTGACAGGGCATTTGCTGGAAAGCGTAATATATTTGGCAGTGTTTATTGCTGTCAGGGTTATTACCGGAGGGTATCATGCAGATACATATTTCAGATGCAATCTGCTGATGTGTTCAACATTTATTGCTACAGCTTTTCTTAATGACAAGGTATGCGGATATATAAATATATGGGTGATAGTTGCCTTGGTTGTGTTTGAAGAGATAATAGCTTTTGTATTCTGCCCTGTGGAGAACAAAAATAAGCCTATAGAAAAAGAAAAAAAGCCAAAGTTCAAAGCGATGGGAATGATAGTTTTTCTGTTGCTTGATCTGTTTGGCGGGGCGATTATCAATAGATATCAGATGGTTGGATCTATGATCCTGTTAACAAATCTATTAATTGCAGTTTTAATAATATCAGCGAAGATCAAAGAAAAGAGGTGTGATAAGAATGAGATCATTTAAGAAATTGCTTGCTAGCCTTATTGCCAGAGCAACTAAGAGAATGGGTATAGCTGCCTGCGGATGTGCATCAATGTACGGTGGCTATCAAGCTAAAGAACCAAAAAACATTTACAAGAATTAAGCGTAAAGCTACAAGAATTACGATAAGCATTACAAAGTCTTTATCATTTCCCCTTTAAATCTTGTGATACTTGTAAATGAGGTAACATTAGCAGGAAAATAACTTCCTGCTGGTGTTACCATTTTTTTATTTGTAGTGAGTTCGGGCTTTTAGGCACAAAAAAATTACGCCCTACAAAAGGATGCGCTGTACTATTCGGTTTTCAAAGAACGGGCGGAGGCTATAGAGAAAGCCCCCTCACTTTCCATGCCGAAAAGTTGAGGGGGCTAAAACCAAGTTTTTTAATTTCCTAAAAGATTTTTGAGCTTTGCTCTGATTTTTGTCGAAGGCATAAAGAAAGAGTGTCGGAGACTGCCGCCCCCGTTCGGCTGGGGATACATGGTTAGAATGTGGGTGTCGCTTGCCGCCTTTCGGAAAGGGACTTGCTGCCAAGCCCGCTCTCAAAACAATAGGCGGTGGCGGAACGATCCGTCACCGCCTATTGTGTTTAGGCTATTTCGATTTCGGAAGCGTCGGCTTATTTAACTTCGGATTTCTTTCTCTTTTTGCCGCTTACGCCCAGCAGAGTCAGAACGCCGCACAGAGCAGCCAGCCAACCGATGTGGTTGCTGCTGTCACCGGTTTGAGGACACTTGGTGGAGTCGTCATTTCCTGGCTTATTGGTGTTATTATCACTGCTGCCTGTATTGTCGGTGTTGCCGCCGTCGGGGAGCTTGTCGATGACCGTATTCTCGCTGCGCTTGGCGCCGCAAACGGTGCATTCCTCGTGCTTGTTGCCTGTGGCCTCCTTGGTAGCGGCCTTGTCGATCACCCACTGGAAGCTGTGTGCTGCCGTGTCGGCCTTGTCGCCGCACTTGCACTCATGCCAGTGGTTGGTGCCGTCATACTTCCACTCTGTACCGTAGCTGTGGGTATGATTGCTGCCTGTTGCGGGGATCGGTGCGGTTTCAAGAACCTTCTTGCAGACGGTGCATTCCTTATGCTTAGCGCCGTCGGCGGTTTCGGTAGCTGCCGTGTCAACGATCCACTCGCTGGCACTGTGAGCCGCAATATTGGCCTTATCGCCGCACTCGCACTCATGCCAGTGATCGGTGTCGTCATACTTCCACTCGGTACCGTAGCTGTGGGTATGGCTTGGAGGCGCATCCTTATAGGTGGCCTCGAGCTTCACATCATTGCCGGGCATGGTGAAGGTGGTAGTCGCCTTGGTGGCGTCTGCCAGAGTGACATTGCCCTCCAGCACGACCCACTTGTCAAAGACCTTGCCTGCCTCCGGTGCGTCCGCCGTAATGGTCACAACGGTGTTCTGCGCGATCTTGTCCGTGATAGGTGTCCCTGCGGCAAGGGAGGCTGTGCCCTTGATGACCGTGACCGTGAACTCGGTCGCAGCGGAGTTCTTTACGAACCTTGTCTCGCCGCAGTCGGCGCGCTGGCAGGTGTAGAGAATTCCTTCACTCTTGCCCTGTTTTGCGGGTTTGCCGCCGTCCCAGTCGTGGCTGAGCTTATTAACGACATGACCGTAGCGGATAATCTGTCCGCAGCCGGCTGTGCACTGCTGGTCACCGCTATAGCCTGAGGTGGTGCATCCTGGCTTAACCTCATTGATCAGCTTGTAGTTATCGGCAATTTCGTGGAGGGACGGGGTTGAGACGCCCTTCTGTGCGATCCTGTCGCACGATGTGCAGTACTGGTTGCCGGAATAGCCCCTCTCTGTACAGGTCGCCGTTCTTACATCCCGCAGTTCAAGGGGACCGCTATGCCTGAAGTCGCCGCTCTCGCCCTTTACGGTGCCGCCGCAAGCTGTGCAGCGGTAGTCGCCCTCATAGGCGCGGTGTCGGCAGTCTCCCGATTTGGCATTATAGCGTTTGCCGCCATGGCTCGCGTCTGTGGTTGCCGAGTTGGCCGTGCCGTAGTAGTACAGCGGCTGCAGTGGACCGGTATGACCGGCGTTTGCAGGTGGGTAGATGTCCGAACCGGCACTGATGACATGGCCGCAGTCTGCACAGGCGGTGTCGCCGGTGTAGCCCTTACGGTCGCAGACCTGCTCCTTCGCGTTGAGCAGCGTTGTGCCTCCGCTGTGGTCACAGCTTGCATAGACAGGCTCAAAGAAGAAACTGCCGCCGCCGGGGGCACCCATGGCGCTGAACTCTGGGATCGTGCAGCCCCACTCAAGGGCGGAGCCGTTGGTCACCAGCTTGAACAGGGTCTTCGCCTCATTGGCATTCCAATTTCTAGTAACAGGTATGATGTCATACTCATTGTATTCGCGGCGATACTCCACCTTCCAGCCGATGGCCTTCTGACCGGTTCTCTCCTCGGGATAAAGCCTGATCTTGTCGCCGGGCTTGACGATCATACGGGTTGCCCGACCGTTTTTCACCGTCACAAGGGCGGTGTCCTTTGTCCAATCGCCGTCAATTTCTTTCGTCTCTTTGTATTCGCAGACGCTGCATTCAGCTTCCATGCCGCCTTCGTCACCCTCGGTATCGGGGTTTTTGACCACATTCCAGCGGCCCCAGCTATGGGGAACCATGATGAACTCCTCGCAGCCGGGAACCTTGCACTTTTCGGGGTGGGCATAGTCGGATTCAAGGATGAGCTCCTCCACCGTCTTGGTCGAGCCGCCGATGTTGAAGGTATACTCATAGATACTGCCGAAGCCGGTGCAGTCCCAGTTCCAGCCGTAATCATGGACATGGCTCTTTATAGGAACTATATAGTCGCAGACGGAACATCTGAGCACATCGACTCTGCCGCCGCCTACCGCGTCAAGGCTTCTGTCAAGCACAAAGGTATGCGGGAAGATGCGCTCCTTGGAGCCGGTGGTCATATAATGCGCTTCGTATTCGCCTGCTTCGAACAGGCACGGGAGCTTGTGGCCGTCGCACTTCGGGTCGCCGCCCACGACACCGTCATGGGTAACCCCATGCTTATCGACCCAAGTGACATTGTATTTCGGCGTTCTCTCGCTGTCTTCCGTGGGCACACGCACACCCGCCTGCTTGTGGCTGTAGGCATGGGTGGCAGTCAGCTTTGCCTCCGCCGTTTTCATGGTGTCCGAAGGGTCACCCTTTCTGCCGATGACGCAGTAGTAGGAGTAGTCATCCATGCAGGCCTCGGCGGAAACCGACAGCCTCAGCGTTGGGGTGTTCACGTCCACATAGTAATCTTTCTCCGGCAGCTTGTAGGGCGCCGCCGTGGGATTCGCATTATTCTTCTGATACCACTGATAGGTCAGCTCGTCGCCTTTCAGGCTCTTTGCCGAGACAGAGAAGGTGACCCAGTTATGTTCGCTGTACAGCAGGTCGTTTTCCGGCTCTTCGTCATAATCGCCGCTGCTGTAGATAGAGGTCTTACACTTGACGCCCCTCGGCTGGCGGTTGATGACGATGGAGCTGCCGCTTATGTAGCCGCAGACCTTGCACACGCCCTTGGCGTCAAATTCATGGTTGGCGGCATTCAGCTTTTTATCGTCACAATAGCGGCAGGGGTGCCAGTGCTGCGTTCCGTCAGCCGCCCAGCTGGCGGAGGCTATGTGGGTATGTCCGGCGCCGGAATGCTCCGTCTTCAGATGATCCTCAAAATCAGAGTCGCTGAAGCACCAGTCGTCATGATCGCAGCCCATAGCGCTTACGGCATCTCGGCAGCAGTCCTTGCAACGCTGATCGCAGCCGTCCTCGCAGGGATCGCTGTCGTGGAAGCACAGGCCGCAGTCTTCGCAAAAGTGATCCGCATAGTCCGTGTCCATTGCGCACATTCCCTCGGAGCAGTCGGAGTTGCCCTCGCAGCACTCCTTGCACATCTCGCAGGTTTCGCAGAACTCGTCCTCGTCCTCCTTATCCGTGACCCAGCCGTCACAGCCCTGGCAGATGTGCTCGTCCCACTCGGCGCTTTCCACACAGGTCTCGCCGTCTGGACAGCCGCCGTCCTCGGAGTTATCTCGGCAGCACTCCAGACACAGGCCGCAGTCCTCGCAGGACTCCTGGTTCAGCAGGCATTCCTCGCACTGTTCGCAGGCCGTGTGGCAATCGATGCAGTGGATGACGCCGGTATCATCGTCGTCCACGCACTCGTCCACCGAACCGAAGCAGGCGTTACACAGCGAGCAGTGCATCGGGTCGCTGTCATCGTTTGCGCAGTCATCGCAGAATCCGCAGGAGTCGCAGATGGTTATGGAGCAGCAGGAACCCTTATGGCATTCGCCGCACAGCTGGTCATCCTCGCCGATGTAGCATTTGCCACAGGTGGAGCAGTGCGTGTCCTCCATGCAGTCGGCGCATTTATAGCACGTCTCGCACCAATAGGGCGTGTCTCCAAAGCACACACCGCAGTCGTTACAATGGGTTTCAACCCAGCACTCGTAGTTACAGTCAATGGTGCAGAACAGGCAGTCACACATATACTCGCTGCCAAAATGGTAGTGGTCGCAGTTAGGACAATCGAAGCCGTCGTCGTAGTCGTCCCAAAAGGCATGGGCGGGAAGCTCCAGACTCGGCATCAGTGAGAGCAGCATCACAAGCGCCAACAGGACGCTGGCGACGCGCCTTCGTTTGTTCGTTTTTGTCATACTATTATTCCTCCCTCATAATTATTTTGAAGATTTTTATGCTTTTTGTGTTGCCTGATTTAAACACTGTCGATGACCGAAGCAAAGTAGTTTTCGGATACCGAACCGAAGAGAAAAGCGTCTATCAGACCCTCGCGCTTTGCCTGCCGTACCTTTTCGGTCAAATCTTCATCTGTATCATCATCCACAAAGAGAATGACACGACAGCTTTCCGTGTTCCGTTTTACTTTGTCACGGATCGCCATTCGTTCTTTGAACATCCAGGGCGAATACGCCTTGACCTCCATTAAAAGCACATCCGGTCGATGCGTTTTGCACCACTCGGCGGTTGCGTCCGGCGACTCGGAAATCACAACTTGGCAATCGTCCAATTTTTGCATCAGCATTCGCTCCATGGTGTGCGCATGGATATCGCTTTGAATGTCCAGAACGATTTTTTTCATCATTCATCACCACCTTCTAAAAGCACAATCCTAATCTTACATTATCTATTATACTGATTTTTTGGCGTTTGTCACTGGCACTTGTGCCAGTAACAGAAGAAAAATCCCGATTTTTTCAAAAAATTTTTGCCTTTTGGGCGCGAAAAACCCCTTGACCGTACAGCCAAGGGGTTCAGTTTTGCTTATTCGTCTTTTAAGGTGATCACCATGAGCTTGTTTTCAATGGCGGTTGCAACCAGCGCTTCTCTGCTTTCAAAGCCGCTCTTTTCCACCATATCGTCCAGGTTCCAGCGAACGCCGTTTTTGGAGATGCCCAGCTTATCGGCAATTTCCTGATAGGTAAAGCCCTTTATATAAAGGCGTAGGATGTCTAACTGCCGGGGCGAGAAGACATCGGACATCGTACCCTCCATTTCAATGGCCGGAGCGGTATCGGGGAATACCTTTTCGCCTGCAAGGGTGCGCTTTACCACGCTCATCAACTCCTCTGTTCCGTGATCCTTATACCACAGGCTGTCGGCAGCACCCATTTTGGCTCTTTGCAAAACTTCGGGATCGACAAGCGAGGTGGCCACAACGATCTTGATTTGCGGAAAAGCCTTTTTAATGCGCTTTGCAGCGGCAAGACCGGAATGCTTATGCTGCGTCTGCACATCCATAAGGACGAGCTTTACGGTGGCGTCGCAGTGCTTTTCCGCTTCAAAGGCGTCACGGAAAACGCCGACAAGATGAAACTCGCCGTCTGCCGCAAGACGATCGACAAAGTGCTTTTGGATGTATAAATCATCTTCTACAAGTATGGTGTTTATCATAGGCTCATCTCCTTTGCTGGAATCGTGATCAGAAGAGCAAAGCGTGGATTGTGCGAAATATGCATTTCACCGCCGGAGCTTTCAATACTGCGGCGAAGCGTTGACAGGCCGCTGCCCTCCTTTATCGGTTCTGTGGGTATTTTACCGTTGTTGGTTATGGTAACATCATAGCGTTCGCCGCGCTGGGCAATGCGGATATATACCTCATTCCCGTCTGCGTGCTTGATGCAGTTGGTCACGCACTCCTTGGCGGCAGCAACGGTCAGTTCCTCGGCTGCGGTATCACGGGGCAGGTAGCCGTCGATTTTTACAGCCACGCCAAGCTGCTGTGCGGTTCTTTTTACCTCGTCCATTGTGCTGACAGAGGTGACACGGTTGCTTGCCAGCATACCGATGGCATTTTGCAGCGCTTCAAGCTTTCGCTCAGTATCCTCTCCACTGTCTATGATGTCACGGATGGTCAGGAGGCTTCGCCCGATGGTATCGTGAATATAGACCTTTAGGTCAAGGCTTTCCTTCTCTTTGACATCGTTCTCCATGCGAGCGTACATCTTCCTGAGCTTTCGATTGACTTCTGCCAGTTCTTCATTTATTTCCTCTTGCTTTTGGTAGCCGTTATACAGCTCGGTTACATTGTGCGCCGTTATCTGCTGCCAGCGGTTATCGCTGTCCACGGTGATATTTTGTGTGCGAAACTGCCAGACGGTCTTGTCGGGCAGGATGTAACAATCGTCCTTGACGGTTACTGATCTGTCTGGTGCGCTCAGGGCATTTTCCATATCGCTTTTGATTTGCAGCTCGTGACCGCAAAGGGCAAAGGAGAGCCTGCGCATACGGTTGTTGCACAGGATGATCCTGCCGTTCGGGTCGGCAAAGCAGATGCCCATAGGCAGCTTATCGGTTGCTTCCTTAATGGAGAAAGGCGAGAGCTCGTTTTTTTTACGGCGGTATTCCCGCGGCAGAGCAATGGCAAAGTGAACTGCCGCAAGGAAAATGGCAGCGGCAAATATCAGCCATGGTGCGTCCAGCAGAAATGCGTCCCCGATATTATCGGGATCTGCCTGAGAAACGGAGAATAGCAGCGGGATCATCACCGCCATGACCGCCAGACTCAGCAGGCTGCGCACCGGCTTATTGCTGCGAAGAAGCTGATACATAAACAGCCCGATCTCAAGGACGATCTCCACAAGCATGATAAACGGCAGCATGGTCTGCCAAAATTCAGAAAGGGAAGAAAATGCACTCATTTCCTGTCACCTTCTTTCGCTTCAAATACAAGGTGCTGGTATTCCTCGTCGTCCTCTTTTTCACAGCGGATATTGTCTCCGCTTACCAAAGCGGAAAGGTCGGCTTTGCAGCACACATTCAGTGACAAGCGCAAGCCGTTTGCCTTTATGAGGCTTACCTGTATGCCTGTTAAATTCAAAATGTCGGCTTCAATAACCGATTCATAAAAATCAAATACAGCAGTCGCCGTTTTGCCGGAGAGCATGGAAAGAGATTCGTCCACATAGAGCGAGCTGCGGACGCCCAACAGCTTCAGCGTTTGGAGGGACTCATTGAAGGCACGGTGGAGTTCCGTTTCCGCTATTTTAATATCTCGGTCGGTAAGGAGCGTCAGATGCTTGCGGCGTTTAATATAGCTGCACAGCACGGCGATCTCGGCAAGGAGCGTTTTGGCACTGTCGGGATCGGTGCTTGAGATTCGGCGGTATTCCTTAGTGAGCTCTGCAATGCGGTCGATCTGCGTCTGCGTAGCGGAACGAAGGAGATCATACAGGCGGTTTTGCTCCTCCACCTTGCGGCGCTTGGCTTCACGCTTGTATTCATAACGGAGCATTTCGTTCCTGTCGGCAAGCTCGTCTGCAAGAAGCTCGGAGTCCTCCTTGATGTCACGCAAAGCCGACACATCCTCTGTCCATACGGCATAGCCGCCATCAATGGGCATGGTGTGAACGGTCAAGCCGCCCATTGTGACCGGGCTTTGCTCGGCTTTTTTCATCGTTTCCTTTGAGATAGGCGCAGTGTTTACAGCTGCATACCGAACGGTAAAGTCCTTGTCGGTGATCTCTGCCGATGTGCCGACAGAGGAGGCAAACAAGTCCACATAACGGCTGTTTGAATGTATATATCCACAGGCGATGCAAAACTCAAAGGTCAGAATATACATCACACTTTGGAATGCGGCAATATCGCCGAACAAGTGGAGCAGCCAATCCGCACCTGCATAGTAAAGCACGCTGTAAACGATCGTCAGCAGCATAGGAACAATGGGCAGAAAGTGGAGCCTTCCTTTTTGCACACGGCATTTTAAAAACATAATTACGAGTGCGGCAAAGGCACATAGTACCTGCCAGCCCACACTAATGAAGTAGCCTATCGAGTAACCGTTGTTTTTGTCTGTCCACACGGCGGCGTCCTTAGGAAAGGTAAATACGAATTGGTGCAGGTCATTTGTGAGCACGAGCAGAAGCAATACGCCAGAGATGATCCACAGAACCGACATTCCCTTGGGGAATTTGTATTCGTCCGGCTTTCCCAATGACATGGCGATCAGCAGCGCCAGCATAGGCACAAACAGCATGGGCAGATAGAACAGATACCACAAGTAACGGACGGCATCCGGCTGCCAGAATATAAAATACTTTGCCGAACGGACTACCATCCATATGATGAGCAGTACTGCGGTGACCGTCATAAACCTGCACACCTGCTTTTGCACGATCCGCTGACGGACGGAGAGCCCCCAGGCGGCGAACAGACCTATATAGATAAAGCTGCGCAGATAGGAAAACAGCATCGGGTAGAAGCTGCCCCTGCCCACAATTCGGAAGCAATATGCCAGTATCACGGCAAGTACAGCGATGCCGCTTGTTATGATAGTATTCTTTTTCTGTTCGGTCATAAACAGACCCCATTTCGCCTTCATTCGTTTTTGTTTACATTTGGGTAGCAAAAAAGCCCGATATATTCGGGCTTTTCGCAGGAGACATCTTTTTTATCTCCACATTATGGCGTTCCCGAGGTGATTCGAACACCCGACCTACCGCTTAGGAGTATGGCTTACCATGTGATACACGGTTCGGATGTAACTTCCAATAT
>OLQX01002905.1_pt1 | contig 10570 bp, 6 predicted proteins | sample 1672581 | NCBI WGS metagenome assembly OLQX01 (sample SAMEA3136701, study PRJEB25190) | human gut metagenome | reverse complement strand
TGCAGTGAAGGAATGTAAGCACACGTTGTGTTATAACGGTGATATTTTTATAACAGAGGATATGGAAAAATTAAAGAAGCGTTTTCCAGAGGCCTCCTGTATCATGCTGGGGCGCGGAATTTTGAGAAATCCGGAACTGATTGAAATCATGGAATCCGGAGAAAAAAAGATCGATGCGAAGAAATTAAGAGCGTTCCATGATCAGATCTATCAGGATTACCAGGAGGTAAGCTGTGGGGATAAGAATGTGCTGTTCAAGATGAAAGAACTCTGGTGTTATCTTGGGACATTGTTCCCGGATAAGGAAAAACAGCTGAAAAAGATCCGGAAAGCAGAGAAACTGGATCGCTATGAAGCAGTTGTAGAAGAACTTTTAAGTCACAATTATATTGACTTAAAGTAAATAGATGCTGAAATAAAAGAGATTGCAGACAAAATCAGGAATAAAGTTCTGCAGTCTCTTTACTTTAAAAAAAATATGCAATATAATAGATAAAAATTCTATATACAGGAATTTTGCAAAAGGGAGGGACATGAATTGGATCGTTTGAATGAATTGATCGCAGAGAATCTGAAAGATATCCGAAAAGGAAAAGGACTGAGTCTGGAACAGGTGTCATCCCTTACCACAATCAGCAAAAGTATGTTAAGTCAGCTGGAAAGAGGAGAAGTGAATCCTACGATATCGACGGTGTATAAGCTGGCACTGGGATTGAAAGTACCGGTAACGGCATTTACCGCAGATAAACCGCAGCCGTTTTTCGGAACTGGCAAGAAAGAAGTAGATCCTTTGGCGGGTGATGATGGAAGATATCGTCTTTATCCGATTTTCAGCTTCCGGGAAGGACAGGATTTTGAGATATTTGACCTGGAATTTGACGAGGGAGGCATGATGCAGGCGAACCGCCAGATGAATGGTACGAGAGAATTCATTACCGTGTATTCCGGAGAATTGACACTGATCTTTAAAGATCATGAATATGTGCTGAAAGCCGGAGATGCGGCTTCGTATAATGCTTTTGATGATTATGTGTATAAAAATACAGGAAAGGGAATGGTGACTGCCAATATTGTAGTACACTATTCGAATTAGAAAGGAGTAACAGCATGGAAGACCAGAAACAGCGAGTATATGATGCGTTAAACAAGATGGGAATTAAGTACGAGGTGGTAGAACACGAGCCCGTGCATACAATGGAGGATATGGACCGGCTGGGACTCCCGGAAAAAGGAACATTGTGTAAGAACTTATTCTTAAGAGATTCAAAGGGAAAGAGACATTTCCTGATCACAGCTGATGAGAAGACAAAGGTAGATCTGAAGGCACTGGGAAGACAGCTTGGGGCAGGAACATTAAGCTTTGCTTCCGAAGAACGTCTGGAAAAATATCTTGGTGTAAAACAGGGAAGCGTTACACCTTTTGCCCTGATGAACGATACGGAACATGCGGTGGAATTCTTTATCGATAAAAACTTAAGCAGATGTAAAAGTATGGGAATTCATCCACTGGAAAATACAGCAACAGTATTCATATCCTTTAAGGATCTGGATAAATTCTTATGGAATCTGGATGTTGATGTAGTTAAGATTAAATTGTAAAAAGTTTATAGTTTTTTTATTGCATGTTTCCTCACGCAGAAGTAGAATAGAACAGTATATGATACGAAGCAACAGATGAAAGTGAGGATAATTATGGAAGAATGGCAGAACGGACACGACCAGCCAGGATACCATTATCACCAGGAGCAGGATAAAAAGCGAAAGCCAATTGAGACACCGGGAAAGCGTTTCTGGAAGATGTGGGGTCCACTCCTGATCAAATGGGGAATTGGAATCGGTGTAGGCATGGTAGTCATGGCGGCCATGATGGTGGCATATATGAAGACGCATTATCAGACGCAGGCGGCATTAGAAGCATTGATGTCTGATCAGAATAAGCTGATGGGCTTTTATGAGAAGATGTTGAATAAATATATTGATTATACAACATGGGTGGAAGGTCTGTCAGCGCTTGTTACGATTCCTGTGATGGCAATTTTGTATCACGGTGACAGAAAGAAAGAGAAAAAAGCAGGTATCATACCGGATAAAAAAGCACCTTTGTGGAAATATCCGGCGGCGCTTATTATGGCACTTGCCATGAGCCTGGGACTGAATAACCTGATCATCATCGGGAATCTGTCTGCGGTAGATGCAAGCTACAAGACAACGATGAATGCCATGTATTCGGCGCCGCTTGCTATACAGATCTTATGTCTGGCAGTACTGGTTCCGATTTGTGAAGAATATGTATTCAGAGGACTGTTCTTCAGAAGAATGGAAAAGGAAAGTTCGTTTGTATATGCGATGTTTTATTCATCAGTTGTATTTGGTGTATTACATGTGAATCTGGTACAGATGCTTTATGGATTTTTACTGGGACTGATGTTGGCATATGTATATGAAAAATACGGTTCGTTGAAGGCACCGGCAGCAGCACATATGGCGATGAACCTGTTGTCTGTACTGGCTACCAGATACGGACTCTATAACTGGATGTTGAAAGATAACATGCGGATCGGTGTGATCACGGTTGTATGTGCAATGATCGCATCAACAATGTTTGTTCTGATCCAGCGGATTGAAGAAAAACCGGAGCTAAAGACTGAAAATGAAAATCTGACAATGTAAATTGTCAGATTTTTTTGTGCAAAACATAAAGAAGACTAATAATCTGACAATTTAGGAAAATTTTCCTCTTTACAATAGTAAAACCTTGTGATATAGTAGGAAAAAACAAAAGAAAGGAACAGGTGTATGAAAGAAGGAAATGTAGTCCAGCATCATGGACTGTATCGTTCCGAATTCGAACATGATAACTGTGGAATCGGTGCGATCGTTAATATCAAAGGACAGAAAAGTCATGATACAGTGGCAAACGCATTGAAAATCGTTGAAAATCTTGAACATAGAGCTGGCAAGGATGCCGAAGGTAAGACAGGTGATGGAGTTGGAATCTTATTACAAGTTTCTCACAGATTCTTCTCTAAAGTCTGTAAACCTCTCGGCATCTTTTTAGGTTCTGAAAGAGATTACGGAGTGGGAATGTTCTTCTTCCCGCAGGACGAATTAAAAAGGAATCAGGCAAAGAAGATTTTTGAAGTCATCGTCAAAAACGAAGGAATGAATTTCCTTGGATGGAGAGAAGTTCCGGTAAAGGCAGATGTACTTGGAAGCAGAGCAGTTGAATGTATGCCGTGCATTATGCAGGGATTTATTGAAAGGCCAAAGAAAGTAGAACAGGGTATTGATTTTGACCGTAAGCTTTACATTGTAAGACGTGTATTTGAGCAGAGTGCAGATGATACATATGTGGCATCCCTTTCCAGCCGTACTATCGCTTATAAAGGAATGTTCTTGGTAGATCAGCTTCGTCTGTTCTTCCCGGATCTGCAGGATCCTGATTATGACTCTGCGATCGCACTGGTTCATTCCAGATTCAGTACGAACACGAATCCAAGCTGGGAGAGAGCACATCCGAACCGTTTCATCGTACATAACGGTGAGATCAATACCATCCGTGGCAACACGGACAAGATGCGTGCCAGAGAAGAGAATATGGAATCTGAGTGTATGAAAGGAAAACTTCACGAAGTACTTCCGGCAGTTAATACCAGCGGTTCCGATTCAGCAATGCTTGACAATGCAATTGAGTTCATGGTTATGAGTGGCATGGATCTTCCGCTTGCAGTAATGATCGCAATTCCGGAACCATGGGCGAACAACAGAAACCTTTCCCAGAAAAAGAAAGATTTCTATCAGTATTATGCAACCATGATGGAACCATGGGACGGACCTGCGTCCATTCTGTTCAGTGACGGTGACTGCATGGGAGCCGTACTTGACAGAAACGGGCTGCGCCCATCCAGATATTATATTACGGATGACGATACACTGATCCTTTCCTCAGAGGTTGGTGTTTTAGATATTCCACCGGAGAAAATTGTAGTAAAAGAAAGATTGCATCCTGGCAAGATGCTTCTGGTTGATATCAAAAAAGGAAAAGTCATTGATGACGAAGAACTGAAAGAGACTTACGCAAGCAGACAGCCATATGGTGAATGGCTGGACAACAATCTGATCGAGTTAAAAGATCTGAAGATCCCGAATCAGAAAGTTCCTTCTTATACGGCAGAAGAATGCAGAAGACTTCAGAAAGCATTTGGATATTCTTATGAAGAAGTAAAGACATCCATCCTGAATATGGCGAAGAATGGTGCGGAAGGAACGGCTGCTATGGGTATCGATGCACCGCTTGCGGTATTATCAGATATGCATCAGAATCTGTTCGGATATTTCAAACAGCGTTTTGCACAGGTAACCAACCCTCCGATCGATGCCATCCGTGAGAAGGTCGTTACATCCACAACGGTTTATATTGGCGAAGATGGTAACCTTTTGGAAGAAAAAGCAGAGAACTGTAAGATGTTGAAGGTCAACAACCCGATCCTTACAGAGACAGACCTTCTGAAGATTAAAAATATGAAAGAAGACGGATTCAAGGTTGCAGAGATCCCGACAATCTATTATAAGAATTCAAGCCTTGAAAAAGCAATTGATTATCTGTTCATCGAAGTTGACAGAGCTATCCGCGAAGGGGCTAACATCCTGATCCTTTCAGATAGAGGAGTGGATGAATATCATGTGGCAATGCCGTCACTTCTGGTACTTTCCGGATTGCAGCAGCATCTGGTACGTACGAAGAAACGTACGTCTGTGGGAATTGTTCTGGAGACGGGAGAACCAAGAGAAGTACATCATTTTGCGACACTGATCGGTTATGGTGCATGTGCGATCAACCCGTATCTTGCACATGAATCCATCAAACAGCTTATTGATACCGATATGCTTCAGAAAGACTATTATGCGGCAGTTGATGATTATAACAATGCAGTGCTGGGAGGAATTATAAAGATTGCATCCAAGATGGGTATTTCTACAATCCAGTCTTATCAGGGAGCTAAGATTTTTGAGGCAATCGGACTGAAACAGGAATTCATTGACAAGTATTTTACGGACACGGTCAGTCGTATCGGCGGCATCGGAATCGAAGAAATTGCGGCGGATTATATCGCACGCCATTCTCAGGCATTTGACCCGCTTGGACTGGAAGTTGATATGACACTGAACAGCGTCGGACAGCATAAGTTAAAGAGTGGTGGAGAGAGACATCTCTATAATCCACAGACGATCCATATGCTTCAGGAATCTACAAGACGTGGTGATTATGATATGTTCAAACAGTATACGGATATGGTTAATGCAGAGGGAGAACATATTAATATACGTGGACAGCTGGAATTCAATTATCCGAAGAAAGGCATTCCGATTGAAGAAGTAGAAAGTGTAGATGAGATCGTAAAACGCTTCAAGACAGGGGCCATGTCTTACGGTTCTATTTCCAAAGAAGCACATGAGACACTGGCAATCGCGATGAACCAGTTACATGGTAAATCCAACAGTGGTGAAGGTGGAGAAGAAATTGAACGACTGGATACCAACCGCTGTTCCGCAATCAAGCAGGTCGCTTCCGGACGATTCGGTGTAACTTCCAGATATCTGGTAAGTGCACAGGAAATCCAGATCAAGATGGCACAGGGAGCGAAACCAGGAGAAGGCGGACATCTGCCGGGAGGAAAGGTATATCCATGGATTGCCAAGACCCGTCATTCTACACCGGGAGTCAGTCTGATCTCGCCACCGCCACATCATGATATCTATTCCATCGAGGACCTTGCACAGCTCATTTATGACTGCAAGAATGCGAATAAAGATGCAAGGATTACGGTGAAACTGGTATCAGAAGCCGGCGTTGGTACCGTAGCAGCCGGTGTTGCCAAAGCAGGAGCCGGACTGATACTGATCTCCGGATATGACGGAGGAACCGGTGCGGCACCAAGAAGTTCGATCCACAATGCCGGACTTCCGTGGGAGCTTGGACTTGCCGAGACACATCAGACGCTGATCCAGAATGGTTTGAGAGAAAGAGTCCGCATCGAGACAGACGGTAAGCTGATGAGCGGCCGTGACGTGGCGATCGCAGCCATCCTTGGAGCAGAAGAATTCGGATTTGCTACCGCACCGCTGGTAACAATGGGATGTGTAATGATGCGTGTATGTAATCTGGATACCTGCCCGGTCGGAGTTGCAACACAGAATCCGGAACTTAGAAAGCGTTTCCGCGGAAAACCGGAATATGTTGTGAACTTCATGCGCTTTATCGCACAGGAACTTCGTGAATATATGGCAAAATTCGGTGTCCGTACACTGGATGAACTGGTAGGAAGAACAGATCTTCTGAAGGTGAAGGATGTGCCAACATCAGAACGTGCATCCACACTGAATCTGGAGCAGATTCTGGATAATCCTTATGAAGGCACAAAGACACCGATGACCTTCAATCCGAAGAAAGTCTTTGACTTTGAACTTGAAAAGACACTGGATGAAAAAGTTCTGGTAAAAGAACTTCTTCCTGCTGTAGAAAAGAAACAGAAGAGAAGCATTGAAATAGATGTAACAAATACAAACCGTACATTCGGAACGATCTTTGGTTCAGAGATTACAAGAAGATATCCGGAAGGTCTGGATGAAGACAGTTATGTAGTACATTGTAAAGGTGCCGGCGGACAGTCATTTGGTGCATTCATTCCAAAGGGACTGACACTGGAACTCACAGGTGATAGTAATGACTACTTCGGTAAAGGATTGTCAGGTGGTAAACTTGTCGTATATCCGCCGAAAGGAATCCGTTATAAAGCCGAAGAGAATATCATCATCGGTAACGTTGCACTCTACGGTGCGACAAGTGGTAAGGTATTCATCAACGGTGTGGCAGGAGAACGATTTGCAGTGCGTAACTCCGGCGCAACAGCTGTTGTGGAAGGTGTCGGAGATCATGGATGTGAATATATGACAGGCGGGCGTGTAGCTGTTCTTGGTGGAACAGGTAAAAACTTCGCAGCCGGCATGAGCGGCGGTGTCGCTTATGTACTGGATATGGAAAATGATCTCTATACAAGAGTCAATAAAGAGATGGTTCATATCGAACATGTGACAACCAAGATGGATGTCGGAGAATTAAAGAGCATGATCGAAGAACATGTTGCCAATACCAATTCCGAACTTGGTAAGAAGATCCTGGATAACTTTACAGAATACCTTCCAAAATTCAAGAAGATCATTCCAATCGATTATGAGCGGATGCTGACAACGATTCTTCAGATGGAAGAACAGGGCATGAGCAGTGAACAGGCAAAGACAGAAGCATTTTATGCGATCAAAGAAGGAAGATAGGGGGGAAGAACAGTGGGAAAAGCAACAGGATTTATGGATTATGACAGACAGGATAAGCCGGCTGAAGATCCAAAAGAACGAATTAAGCATTTTAAAGAGTTTCATACACCTCTGTCAAAAGAAGAACAGGAACTGCAGGGAGCCAGATGTATGGCGTGCGGCGTACCGTTCTGCCAGTCCGGTCAGATGCTGATGGGAATGGCAAGTGGCTGCCCGCTTCATAACCTGGTACCGGAGTGGAATGATCTGATCTTTCACGAGAACTGGGAAGAGGCATATTACAGACTGAAAAAGACGAATAACTTTCCGGAATTTACATCCAGAGTCTGCCCGGCACTTTGTGAGGCGGCATGTACATGTGGACTGAACGGAGAGGCAGTTTCAAGTAAGGCGAATGAATACAGCATTATTGAAAATGCATATAAAAAAGGTTACGCAACGGCAAAACCGGTGAAAGTAAGAACCGGAAAGAAGGTAGCGATTGTAGGATCGGGGCCATCCGGACTTGCGGCGGCCGATATGCTGAACAGAAGAGGTCACAGTGTGACGGTCTTTGAAAGAGAGGATAAGATCGGTGGACTTCTCCGTTACGGCATCCCGAATATGAAACTGGAAAAGCAGTTCATTGATCGGAAGATTGCGATTATGGAAGAAGAAGGAATCCGGTTCGTGATCGGATGTAATATCGGAAAAGATAAGAAAGCGGCTACGTTATTAAAAGAATTTGATCGTGTGGTTCTTTGCTGCGGTGCATCCAACCCAAGAGATATAAAAGTTCCGGGAAGAGAAGCCGAAGGAATCTATTTTGCAGTGGATTTCCTGAAATCAACCACAAAAGCACTCTGGAAAAATGCAAAACAGAATGCAGACGGAACCTATGATCTAAACCTGAAAGACGGTACATACATTTCCGCAAAAGGGAAAAATGTTATGGTCATCGGTGGCGGAGACACCGGAAATGACTGCGTGGGAACATCTATGAGACACGGAGCCAAGAGTGTGCTGCAGCTTGAGATGATGCCGAAAGCTCCGGATGAACGTACCGAGATGAACCCTTGGCCGGAATGGCCGAGAGTCTGCAAGACGGACTACGGACAGCAGGAAGCTGCCGCTGTCTTCGGACATGACCCGAGAGTCTACCAGACAACGGTAAAAGAATTCAAAAAAGACAAAAATGGAAAAGTCTGCAAGGCAGTTCTGGTAAAATTAGAGCCTAAGAAAAATGAAAAGACAGGACGTATGATGATGACGGAAGTAGCCGGAAGTGAATATACAGTAGATGTAGATCTTGTATTAATCGCAGCCGGATTCCTTGGAAGCCAGGACTATGTCACGAAAGCATTTGGTGTGGAAGTAAATGAACGTACGAATGTGAAAACCGCGCCGGGAAAATATGACACGAATGTGAAAAATGTATTCACGGCAGGAGATATGCACAGAGGACAATCGCTGGTTGTATGGGCAATCCGTGAGGGCCGTGAAGCGGCAAGAGAAGTGGATATCAGTCTGATGGGATATACGAATATGTATGTGCAGTAAACGATTATGTGTCTGAACAGAACTGGAAAATAAGATAAAGATGAAAAATTCTTGAATAATCTGCGAGTACAATTTATAATAAGAAGAAACAGGCCGGAATCATATGTTCCGGCCTGCTAAATGTTACAAAAATATTAAAAAATGTTGCAATTTGTATTTGTGTGCGCTATAATAGGGAACAGATGTGAGAGATTGTTCTCATGACGAGGGGAAAATAATTAAAACAAATAAGAAAGAAGAGTGAGTATGAATAAACACGGAATCAGATTGATCACAGCAGTGGTGACAAGTTCAATGATTGTAACACCGGTTCTGGCAGCACCGTCTGTCGATGATTTGAAGAAGGAAAAAGCATCAAAACAGAATGAAGTCAGTTCGTTACAGTCACAGCTTACAACATTGATGGGAAAGGTTAATACACTGGAAAGTGAATTGATCCAGACAGGTGAGGATATTACAAAAGCACAGAGTGATCTGGTAGTTGCGCAGAAGAAAGAAAAAGAACAGTATGCAGCAATGAAGAAGCGTATTAAATATATGTACGAAGCCGGTAATGATTCAGCGTTTGAAACATTGGTCACATCGGATGATTTTACAGATCTCTTGAGCAAAGCAGAGTATGTTCAGAATGTACATAGTTATGACAGAAAACAGTTACAGGAATATGTAGAGACAAAGCAGCAGATTTCAGATTTAAAGGACAGTCTTGAAAAAGATCAAAAAGAACTGGAAAGCAAGCAGGCTGAATATGAGAAGCAGGGTGATAACCTGAATAACCTCATTACTTCCAAATCAGCAGAAGTTGCAAATCTTGATTCAGAGATTCAGGCAGCAGCAGAAGCGGCAGCAAAGGAAGCAGCGGAGAGAGCGGCAAAAGAAGCAGCAGAAAAGGCTGCAAAAGAGGCTGCAAAGAAGCAGCAGGCATCTGCAGCTAATAACAGTACTTCATCTAACAGAAATAATTCTACAACAAGCAACAATACAACGAGCAACAAAAATAACACAAGTAATACAACGAGACCATCAGGTAATAATACAAGCAGTAGTACAACAAGCGGATCGAATGCAAATGGTGGCACGATCGTAAGCAGAGCATACAGCCAGCTTGGAAAACCTTATGTATGGGGTGCATGCGGACCGAGCAGTTTTGACTGTTCAGGATTCGTAAGCTACTGTCTGACAGGAAGCTATACACGTCTTGGTACAACTCTTACATTTATGGGATGGACAAGGATAAGCAACCCACAGCCTGGTGATGTTGTAACAACAGCAACACATTGTGGTATTTATATCGGAAATGGTCAGATGATTCATGCTCCGCACACAGGAGATGTTGTAAAAGTCGGACCGGTACAGTCTGGTATGATCTATGTGCGTAGATAATGAAAAGTAAATAAAATAAAAACCGGAATCAGGTAACTGGTTTCGGTTTTTTATTTTTTATGCTAAAGTTTGCAGAAAAATAAAAGGAAAATCCTTGCAAACAGACAACCTTTATGGTAATATTAAAAAGTCGCAAAAAATCACGCATAGGCTTGTCCCGATGGTGCCAAAGCCTGGTAACAGGACGGTTTCGGGGACGTATAACAACATATGCGGAAGTAAAAAACCAATGGAGGAAAGAAACATGAGCGTTATTTCAATGAAGCAACTTTTAGAAGCAGGTGTTCACTTTGGACATCAGACAAGAAGATGGAAC
>OLQX01002898.1_pt1 | contig 10591 bp, 6 predicted proteins | sample 1672581 | NCBI WGS metagenome assembly OLQX01 (sample SAMEA3136701, study PRJEB25190) | human gut metagenome | reverse complement strand
GTACCATCAAATAGAAGATTCCATACGATTAGTAGGTCTAACGATGTATTCCTGTGTACTGTACGCAGCCTTTGCAGGAAAAATGATCTTCTACAAGCATTTCCATGATACGTACAACTATATGGTTCATTATGGAAATCATGCAGAGAAACGGAATTTGATTGATGTATTCTTTAATCAAGACCGAGGAATTCTTGTCATTCTAGGATTGATTCCTATTGCAGTTATATCCTGGTTCATGGGAGGTTTCTTCTTATCCTTGCCATCTATACCATATCCAAATATTGAAGGAACCTGGCCTACTGTAGCTTGGAATATAGGACTTGTGGCGGCATCTGTTCTAGGATTCTATTGGTTCCGCTACGGTGGTACCTTATCTCATGATGATAAACCAGAATGGGATACGATTCCTACAGTGGTAAAAGAAGATATATTCTTTGCTCGTGCTACAGTGCCAGATTTATGTGCCTTAGAAACGGTGTTTAAACATCCGCTACGTGATGAATATACCGCATCACCTGAGGATATTGATGACGCTATACATCGTATTGTTCCTAACAAATACAAAGATTCCTGGCAGGATTTGAGTACACCGCTTCATGCATTTAAACGTGTTGCATCAAGTCCTCGTATTGATAAACCGCAGCATATTTTCTTTATTGTTGGTGAAAGTATCCCTCAATGGTCTCTTGATGAACCTTATAAGGATCTCAATATATGTCCTGGTTTATGGGATTTTAAAGATAATCCTCATACGGTGCAAGTACCTAATTTCTTGCCTGCTGGTAATGTGTCTCGTCCATCCATTGTAAGTCTATTATCCGGCGTCTATGATGCGGGTATGGAAATCAATGAACGGGAAGCTTTTTGGCATGAACCGTTGCCGACCTCTTTGGCAGCTCAAATGAAGCGATTAGGCTATGATACGATTTATTGGTATGGTGGTAATGCGTCGTACGGCAACTTTAATCACTTCGGTAAGGCTCAAGGCTTTGACCGTGTGGAAAGCGCTTCTGTTTTCTGTGGTCCTGATGCACCTAAAACTTGGGTGGGCGTATACGATCACGTATTTTTAGAGAATATAACGGAACAAATTAAAGGATTAGATCATCCGACATTCCATTTTATTTACACTACATCCAATCATGGTCCTTATAAAATGGAGGATTCCTTATTAGATTATGATCCTGAAAAGGTCATGCCGAATCTTGGGGATGATCTAAAATCTAATAAGAAACGCAATAAAGAATTGGCTACCTATCGCTATAGTGATAAGGCAATATTTAACTTTGTAAATGCTATGAAAGAGGCCTTTCCAGATAGTTTATTTGTTGTTACAGGTGATCACTCTAATCTATTTGGCTCATTGAATAATACATCTTTAATTCAACGGGACTATACCTTGCGCGATACATTCTGTACCGTAGGGTTGTTACAACATCCTGCTTTCACTAAGGATGTGATTACGGTGCCCATTGGCACGCATATGAGCCTCATGCCTACCATTATTGAAACCATTGCACCAAAGGGTTTTGAATATTATTCCATTGTGCCGTCCTTGTTTGATGAGCAGCCAGAAACTTTAGTTACGCCGTACCAGTGGATTACGCCGCATATGATGGGCGATGTTCGCATGGATTATGGTGAAAGCAACATACCGTCCTATAAACCGGTTGAGCCAATTCGGCCTATTGATAATCATGGGGATGATGCTCGTGATTGGACATTGTTGACCATGTGGCTCATTAATCATGAGGACAGTATGAATAAGTCGTAGTATAATTAGACGATGATATCTATTGATGTATATGTAAACATTATTTCGAATACATCAATGGATGCCACTATATGTGTATTGATCTGTATATGATAGGAGGAACCTATGTCTATAATCAATATTGTAGGCGCCAAAATTTGGGGCGGTGGTGAACAATATGTATATGATATTTGTAAACAATTACAACAACGACATAGGGCTGCTTATACCTTAGTAGACCAATCAAATGAAGAGATGCAATCTCGCTATGCTCAAGTCGGCCATGTGATGACTGCCAATCTCTATACTTTGAAGGGTTTTCTATCTGTTAATGCAGTAGCCAAACAGATGAAAGCACAAGGAATTAATACAATTGTATGCCACTCTGGTAAATATATCTTATTCTGTATTGCTCTTAAGCAGTTAACGGGTGCTAAATTGATGTTTATTAAACATAATCTTGTACCTGGTAAAATAGATATGTATCATAAATGGATCAATTCACAAGTAGATGCCTTTGTATGTGTATCTAAACTCGTTTATGATGACCTTATGACACCTATTATTAAGAATACTAGTAAATATTATATTGTTTATAATGGTATTGATCCAAATAGATTTCTTTCATTTGCAGATAATGTGCCAATGAAATCTAAAGTTACTACATTTGGATATAGTGCGCGTATTACAGAACGTAAGGGTTTATATCTGATTTTAAGTGCTCTTGAACAGATTCATCAAAACAATCCAGATATTCGGTTGATTATATCGGGGGCTGGTACAGAGGATCAAATCAAAAAACTTAAAGACTATATAGATGCGCATTACATGCATTCTTATGCTGAATTTATAGGTTTTACACCTGATATTGAAGGTTTATATAGATCAATTGATTGTTTGTTATTGCCAACTGTAACGCGTGAAGCCTTTGGTCTTGTTATTTGTGAGGCTATGTATTGCGGTGTACCAGTCATTACGAGTGGATCTGGGGCTCAGAGAGAAATTATAGACGATGGTATATCTGGATTTATTGTTGATCCTTTGAATGAACATACATTACAACAAGCGATGGAGCATGTGATGAGTGATGCGGTAGATTTATCAAGTATTATCACAAATGCACGACGTGTTGTTGAGGAACGATTCATCATTAATCGTGTAGCTGATGAATTAGTTGCGATTATAGATAATTTACACTCCACTAATCATTAATGATAAAGTTTGTTAGTTGTATTAGTGGATAGGAGTAAGAGATGGGATATTTACAAACACAATGGCAACGAGGTCGTAAGATTTACGGAAAGCGTAGTTGGAGGGAAACACGTCGTACTTTTTTACATACAATGCGCTCCATACGAAATAAACGAGAAATAGAGGCGCTAGAGAACTACTTTGCAAATTACACGCCTGATTTAACACTATTAGATCGTCAAGTTGGTTTATTTGAGTTGATGACAAGATTTTTCTTGTTTAAAAGTTCTACACCTCAGGAACGATTAGAGGCCATTGTTAATCATTTTGATTATTTGAAAGATATATTTACAGATGAGGCGATTCGTGAAATGTACTCTGTAGATCCAGAGAATATTTATGATGATGTAAGTCGTATGAATCGTGGCTTTATCGTATGGGAATCAGAAGACCTTGATATGGTGGCCCGTTTATATTATGGACCTGGTCAGCGTAAAGAAGGTTTTTTGACCTTGTTACTCACCTTGGGTAAGCAGGGCGTATACCATGCTAATTTTCGCTTTGGCAAAGGCTTTAATGGGGAATCTGCTATGTGGATTGGTACAATTCAAGGTTATAAAGATGGTCTTGATAATGCTAAAACAGTTACGAAAAAGATGTTTGGCTATCGTCCAAAAAACTTTATTATGTTCCTATTACGTCATATTGCAGTCATTTGTAAAGTAGAATCTATTTACGCTGTATCTGATGAAGGCTTTTACGCGAATACTCATTTAGTTCGCGGTCATCGTGCAAAGGTAGCTGAGCTAGATTCATTGTGGGAGGAATCTGGCGGTGTACTATGTAGTGATGAACGTTTTTTCAAAATTCCTTTAGAGGAATATCGTAAGCCTATTGAGGAGATTAAATCACAAAAACGTAGCCAATATCGTAAACGCTATGAATTACTTGATCAATATGAACAGGTAATTCAAGACTATATGAAATATTTAATAAAATAAGTATACGTAAGTCGTAACCATACTTAATTATTAAATAATAACAATAAGGGGATAAGGGTGTTAGTATGAAATCTTGGATACTTAAGAATTATGAAATGATACTTACTATACTCATTTCAATTATGATATGTACGACGCGGTCATCCATGGCTTTTGGTAATTTGATTTATGGACTTATAGTACTCATTACATTTTTAATATGGTGGTATAAAAGACCTGAAATCTCTGTTCCAAATTCAATACGCCAATATGGATGGGCTTATTTAGGTTTGTTGTTGTGTGTATTGCCGTCAGCAATTATAAGTGATGATATACGGGTGACGACCAAATATTTCTTTAATATTTGGATTTGGAAAGAATTGATTCTTATACCTATTTTATTGCTTATTAAAGATAGGGCAAAATTATATGCTATATTATCGGTATTTTTTGTGTATATGGGCATTGATGCCATATCTGCTTTTATACAGTTTTTATTGAAATATAATTTGTCACTTGAGGGGCGTTCTGGTGGTGTTGTAAATGGGTCTGTGATGGGATTAGCTATGTTGTTAACTTTTACCTTCCCATTAACTCTCATTGTTATGTTTGATAAAGCTTTTCCAAAGTATGTGCGGTTATCAGCTATTTTTTCTTCATTAGGTATGTTGCTTGGTATGTGGGGGAATCAAAGTCGAGGCTCTTGGTTATTTAATGGTGTTAATGGTATCCTTATTACATTACGTTATAGTTTGATTAATATTCGTTACTTATTATTACTTTTCGTTGCTATCATAGGTATAGGTTATGTATTTATTTCCAATCAAACCTATATGGATCGTTTTGAAAGTACTTTCAATACGACTACAAATAGTTCTAATTTAGGTCGTATCTATGTATGGGAATCGGATAAACAAATGATATTGGATCATCCTATTACAGGTGTTGGCCCTGGATTGTGGGGAAAAAAATATGTAGAACAATATCAGTTGAAGCAGGAAACTCAAAATTTAGGTCATTCTCATAATAATATACTACAAATTACATCTGAATCTGGTATTCTTGGTCTTCTTGGTTTTTTGGGATTCTCAATATTTATAGTCTATAAATCGATAAGAAGTTATATTAATCATATAAATCCTTATGATTTATCTATAATTGTAGGTGTTATTAGTTATCTATTTTTATTTGGATCTATCGATTATACTTGGGGAAATTCATCTGGTATTCTTATTTTTTGGGTTGTTATGGGCACCATGCTACAATTGCGTGAAAATTCATAAAATTATATTAGATTATATTGTATTTTAGTACTTTAGTACTGTTTAAATGTTGTTAAGTTTTTCTAAAAATGTTGAGAAATGATTGAGAAATTAATAAAAATGATAGCTAAAATCTATGTCTTCCATAGTTTTACGCATTTAAATATGATACAATATAGGTAATTATTGGTACATTGTATTCGTATGCTAGAGAGGTTGTTTTCTTAATATTTTGGGATTGAGAAAACAACCTTTTCTTATAATTTGGAGTATTAGTATGAATAGTTCCATCTGTAATAACAATAATAAAAGGTTATTTATTAGTAAGCTCATAGTGCTTATAGCAGATTATATTGCTATTGTTTTGGGGACATTAGCAGCTTATTATTTGCGTTTAAACTTATCAATTTTACCGGTAAGTTCAAATTTTAAGGTAGAAGAAATTTATGTATATGGTGTTGTGCCTATTGTATTTTTAACTATATTGTTGCTTAATAATGCCTATTCTGTGGTAACACCTTATTGGGATACGATGAAAAATTTATTCCGCAGCATTACGATTGGTGTTGTTGTATCTATTGTTCTCATGTACACAGGACATGTCATTAATGATGTGTCTCGTTTATTTGTTGCCTTTGCTTATATATGTATACTCGTATTTATCTTTAGCGAGCGTTTTATTGTAGGAAAAATACTTTCAAAAACAGGATATTTAACAATTCCCATCCTTCTCGTTGGGGCAGGAAAGACAGCGGAACTTGTACAGAGATCATTAGAGCGTATGCCGATTACTACCTATAAGATTATTGGTTATGTAGATGATAATCCTAAATCATCATCCATCGCCAAAGAATACCCATGCCTTGGGGCTTTTAAAGATGTAGAAAGAGTTATTAAAGATACAGGAGTTCAAACTGTACTTATTTGTGCTCCCGGACTTGAGTCTAAAAGATTAGTATCCTTGATTAACCAATTACAATTACTGGTAAAACGAGTAGCATTTGTACCTGAATTATTTGGTTTACCTACTAGTAATATCAGTGCTCGTGGCATGATGGAAGAGCAAGCCGTCGTATTGCGTGTGCAAAATAATCTAGCACGCAAGTCTAACCGTGTTTTTAAACGTATTTTTGATATTGTAGCTACTGTATGTGGTGGCATTTTGATTTTACCAATTCTCGGTATCATTGCTATATTGATTTACTTAGATTCTCCAGGACCTATCGTATTTGGACATAAACGTGTTGGTCAAGGTGGGAAATCATTTTCTTGTTATAAATTCCGATCCATGGTGCCAAATGCACAAGAGGCTTTGGAGCAATATCTAAAAGATAATCCAGCTGCTCGTGAAGAATGGGAACGAGATTTTAAATTGAAAGATGATCCTCGCGTTACAAGAATCGGAAAATTCCTTCGAAAAACAAGTCTTGATGAATTGCCACAATTATGGAATGTTCTCGTTGGAGACATGAGCCTCGTAGGGCCAAGACCTATTGTTCGAGATGAAATCGTAAAATACGGTGATTATATTAATGACTTTTACCTTGTACTACCAGGGATTACTGGTGTTTGGCAGGTAAGTGGTCGCAGTGATACCACCTATGAAGAACGAGTTCTCATGGATTCTTGGTATGTACATAACTGGTCTGTATGGATTGATATAGTGTACTTGTTAAAAACAGTATTGGCTGTGGTGAAGTCTAAAGGTGCTTACTAATAAGCTTTTACCATAACCATGTACCTCATAGGAAGTCATATGAATACATATCTTATTTATATTGCGCATGGCATTGGTGATTTTGTTATTGCCATGCCGCTCATTCAGAGTATTAAATCGCAAGATCCAACAGCTGTTATTGATATATTCACATGCAGCGAAAAGAGACGCATTAATTTGAATAAAACGATGGTGGAATTACAAGGGGATATTCGTCATTGTTACTACTACACCAAGAATGAACCATTTCATTCTTTAATGTTTTTGTTGAAAGCTGGTTACCATAGTTATGATTATGGTATTGTGCTCGAGCATTTAAATTCTAAATACATGTCGTCATGGCCAAGCAAAATTATTAAATTTTGTTGTAAAACTACTATAGGTGCTCATAATCCATATAATGGGGCTACTTATGATAAAGAAATTATTCGTCCAGAAAGTTATTATATATATAATCTGGAAAATGATATTCTTGAACAATTAGGTTTTGAACGAATAGTTATGCACCGTGAATCTTATTCTCTTGATAAGAATCCTGCATTAAAACCAATCGTAATTAACCATCCATCTATCGTATTTTGTATAGGCTCAGGTCATGTAGCGAATGAAAAATTACATAATCCTTATGCATTAAGTCTTAAGTCATGGCCGACTAAGAATTGGGTAGAACTTGGAAATAAACTAGTTCAACGGGGTTATGAGGTTATCTTTATTGGTGGCTCAATGGAACAAGGTATGATTGAACCTTATCACGATGAATTAGATTCACGTATTGTTAGTTTTATAGGAAAACATTCTATTAAAGAGAGTTTTCAAGTGGTACGAGAAGCAGATCTTGTTGTCGGTGTAGATACAGGTCTTATTCATGCGGCAGCTATACAGGGAACAGCTACATTAACACTTTTTGGTCCTACAGACCCAACTATTGTAAAACCATTTGGTCCATATAGTGAGATTATTCATCATACTGTAGAATGTTCACCGTGTTTAGGCTATGATCAGTCCTATACATGTACTAATAATAAATGTATGCAAGGAATTTCAGTAGCGGCTGTATTAGATTCTATATTACATATTTTTGAGAGATAGAAAAATAGAGAGATAGGAAGAATTAATGGATTGTTATTTATTATTACTAGTATCGTATGTAATATTTGTAGTATTAGGTTATAAGAAATTTGAATTGCCTATAATATCCCCTACAATGATTACATTGGTATCTTTAACGATTGTTATTGCTTTGGGATACTGGTATAGACATGAAATGGGAACAGACCTTTACTTTTATACCTTTATAGTAATAGCTCTTGGTGGAGGGGCTATTTTAGGCACTGGTTATGGTGTGCAGAGATGGGCTAAACTTAATTGGGGAGACCCAACATCTATTGAGTATAATTTTGATAGTAATCGCTACCCTTTAGTGGGAATAGTAAAACTTCCTGTACGATATAAATACATATCTATGTATATGATATTTTTTATTTTGTTTTCTTTATTCTGTGTATTCATTAATACGACTGGTGATAGTGATGCTAGTCGTATGACTCAATATAGAGATATTATTTTATATCCTCAATTACATCCCAATGATACACGATTTGTATTTATTAACTCTCAATTTTATAAGATTGCATGGGCCATAACATATGTGTCGGCTTATGTAGCCATATATAATGGTATTATTTTAAATAAACCTATTTTTAAAGGAACGGGTCTTCTAACAATAGTTATTTTTTTCTGTATTGGTAGTTCTATTGCTATGGGCGCACGTCAACCAGCTATAGAAATATTTATCTTTATGATTTTAACGTACCTATTTCTTATGGTAAAAGAGCAATATTTTGATCAAATTAAAAGATTTTTATTTAAACTCATTCCTATTACAGTAATTAGTCCATTTTTATATATTCTTTATGGTATATTAGTAGGTCGCCATGATGGTAACAATGTAACTTTACAACGGGTTACTGAATTATTAGCTGGTGGTATTTATGCATTGAATATCCATATATGGGAGCCTGCACGCACTATTTATTTCGGACAATCTAGTTTTGCCGATGTATATGATAAATTAATTAATTTTGGCTTGTTACCAGAATCAGCACGTATGGCATATCATGAGTTTGATAAATTTGGCAATACATTATCTTTATTTGGGCGTTGGTATGAAGACTTTGGTATTTTGGGTGTTATCATTATGAGTGTTATAGTGACTGCATTATTTTCATTAGCCTATGAATACCTACAACGTCGTTCTAATGACAATATTTGGACACATGTTTGGACAGCTATTTTTCTTACTGAACTAGTATCACTTGTATGGGCGGGCTATGATGATCGTATCCGTGCATTATTAGCATTTTCTCAATTTGTTGTTGTTGGTTTAATAGGTCTATTTATTTACGTAGGTTATCAAGTAAAGATAAAGCAACCAAAGAGGTAGATTATGAATATTTCCATCAAAAAAAGAGATGTTCTATGGTCTTATGGAAGTATGGCTCTTACGATGGCAGTAAATCTCTTATTATTGCCACTTTATATCTATTTCTTTACACCCGATATGGTGGGACTATGGTATGTATTTATTAGTATAGGATCCATTGCCTTACTATTTGATTTTGGCTTTTCCATTACCTTTGCTCGTAATATCACGTATTGTTGGAGTGGTGCTCAAGAACTTAAAGCAAGGCATGTTGTTTTTTCTGAAACAAAAGAAGTTAACTTTTCCTTATTAAAAGCTGTCCTTAAAGCTTGTCAATCGATTTATGCTATCTTAGGTGGTAGTGCTTTAGTCTTAATGTACACTTTAGGAATGTATTATATAGGTAGCTTAGTTAGTCCGAGTTCTCGCTGGGAAGCCTATATCGCATGGGCTACGTATGGATTTGGAATTTTTTTAAATCTTTATTACAGCTACTATATCTCATTTCTTCGAGGTGTAGGCGCTATTACATTGGCTAATAAAAGTATTGTTTATGCTCGTTTATTGCAAATGGTATTTACGATTATTTTACTTTTAATGGGCTTTGGTATTATTGGTGCGAGTATAGGCTACCTTATATATGGTCTTGGATTTAAACTCTTTGGGCATAGTTATTTTTATAAATATGAGCATATTGGTGAGAAATTGAGATTTGCTACAGATCTTGTTGCTACATCTACAGCAGATATATTCCGAACTATTTGGTATAATGCGTGGCGAGATGGGATTGTATCTATATCTAATTATATATCAACTCAAGCAACTATTATTATTTCATCATTCTATTTAAGTTTGGCACAAACTGGTATGTATTCCATTGCTATTCAACTGACTACTGCAGTAGCTGTTGTTGCTAGTACACTATATAATACATACCAACCGGCCTTTCAAAATGCATATATCACTAAGAATCAGCCTCGTTTAAGAGAATTATTTTCTTTTTCGGTAACATTATTTATTGTGATTTACTGGGTTGGTATATTTGGTTTATGGCTTGTTGGGCTGCCACTATTAAATATGATTAAGTCTAATTTTGTTATTTCTGATACAGTTCTTTGGGGCGCAAGTATTATGCAATTTGTTATTTACTATCGGAATTGTTATACATCTTATTTCTCTTGTACTAATCGTATTATCTATGTAAAAAGCTTCATTCTATCTTCTGCAATAGGTCTTGTGCTATCTCTTGTATTTATGAAATTT